>Ga0210394_10002250_pt1 | contig 27054 bp, 20 predicted proteins | sample IncBWC12MmetaG_FD_160121 | JGI IMG/M metagenome (GOLD analysis project Ga0210394, IMG submission 160121) | Forest soil microbial communities from Barre Woods Harvard Forest LTER site, Petersham, Massachusetts, United States - Inc-BW-C-12-M | ecosystem: Environmental > Terrestrial > Soil >...
GACCGCTTTGAGCGTCACGCCGGCGCAGGCCACCAAGGCTTCGAGCAGCATGTCGCCCGAGCACAATTCGATTCCCGAGCCGCCGGTGGCCGGATGCAGACCGGCGACCGCCAGCGCGCGGCCGGTCTCGACCTTGCAGGCGATATTGGCGTCGTCGATGGCGCCTTTGGCTTTGAGCGTGATCAAGCCGGCCTTGGGATCGGCATTGTAGCGTTCCTTGATCGGCGCCTGCATCGCGCGCAGCCCGGCGGCGTCCATGGGGCTTCTCCTCGACTTCCTGTCATTGCCCGCGAAAGCGGGCAATCCAGTAGCCACTAACCATCGGCGTGTCCACCCGGCGTTGGCGCATACTGGATCGTCCGCTTGTGCGGACGATGACAGGGAATAATTACCACCACAACGCCGCGCCAGCGGTCGCTTTCGGCTCGGCGTCGGCGGCCCCCGCAGCGCGGTTCAACGAGCGATCAAGCGCGACCAGCACGCGGCGTTTGACGAAATCGAAGGCGGCGGACTGACGGTCGCGCGGCCGCGGCAGATCGACGTCGATCTCGTCGAAGATGCGGCCGGGCCGCGGGCACAACACCATGACCCGGTCGGCCAGCACGATGGCCTCGTCGACGTCATGGGTCACCAGGATCAATGTCGGCTTGGCGTCGGCCCACAGATCGAGCAGGTGGTCCTGCAGATCGGCGCGGGTAAATGCATCGAGTGCCGAGAACGGCTCGTCGAGCAGCAGCACTTCCGGCCGCGGCACCAGCGCGCGCGCAATCGCAACGCGCTGCGCCTGGCCGCCGGACAGTTCGCGCGGCCACATCGCCGCTTTGTCGGTGAGCCCGACGCGCTTGAGCGCGGTGGCGACGCGCGCGGCGCGCTCCGCCCTCGGCCGGCCGCCGAGCCCGAAGCCGACATTGTCGGCGACCTTGAGCCACGGCAGCAACCGCGGCTCCTGGAAAATGATGCCGATCTTTTCGTGCGGCGCGGTGATACGCTCGCCGTCGAGCACCACGGCGCCTTCGCTCGGCGGATCGAGGCCGCCGACGGCGCGCAGCAAGGTCGATTTGCCGGAGCCCGAGCCGCCGATCACGGCGACGATTTCGCCGAGCTCGACGTCGAGCGTCACGCCACCGAGCGCGTGCACGCCATTGGGATAAGTTTTTCCGACGCGTTCGAGTGCGAGCATGGGATTTAATCCTGTCGCACCACGTCTTCCCAGCGCAGGAATGGCGCGGCGGCGAGCACGATCAGCCAATCGGTCGCCTTGCCGACGATGGCGAAGGCGACGATGGCGGCGACGATCTCCGCCGGCTTGCCGAGCTGCTGGCCGTCGATCAGCAAATAGCCGAGGCCTTCGGAAGCGCCCATCAGCTCAGCGGCGATGACGAACATCCAGCCGAGACCGAGGCCCGAGCGCAGCGAGAGCACATAGGCCGGCAGCACCGCCGGCAGCAAAATGCGGCGCACCATCTCGACGTCGGTCAGGCGGAACGCGCGGCCGACTTCGACCAGCTTGCGGTCGACCGATTGGATCGCGCCCATCAGGCCGAGATAGACCGGAAAGAACACGCCGACCGCGATCAGCGTCACTTTCGACGCCTCGAAAATCCCGAGCCAGAGAATGAACAGCGGCACCCAGGCAATCGACGGGATGGCGCGCAGCCCCTGGATGCTCGGATCGATCAGGCGGCGCACCAGCGGCGAATAGCCAGCCGCGGCGCCGATGAATGTGGCCGCAGCCACGCCGATGCCAAAACCGGCGGCAACCCGCCCCAGCGTCACCAGCGTATGGCGCTGCAATTCGCCGGTGCGCGCCAGATCGACGAAAGTCGCAAAGATGACCGACGGCGGCGGCGCCAGCCGGCCGGAGGCCCAGCCCATCCGCACGATGAATTCCCACGCCACCGCCAGCACCACCGGCAGCGCCAGACCGAGTGCAGGACGAGCGAAACGCGACCAGCGTCGCGCGTTCGCCCGCTCCGCCGGGGCGGCTTCGCTTGGTGTGCCTTCGCTCCCAGTGCTTTGGGCGGCAATGGTCATGGTCACAGGAGACATGCTGCCTGCCACAAAATCAATGTGGTGGCCGGCCGCCCCCTCGACTAAGCGCCGACGTAGCGGTCGTCCACCAGATCGTTGAGCGTCTGCTTCACGTCGACATTGGCCGGGATCACGCCCGCCTGCTGCAAGGCGAGACCGGCTTGCAGGATGGAATCGCGCTGCTCGGGGCCGACGCGATTGAATGTCAGCTCGGTGCGCTCCTTGAGCTGGATGTCGACGACCGCGCCGGGCAATTTGGTCACATCCATGAAGACGCGTTTTTCGTCATCATAGTTGGCCAGGCTATATTTGCGCGCCTGTTCGTAAACCGCGAGCACGCGCTTGGTCAGGTCGGGATAGTTTTTCAGGAACTCCTCGCTCGAATTGAGGATGCCCCAGGTGTTGGCCGCCTTGTTGCGATAGAACAGCCGCGCGCCGTCCTCGACCTGCGCCGCCGCCATCATCGGATCGAGCCCGGCCCAGGCATCGACATCGCCGCGGATCAGCGCGATCTTGCCGTCGGGATGCTGTAACAAGACCGGTTGAATATCCTTCTCGCTCATGCCGACCGAGAGCAGCGCGCGCACCAGGAAGATGTGCGGATCGGTGCCGCGAGTCACGGCTACGCGCTTGCCCCTCAAATCCTCGATCTTGTTGATCGGCGTGTCCTTGCGCGTTACCAGCGCGGTCCATTCCGGGCGCGAGAAGACGTAGATCGACTTGATCGGATTGCCGTTGATCCGGCCGAGCAGCGCCGCGGAGCCGGCGGTCGAGCCGAAATCGATCGAGCCGGCATTGAGGAATTCCAGCGCCTTGTTGGAGCCGAGCGTCTGCACCCAGCGGATGCCGATGCCGTCCTTCTCGAATTCTTTTTCGAGGAGGCCCTTGTCCTTGAGCACCATGGAGACCGGATTGTAGGTCGCCCAATCGATACGGATTTCCGTGGGCTTCCCGGCGGCGCGCGCGAGACCGGCCGGCATCAAGGTTGCGGCTGCGGCAGAGACAAGCAAGTGACGGCGTGAAAGCATGACGTCCTCCGTAGGATTTCCTTCTTTAGGAAACCGCAGAGTAAGCGTCAATTGGAATTAAATACCTATAGTAGGCCATATTTTGGAATAAATATCCGGAGACGCGGCGGTGCCGTGCCGGGCGCTTTCCCGCCGACGCTGAGCCGACGATGACAGCGAACCACACCTCCGGTATGCCGATAGAATGATGCTGGACACGCAACGATCGCCGCGCGCCGAGGTCGAGCTCATCGACAGCGCGGCCATCGTCGCCGATCTCAAAGCGCTGGCCAAAACCCATGGCGGCCGCGAGCGCGAATTGCGCACCGCGGTGGCGCTGCGGCTGAAATCGGCGCTGACGCAAGCGCGCTCGCGTGCCGAGCAATTGTTGCTCAAGGACCGCCACGGCCGCCGCTGTGCCGAGCGGCTGTGCCAGTTGCAGGACGAGATCATCCGCATCCTGTTCGAGTTCATCGGCAGCGAGATCTATCCGCCGCAAGTGCGCTCGGAAGCCGAACACATGGCGGTGGTCGCCACCGGCGGCTATGGCCGCGGGCTGTTGGCGCCGGGTTCCGACATCGATCTGTTGTTCCTCTTGCCCTACAAGCAGACCGCCTGGGGCGAATCCGTCGCCGAGGCGCTGCTCTATTGCCTGTGGGACATGGGGCTCAAAGTCGGCCATGCGACGCGGTCGGTTGCCGAATGCATTCGCCAGGCCAAGGCGGACATGACCATCCGCACGACGCTCTTGGAATCGCGCCATCTGCTCGGCGATGCCAAGCTCTACGAGGAACTCACGACAAGGTTCGATAAAGAAGTCGTGCAAGGCACTGCGCCGGAATTCGTCGCCGCCAAGCTCGCCGAGCGCGAAGAGCGCCATCGCCGCGCCGGCCAGTCGCGCTATCTGGTCGAGCCCAATGTCAAGGACGGCAAGGGCGGCTTGCGCGACCTGCACACGCTGTTCTGGATCGCCAAATACGTCTACCGCGTGCGCGAGCCCGAGGAACTGATCAAGCGCGGCGTGTTCAACCACGACGAATACACTTTGTTCCGCCGTTGCGAAGACTTCCTGTGGTCGGTCCGCTGCAACATGCATTTCCTCGCCGGCCGCGCCGAGGAGCGGCTGTCGTTCGACATCCAGCGCGATATCGCGGTGCGGCTCGGCTACACCGAGCATCCCGGCTTGCGCGACGTCGAGCGCTTCATGAAGCACTACTTCCTCACCGCCAAGCATGTCGGCGATCTCACCGCCATCCTGTGCGCCGGCCTCGAGGAGCGCCAGGCAATGCCGGCGCCGGTGCTGAGCCGCATCATCGCGCGGCTGCGCCCGGCGCGCAGCCCGCAACGGCTGACCGAGACCGACGATTTCGTCATCGACAACAACCGCATCAACATTGCCGGGCCAAAAGTCTTCGCCCGCGACCCGGTCAACCTGATCCGGCTGTTTTATCTGGCGCAAAAGCACAACCTCGCCATCCATCCCGAGGCCATGCGGGTGGCCACCCATTCGCTGAAGCTGATCGACAAGGATTTGCGCGAGGACAAGGAAGCCAACCGCCTGTTCCTCGAAATCCTCACCTCGAAGAACGACGCCGAAACCGTGCTGCGGCGCATGAACGAGGCCGGCGTGCTCGGCGAATTCGTCCGCGCCTTCGGCCGCATCGTGGCGATGATGCAGTTCAACATGTATCACCACTACACGGTGGACGAGCACCTGTTGCGCTGCATCGGCGTGCTCAACGAGATCGAGCGCGGCGAGAATCGCGAGTTCACGCTGGCCAACGATTTGGTGAGCACGATCCTGCCGGAGCACCGCACCGTGCTCTATGTCGCGCTGTTCCTGCACGACATCGCCAAGGGGCAGGTCGAGGATCACTCCATCGGCGGCGCCCGCATCGCGCGCCGGCTGTGCCCGCGGCTCGGCATGTCGGCGGCCGACACCGAGCTGGTCGCCTGGCTGGTCGAAGTGCATCTGGTTATGTCGACGGTGGCGCAGTCGCGCGATTTGTCCGACCGCAAAACAATAGAGAATTTCGCCGCCGTGGCGCAGTCGCTGGAGCGGCTGAAGCTGCTCACCATCCTGACCACGGCCGACATTCGCGCCGTCGGCCCGGGCGTCTGGAACGGCTGGAAGGCGCAGCTTCTGCGCACGCTCTATTACGAGACCGAGCCGGTGCTCACCGGCGGCTTTTCGGAGGTCAACCGCGCGCAGCGCGTCGCCGCGGCGCAGTCGGAATTCCGCGCCGAGATCGAGGATTGGCCGGCGGAAAAACTCGACGCCTATATCGTGCGCCACTATCCAGCCTATTGGCTCAAAGTCGACATGCCGCACAAGCTGGCGCACGCGCGCTTCGTGCGCGCCGCCGAGGAGTCCGGCAAACGGCTCGCCACCACCGTCGGCTTCGACGCCTCGCGCGGCGTCACCGAGCTGACGGTGTTTGCGCCCGATCATCCGTGGCTGCTGTCGATCATCGCCGGCGCCTGCGCGCTGGCCGGCGCCAATATCGTCGACGCCCAGATCTACACCACCACCGATGGGCTCGCGCTCGATACCATTTCGGTGTCGCGCGAGTTCGAGCGCGACGAGGACGAGGCGCGCCGCGCCGCGCGCATCGGCAATGCCATCGAGCAGGCGGTACGTGGCGAGTTCAAGCTGCCCGACGTGGTGGCCAAGCGCGCCGCGCCGAAGGGCAGGCTCAAGGCCTTCGCCATCGAGCCCGAAGTGACCATCAACAACCAATGGTCCGCGCGCTACACCGTGGTCGAAGTCACCGGCCTCGACCGCCCCGGCCTGCTCTACGAGCTGACCGCGACGTTGTCGAAGCTCAACCTCAACATCGCCTCGGCCCATGTCGCGACCTTCGGCGAGCGGGTGGTCGACGTGTTCTACGTCACCGATCTCCTCGGCGCGCAAATCTCCGAGCCGACGCGCCAAATGGCCATCAAACGCCCGCTGATCGCGGTGTTCGCGGCGCCGAGCGTCGAAGCGAAGCCGGCAAAAGAGGCCGCCGCGGGGTAACTTTTCCCCTCCCCCACCCGGGCCGCGCTTGCGCGCGCCCGAGTGCAGGCTTGTTGGGGAGGGGAAGGGGTGGGGGTCGAGAGGTCATGCGCAACCGTCGACGCACTCACGTCACCTCACGACCCCCACCCCAGCCTCCCCACAAGGGGGAGGGAGTGCGCCGAGTAACCGCCCCTTAAACCGCACTCTCTACCGTGGTCGACAGCGCGTTATCCGCGCTGGGGACAGGACATGGCGTCGCGACAAGCCGGCAAAAAGCGTGATGTCGACGCCGATGCCCGGCCGCGCCCGCAGGATCGCAGCGGCAGCGCGCCCGCGCCGCGCCGGCAGCGTGATGACTCCCCGCCCCGGCAGCCGCGCAAGAAAAAGCGCGCTTGCAAACAGCGCTCCGGTTTCGGAAAACTGATCTATTGGGGCGCGGTTCTCGCCTTGTGGGCGGTGATCGCCGCCATCGGCCTCTTGGTGTGGATCGGCGCTCACCTGCCGCCGATCCAGTCGCTGGAAATCCCCAAGCGCCCACCCTCCGTCCTCATCCTCGGCGCAAACGGCGCGACGCTCGCCACCCGCGGTGATATGGGCGGCGCCGAAGTTCCATTGCGCGAATTGCCGGATTACGCGCCGAAGGCGTTCGTCGCCATCGAGGATCGCCGCTTCTACTCGCACCACGGCATCGATCCGTGGGGCATCTTGCGCGCCGGCGTGCGCGACGTGCTGCATCGCGGCGCAACGCAAGGCGGCTCGACCATCACCCAGCAGCTCGCCAAGAATTTGTTCCTGACCCAGGAACGCACGGTGACGCGCAAGCTGCAGGAGGCGGTGCTGGCGCTCTGGCTCGAGCACAAGTTCGCCAAGGCGCAGATCCTCGAGCTTTATCTCAACCGCGTCTATTTCGGCTCCGGCGCCTACGGCATCGAGGCGGCGGCGCAGCGCTATTTCGGCAAATCGGCGCGCAAACTGACACTGCCGGAAGCGGCGATGCTGGCCGGCCTGGTGCAATCGCCGTCGCGGCTGGCGCCGAGCCGCAATCCCGACGGCGCCGAGCGGCGCGCCGGCATGGTCATCGCGGCGATGGCGGATTTGAAAATGATCGGCGACGACGCTGCCAAGCGCGCGCTGATCACGCCGGCGCGCGCGATAAAGCCGTCCGGCGGCGGCTCGGTCAATTACGTCGCCGACTGGGTGATGGACGCGGTCGACGACCTGATCGGCCATATCGACCAGGACATCGTGGTCGAAACCTCGATCGATCCGGCGCTGCAGACCGCGGCGGAGCAATCGCTCGACGATGTCTTGGCGCAGAAGGGCGACAAGCTGAACATCGGCGAAGGCGCGCTGGTGGCGATGACGCCCGACGGCGTCGTGCGTGCGCTGGTCGGCGGCCGCAATTATGCCGAGAGCCAATTCAACCGCGCCATCGCGGCGCGGCGTCAGCCCGGCTCGGCGTTCAAGCCGTTCGTCTATCTCACCGCGCTCGAGCACGGGCTCACCCCCGACACGGTGCGCGAGGACAAGCCGATCTCGGTGCAGGGCTGGCGGCCGGAAAATTTCGAGCACGAATATCTCGGCCCGGTGACGCTGACCCAGGCGCTGGCCAATTCGCTCAATACGGTGTCGGTGCGGCTGACCATGGAAGTCGGCCCCGCCGCCGTGGTGCGCACCGCCTACCGGCTCGGCATCGAATCGAAGCTGGAACCCAACGCCTCGATCGCGCTCGGCACTTCGGAAGTTTCCGTCATCGAGCTGGTCTCAGCCTACGCCACGTTCGCCAACGGCGGTCTCGCCGTGGCGCCGCATGTCGTCGAGCGCATCCGCTCAACCGACGGCAAGACGCTTTATACGCGCGCGACCCAGGCACTCGGCCGCATCGTCGACCCGCGCTATGTCGGCATGATGAACACGATGATGCGCGAGACGCTCACCAGCGGCACCGCGCGCCGCGCCGACCTGCCGGGCTGGCTAGCCGCCGGTAAAACCGGCACCAGCCAGGATTTCCGCGACGCGTGGTTTATCGGTTACACCTCGCGCCTCGTCACCGGCGTCTGGCTTGGCAACGACGACAATTCGCCGACCAAGAAGGCGGTCGGCGGCGGCTTGCCGGTGGAAATCTGGAGCCGGTTCATGAGGACCGCCCATCAAGGCATCGCGCCGTCGGCGCTGCCGGGACTGAACGAGAGCGGCTGGTTCACGCCACCGGCGCCGGTCCAGGCGCAAGCGCCGCGCGGCAGCGACGAAACCGGCGCCGGTGCCGGTGCCGGTGCCGGTGCCGAACGCGGCAATCAACGCAAAAGCAGCGGCCTCGATTTCTGGCTGCTCGACAAATTATTCGGCCGGCGCTGAAGCCATCAGCGCCACACGCATCCGCATAAACAAAATTTTATGCGGCCGGCCGAGCGCCGCGATCGCCACAATTTGCGCCCGCTATCAACATGGCGGTCACAGCGACGCCGCAGTCTTGACAAGATATGACAGCGTCAGCACAGTCCATTGATCGATAACGTCTTCTTTCGCTGGCGCGCTGGGGCTGGGATGCGCGCAGGCGTGGAGCGCTCAGGGGGCGGGCGCAGTCATGCATGGGACTGTCCATAGCGAACAGCCGGCAAATTCCCCGACTGCCTCCGGGTCTCGCTATCGCCCGCCCGCGCCTATCCCGCAACCCAAGCCGCTTGGCGCGCTGCGACTGATCTCGACGCTTAAGCGCAATCCGCTGGAATGCTGGACGCGCGAGCATTTTGAAAGGCCCGTCGTGGTCGGCGGCCTGCCGTTCAAACACGTTCTTCTGGTCCATGAGCCGGGCGCCATCCGGCGCGTGCTGCTCGACAATGCCGGCAACTATCAAAAAGACTCGATCCAGCGCCGCGTGCTGTCGGCCGGGCTTGGCGACGGCCTGCTCAGCGTCGAAAACGAGCAATGGCGCACCCAGCGCCGCATTCTGGCGCCGGTGTTCGCGCGCAAGACCATTCTGGATTTCGCGCCGGCGATGATGGACGCCGCCAACGCGCTCACCGCGCGCTGGCGCACCAAGGACGGCACCACCATCGACATCGCCGCCGAAGCGTCGCGGCTCACCCTCGACGTTCTGGAACGAACGATTTTCTCCGACGGCTTCGGCCGCGACGCCGAAGAGCTCCGCGACGCCATGGGCGTCTATTTCAACACCATCGGCAAGATCGACCCGCTCGACCTGATCGGCTTGCCGCCGTCGGTGCCGCGGCTGTCGCATCTGCGCGTGCGCTCGACCTTGAAATTCTTCGAGAGCGCGATCGACGAGATCATCGCCACGCGTCGCCGCCGGCTGAACGACAAACCCGACGACAGCGTCAAGGATATCCTCACGCTCCTTCTCGGCGCGCTCGATCCCGAGACCGGCGAGGGCATGACCGAGACCGAGGTGCGCTCCAACATCCTCACCTTCATCGCCGCGGGGCACGAGACCACGGCGAACACCATCACCTGGTCGCTGTTCCTCTTGTCGCAATCCGACGAATGGCGCGCGCGCGTCGAAGCCGAAGCGCAGCGCGAAATGGCCAGCCCAGTCGCCGGACTGGCCGAACGGTTGGTCGAGACCCGCGCCGTGATCGACGAAGCGATTCGGCTTTATCCGCCGATCGCCGCCATCAGCCGCGTGGCCATGGGGCCGGATGAGCTCGCCGGGCAGAAGGTCAAGCGCGGCACCTTGGTGGTGATCGCGCCTTACGTGCTGCACCGGCACGAAATGTATTGGCGCGAGCCGGATATGTTCGATCCGAACCGCTTCCTCGGGCCAGCCAAGAACGAGATCGACCGCTACGCCTATCTGCCGTTCGGCGCCGGCATCCGCACCTGCATCGGCTCGGCCTTTGCGCTGCAAGAAGCGACGCTGATTCTCGCCACCATCGTCAAGAACTTCGACTTCAAGCTCGCGCCGGACAAAAACGTCTGGCCGCTATTGCGCGTGACCCTGCGGCCCGACGGCGGGATGCCGCTGACGATCCGCTACAAGGACGCGGCCGCTTAGCTCTGGTTAGGCCCACCTCAGATCGAGCGCAGATCGTGGTTCTTCACCGGCAGCGAGCGGATACGCTGGCCGGTGGCGGCGAAGATCGCGTTGCACAAAGCCGGCGCCAGGGGCGGCACCGGCGGCTCGCCGACGCCGCCCCAGAAATCGCCGCTCGGCACGATCACGCTGACCACTTCCGGCGTCTCGGCCATGCGCAGCATCTCGTAAGTGTTGAAGTTCGATTGCTCGGCGGCGCCGCCCTTGATGGTGATCTCGCCGTGGAGCGCCGCCGTCAACGCATAGACGATGGCGCCTTGGATCTGCATTTCGATCGACAGTGGATTGACCACATGACCGCAGTCGATCGCCGCGATGACGCGATGCACGCGGATGCGGCCGCCGTCGACCGACAATTCGACCACCTGGGCGCAATAACTGTCGCAGGCGGCATTGACGGCGATGCCGCGGAACACGCCGGGCGGCGGCGGCGAGCCCCAATCCGCTTTCTCCGCCGCGGCATCGAGCACCGCGAGATTTTTCGGGCTGCCGCGCAACAGGCGGCGGCGGAAGTGGTACGGATCGGCGCCGGCGGCATGGGCCATCTCGTCGATAAAACTTTCCCGGTAGAAAGCATTCTGGGTGTAGTTGATGCCGCGCCAGGCGCCGAGCGGCACCGCGGTCGAGCGCAGCACCACATCGAGCAGATAATTCGGCAGGCTATAGGGCATTTCGTCGTTCAGGCCGCTGACAAAGCTGCGGTCGATGATGTCGGGGCCGAAGGCCGGCACCAGCGAGGCGACGAATGACGGCCCGGTGAGGCGGATGCTCAACGCGATCGGCGTGCCGTCGGCATCGAGGCCGCCGACCAGGCGCGCCATGCCGCACGGCCGGTACAGATCGTGGGCGATGTCCTCTTCGCGGCTCCACACCATCTTGACCGGCTGGGTGACTTCCTTGGCGATCAGCACCGCCTCGCGGACGAATTCCTGCACGGCGTTGCGCCGGCCGAAACCGCCGCCGAGCATCGTCGGGTGCACGGTGACCTTGTCGTTCGACACGCCGGCGGCGACGGCGGCCGTGATCAATGTCGTCATCGCATCCTGGGACGGCGCCCACACCTCGACCCCGTCGGGCTTGACGTGGGCGGTGCAGGTCTGCGGCTCCATGGTCGCGTGCGCCAGGAACGGCACCGCATAGTCCGCTTCAATACGGCGTGCCGCGCGGGCCAATGCCGCGGCCGCGTCGCCATTGCTGCGGGCGACCTGGGCCGACGGCGCATCAAGTCCCTCGCGCACCATCTTCTCGATCGTGGCGCTCGACATGTTGCGATTGCCGCGGTCGTCCCACGCGATGCGCAGCGCTTCCGACGCGCGCTTGGCTTGCCACCAGGACTCGGCCACCACCGCCACCGCATCCGGCATCCGCACGATGCGGCGCACGCCCTTCATTCCCGCGATCGAAGTCTCGTCGACCGACTGCAGCGCGCCGCCGAACACCGGACAGTGGACAACCGCGGCATACAGCATGTCGGGCAGCCGCACGTCGATGGCAAAGACCGGCTGCCCGGTGACCTTGTCGTGCAAATCGAGACGGCGACGCGGCGTGCCGGCGAGCTTCCAATCGCGCGGATCCTTCAGCGCGACATTGGCCGGCGGCTCGATCTTGGCCGCGCCGTCGGCGACGGTGCCGAAGGTCACGCTGCGGCCGCTCGCCGTGTGGGTGATGACGCCGTTGTGTGCGCCGCACTCCGATGCCGGCACGTTCCAGCGCACCGCCGCGGCGGCGATCAGCATCTCGCGCGCGGTCGCGCCGGCGCGGCGCAAATAGAGCTGCGATGACGCCACCGAGCGGCTGGCGCCGGTCGACATGTCGCCCCAGACCCGGTTGCGGCGCAAATTCTCGCGGGGCAACACGAATGCGGTGCGCACCTTGCTCCAATCGCATTCGAGCTCTTCGGCGACCAGCATGGCCAGCGCCGTCATGGCGCCCTGGCCCATTTCGGCATGCGCGGTGCGGATGGTCACCGTGTCGTCGGGCGCGATCGACACCCAGCAATTGATGTCGCAAGGGGCTTCGGCGGGGCCCATGCCGGCGCGGCTGAGCGGAATAGCCAAACCCAGCGCCAAGCCGCCTCCCGCGGCGCTGGCGCCAACGAGAAACGAACGGCGATCAACTTCGCCGCCAGAGCGCATGACCAACCCCCTCCTCGTGCCATCACGATGCCAGATTTTTCTCGCGCGTCCAGCGGGAAAATTAGTCAAGGCTATGATACCGCACGGTCATGGCTAGGCCATAGCCGCGCCGCGCCACATTTAGGGGAAACGTCATGGTCGGAGAGAGCCGCACGCTCGAACAGCGCATCCGGGCCATCGAGGATCGGCTGGAAATCTATAATCTCATCGCCGGCCATCCGCCGTCTGCCGATACCGGCGCCGATTACTATGCCGAAGCCGTTTACACCGCGGATGGCGTGTTCGATCGCGGCCCGGATTTGTCAGGGGCGACTGGCAACAAGGCGATTGCGGCGAGCCTGAAAAGCCCCGGCCACCAGGCCGCCATCGCCGGCGGGCTCGCCCACTTTACCGGGTTACCGCACATCGCACTGGACGGCGACCGGGCTATCGTCACGTCGTACCTCCAAATTCTGGCGCCGTATAAATCCGGCGAATCGATCGAGGTACCCAATCACGGCAGTTCGCGCGGCTATCACATCCACCGGGTGGTGACCAACCGATGGGAACTCGCCCGCACCGCCGCCGGCTGGAAGATCAAGCGGCGCACCATCCGCCTGGTCGACGGCTCGGAGCCGTCGCGGGACATTTTACGCGGGGCGCTGCAGGCGTACGAGCAAGGCGCCTAGGCGCGGATGAGCTTGTCTTCGAACCAATTCCACATGGTGGCGGTGCCGAGCGAAAGATAATCGCGCTGGCAATGCTGCGCGCCGCCCTCCTCCGCCGTGAACACGCGCAGCGTCTTATCCGTCGAGCCGCTGGCGTCATAGAGTGCCTGCGCGTCTTTGAGCGGAATCTGCTCGTCGTCCTCACCGTGCATGACCAGGAACGGGCAGCGCATTTTTTGCACCACGCCGTCGAGCCGGAACGGCTCGAGTTTTTTCAGCGCGGCGTCGAGCGTATCGACGCCGAGAATCCACATGATGTGGTGGCCGGGCACCGACATCGAGGCCTTGAAGCCGGCGTCGATGCGCTTCTTCCAGGTGCCGTAATAATCCCAGATCGCACCCCAGGCGATGCAAGCGGCGAAGCGCGGCTCGAGCGCGGCACAACGCGGCGCGTAATAGCCGCCGAGGCTGATGGCGACGATGCCAATGCGCTTGGGGTCGACGTCGCCGCGTTTCTCCAGGTAATCGATGCAGGCGCTGCCGGCCTTTTCGTAATCATGGCGCAGCGGCATGCCGCGGAAGCGGATCGCTTCGCCGGTGCCGGGGCCGTCCATCACCAGCACCGAAATACCGCGCTTCACCAGGTCAGGCACGCCGCGCAGAAATTGAATCTCCTTGGTGATATCGAGGCCATCGAAGAACACCACGCAGGGCGGCCGCGCCGACTTCGCGTTCTGTGCGGGCACGAAATAGCCCGGCAGCTTTTTGCCTTCGAACGGCACATCGACAATTTCGATTTTCGTGCCCGACAGCGCGACGAATTGATGAAAGCATTCGATCGAGGTGCGATAAGCATCCAGCGCACGCTGATCCTTTGGCGTCCTGAAGCGCTCGCCCATCTGATAATAATGGCAGGCGCGCAGATAGAACGGCGCCGCCGCCACCGGGTGATTCTCGGCGCGGAATTTTTCGGCGCGGCCGCGCACGATATCGGCGACGTGGACGCAAGCGCCGAACCACGCCTCGTCATCGTCGCCGCTTTTGCCTTCGAGCATGCGGCCGATCTGGTGCAACTCGCTCATATCGATGCCGCCGAACGGCGCCGTGCCGAGCATGTTCACGAACGCCGCCGACCAGCGGTAATTGCCTGGGAAGTACATGAAGTATTTCGGCGCGGTGGGCATGGTAGTTCCCTTCCCTGTCATGCCCGCGAAAGCGGGCATCCAGTATTCGTTGATGCCAAAGTCAAACCTCGATGCATGAGCTTACTGGATCATCCGCTTTCGCGGATGATGACATTCACGCATCCCACTTCGGCGCGCGGCCGACCGGATTGGCGATGCGGCCGTCGGCCCGCTTGAGGGCGCCGATGCGGCGCATATCATCGTCGCTGAGCTCAAAGTCGAACACGTCGATATTCTGCGCGATGCGCGCGGCATTCGACGAGCGCGGAATGGCGGCGATGACGCCCTGCTGCATCAGCCAGCGCAGCGCCACTTGCGCAAAAGTCTTGCCGGTGCGCCGCGCGATATCGGCCAGCACCGCATCGCCCTGCAGGCGGCCGCGGCCGAGCGGGCAATAGGCGGTCAGCACCAGCCCGCGCCGGCGGCAGGCTTCGATCACCTTGGTCTGGTCGAGATAAGGGTGACACTCAACCTGCAAGGTCACCAGCGGCTCCGGGCAAAGCCGGATCGCCTCGTCGAGCATCGCGATATTGAAATTGGCGACGCCGATATGGCGGGCAAGCCCGGCTCGCTTGGCCTTGGCCAGCGCGCTCATGGTCTCCTTGAGCGGCGTGTTTTTCTCCGGCCAGTGCACCAGCAGCAGATCGACATAGTCGACGCCGAGCGCGGTCAGGCTGTCATCGAGCGAGCGGGCGAAATCGCCGGCATGCAGGTTTTCGTGCGACACCTTGGTGCAGAGAAAAATATCTTGCCGCGGCACGCCCGAAGCGCGCATGCCTTCGCCGACCACGCGTTCGGTGCCGTATTTGCGCGCCGTATCGATGTGGCGATATCCGGCTTTCAGCGCCGTGGCGATATGCTCGGCGCGGACCTCGCCCAGGCCGGAGGTGCCGAAACCGATAGCGGGAATTTCGGCGCCGTGCGCCGGAAGCTTTGGAGCGAATGGCATTGCGGGTCCCCAGGCGGGCTCATCATAACGCATCATCGGGCGGAGGCGACAACAGCGCTCGGACCGCATGTTACGGGATCGGGGCCTGGATCGGGCCGATTCCGCGACTGCCCTTAAACTCATGATAACAATTCGACTCTAATCATTGATCGAGGGTCGAGAACGTGGGCGAGCGTCCAATCTCGGCCCGAATGCGCCGCGGCGCGCTCGAGCATGGCCTTATCGCGACGGCAACCGGGCGAACCCGAGCGACGAAATCGCAGAAGCGCAATCATGACCAACGCGAGACTGTCGCTGCTTTTTCTGTTGCTGCTCTGTGCGCCGGCCGTAGGCTTGTTCTTTCTCCTTGGATTTGCCGGCAGCTGGGCGGTCGGTCTCGGCGCTGCAGCGGCCATCGCCATGATGATTTGGACCGTCAAATCATCGATTGGCGCTCCCGGCGCGATCAGAAACGACATCCTGCTTTTCAGCCTGGCAGTCTCCCTCGCGCTTTGTCTGCTGGGCGGCGAAGGCCGTTTGTTCTTCGCCAATAACGATTGGCTGGTTCGCGACGCGGTCCTCCACGATTTGGTGGCGCAGCCGTGGCCGTTCGCCTATCGGATCGACGCATCCCATGCCGTCGAACAAAGTTTCATCATGCGCGCGCCGCTGGCGATGTACATGCTGCCGGCGGCAGCCGGCAAGATGTTCGGCCTATACGCGGCGCATCTGACGCTGCTCGCGCAAAATACCGTTTTATTCGCGCTGATTTTTTACTTCATCGTGCCGCCACGGTACGAATTTTGGCGGGCTGCGGCGATGATTTCGATATTTGCCTTGTTCAGCGGGCTCGACGCAGTGCCCGTCCTTGCCCGGCATGCGTTGTCCATGGATACCCCGTCCAACGGCGTGACGCCGGCCGATCATCTCGAACCGTGGGCTCATCTGTTCCAGTATTCATCGCACATCACACAGGTGTTCTGGGTGCCCCAGCATGCCATCGCCGGCTGGGCTTTCGCCGCTCTTTATCTGTTCTGGCAACGCGGCTACGCGCGCGCCAGCACGCTGGTCTGCATTCTGCCGTATCTCGCCTATTGGTCGCCTATCGCCGTCATCGGGGCGGCGCCGTTCGTGTTCTACGCCGCGGTTTCGGATTTGGCCGAGCGGAAGATCGGCCGTTCGGATATTGTCGCTTTGCTTCTCGCCGCCGTCCCGGCACCCCTGCTGCTGGATTACCTGGTCCAGGGCGGCGGCGCGGTCGAGCACGGCTTCTTGATCGATGCGCCGGGTTTTTGGAACGTCTATTTCGCGTTCATCTATGTCGAGTTCATTCCCTATGCCGCCCTCATCGTCGCGATGCGGCCGACCATGATCAAGGATCCCACGTTCCTTTTGGTCATGATCTCCTTGCTGGCGATACCGTTCTACAAGCTCGGCATGTCGAACGACTTCGCCATGCGGGCATCGATTCCGGCGCTGGCGCTTCTGGCGGCGAATTTCGGCGTCACGCTCACGGACAGCGTCGCGGCGGGCAATCGGGTCCTTTGGACGCGTCTGGCGACGCTGGTTTTGATCGTCGGCAGCGTAACCGGCGCCATGGAAGTGCGCCGCGCCTTGATCAGACCGGCCTCGCCCATCAGCGCCTGCGATCTCATCCAGGCCTGGGATCAGTCGCCTTTCATCCTTTTTCCAAAGACGACCTATCTGGTGAATCTGGACACCTTGCCGGAGTGGATGCGTCCGCAGTCTCCCACGGACGTGCCGCCGGCCGCGCCAAGGCGGTGTTTCGCGCAGTAGCGTAACGCCGGCACCTGAAGGGAAATCGATAAAATTTGAAATTTCGATTTTACCGGACGCCATCGTTTCTTCGCGACTATGCGCGGCGGCTTCGAGAAGTGGCACGTCATGCTGTTGCGCGGCGCAGCGATCACGCTATGGCTGATGGCCAGCTGGACCCTCGGTCACGGCGAAGCGCTGGCGGAGCCGGCGTGCACCGTCGCCGCCTTCGAAACGCAACCCGAAGCAACCGTCGCGGCCTGCACGGCGGTGCTCGACAAATCCGGCCTGTCCGACGCCGAGCGTGCCGAAACATTGAAAATTCGCGCCCGGTCCCTGCACACGACCGGCCGGCTCGACGATGCGATCAAGGATTACGATGCGGCGCTGCTGCTCGCGCCCAAGGATCCTGAACTGCACCTGCGCCGCGGCTGGACCGCCTACGACAAGGCCGACTTCAAGACCGTACTCGATCAGGCCAACGAGGCCATCAAACTCAAGCCCGGCTACGCCGACGCCTACGATCTGATCGGCGCCATGCTGGCGCGTCGCGAAGTCGGCCGGCGGCACGAGGCGATGGCGGTTTTCGCGGAAGCCATTCGGCTCGATCCCAACGTCCCGCTGTTCCACATTCATCTCATGGATGTCTTCACCTGTTGCGGCATGCCGGAAGACGCCTTGCGGGAAGCCGACGCCGTGCTGCATTTGCCGGTCGCCTCGATCGCCAAGCCCAATGCGACCGAATTTTATCTCAAGCGCACCTCGTATCGCACCGTGGCGTCGCTGGAGCGCGCCAGGATGCTATCGATCCTCGGTCGCAACGACGAAGCCAAGCAAGCCTACGATCAGGCGGTGCACGACGATCCCGGCGCGCTGACCTATGCGGGACGCGCCGCGTTCCGGCTCGAACAATTGCAGGCGCCGCTCGACGCGGTTCAGGCCGATCTCGACAAGTCGTTGGCTGACGACGCCAACAACTGGTTCTCCCATGGGCTCGAAGGCCGGGTCCATTTCTATCGCAAAGACTACGCCGGCGCGGAGCCCGAATTCGCGCGCTCGCTGGCGATCTATCCCATCAACGGCGAAATGCGCTGGTGGCACGCCATGACGCTGCGCCTGTTGGGCCGCTCCGACGCGGCGGCGGAAGAAGCCGTCATGGCATTTCGCGTCGATCCCGGCTTCATGTTCGGTAAGATCCGCACGCTGCAAAAGCTCGGTTTTCTGCCGACGCTGCCCGCCGATGGCGATCCGACGCCTGCGCTCTATGACGCCGCGCGCGCCTGCATGCTCGACGAACACTGCTCTTGAGATGAAACGCTTGGCGCAACGGTTATTGGCGATTGTTGCGATCATCGTGCCGCTGGCCATCGCCTCGGCGGCGAGTGCCGCTGAGCCGCGCGCGCAGTCCGGCGTCATCGCGGTGCGCAGCAATCCTTGCCTGATGGCAAAATACGGCCACGGCCAGCCGTGCCAGATCCCGCTGCTGCCGGAAACCCAGGACGCGTCGCAGCTCATCGCGGCGCATCTGGCCCGCGCGCAATTCTTCATCGCCATGGCCGAGCTGCCGGAAGCCTTGGGCGAAGCGGACGCAGCGCTGGCATTCGAGCCGAACAACGCCGCGATACGCCATCTCGCCGGCCGCCTCGCCATGTCGATGGGCGATTACCCGCGCGCCGCGCGCGACATCGCCACAGCCCTGCAACAATCGCCGGATGACCCGAATATCGCGGCAAGCAACGCAGCGCTCATGGAACTGGACCAAAATCCCGACGCGGCTCTGGATGCATTCAGCGAGATTTTGGCGCGGCACCCCGATCACGCGTTTTCACGTTTGGCGCGCGCCAAACTGTTGCTATCGCTGGCGCAGCCGCAAAATGCCATCGCCGACCTCGACGTGCTGCTCGCGGGCGACTCCGCGGACACCGCACTGCTGCCGCTCCGCGCCGCCGCTTATTTGCAGATCAACGAGCCGGACCGCGCCATTGCCGATTACACCAAGGCCTTGGCCGCTCATCCCGAACAGCTTGAGCTGGTGCTGGGGCGCGCCACCGCCGCCATGCTTGTCGGCGACGACAATGCGGCATTGGCCGATTTCGACGCGATCCTGGGGCCGGTCGGCGGCGCCTCGCGCTACGCCATCGGCGGCGATCAACTGGCCAAATATCGCACGCAGCGGGCGTTCGTCTTCGTGCACATGAAACGTTTTGCCGATGCGGCCACCGAAATGGCCAATGCGCTGAACGCCGGCGGCAGACCCGCGGTGCTGCGGGCGCAGATTTTTCTCCGCCATAACGGTTTCCCGCAAACGCCCTTGGATGGCCGCGATTCCGATGGCTTGCGGCAATCGCTGCAGTCCTGCTTCGGCCTGAACTCCTGCTTCCAAAGGATCAGCGAAGAGCTGTAAACGAAGCGGCTCAAGTATGCTTGAGCAGCGTCTTCTTGAGCCCCTCGGTCGGCTTCATAAAGAACACCAGCATGGTGCACCCGTTCGGCGCTTTGGGGGCGTGACGGCTGCCTTTGGCGCGGATGACGAAGTTGCCGGCCGTGCATTCGCCTTCGTCGTCGACCAGCGAGCCTTCGAGCACGAAGGTCTGCTCCAGATCCTCATGCACGTGCGCCGGGATGCCCGAGCCGGGCTCGAGTTTCGACAAGATGGTCAGCATGCCGCTCGCCGGATCGTGATAGATCACCTTCATCTTGTTGCCCGGCGCGGTTTCGATCCACGGCACCTGTTCGGTGTTGATGAAGCGAGATGCCAGCGCGGCAAGCGAAGCGGCTTCGGCCATGGTTTCCTCCTTCGGAGTTCTCTTGTAGCGTTGAGCCTACGCGGCGGCGAGGCGAAAAACCACCGCGGCGGATGCCACGAGCACACCCAATGCAGACGGCGCTTTGCAAGTGCCTCGGAATCGAGCTGCCGATCATCCAAGCGCCGATGGGCGGCGCCGTCGGGCCGAATCTCGCGGCCGCGGTCAGCAATGCCGGCGGACTTGGCATGCTCGTGCTGTGGCGGGCGGACCTCGCCACGGTTCGGCAGCAAATCCGGCAGACGCGCGCGCTGACGTCCCAGCCGTTCGGGGTGAATCTCAACTTGGAGTTTCCGCAAGCTGAGCGGCTCGAAGCCTGTCTCGACGAAGGCGTACGCATCATTTCGTTTTTCTGGCGCGATCCGGCCGCACTGATGCCGCGCGCCAAGGCGGCCGGCGCCACGGTTCTGCATACGGTGGGGTCGGCCGCAACCGCCCGACGTGCCGCGGACAGCGGTGTCGACATCATCGTCGCCCAGGGCTGGGAGGCCGGCGGCCACGTCCGCGGCACCGTGGCGACCATGCCGCTCATTCCCGCCGTGGTCGACGCCGTCTCCCCGGTACCGGTCGTTGCCGCGGGTGGCATTGCCGACGGGCGGGGCCTCGCCGCGGCATTGGCGCTCGGTGCAGCCGGCGCCTGGATCGGCACGCGTTTTCTCGCCAGCAAGGAAGCGGCGATCCATCCGCGCTATCGCGAACTGCTGTTGCAGGCCAGCGAGAGCGATACGGTTTTTCTGGAAGAGCTGTTTGACATCAACTGGCCAAAAGCGCCGCACCGGGTCTTGCGTAACAAGACCGTGGCATCTTGGGAAGCCGCCGGGCGCCCGCCGTCCGGCAAGCGCCTCGGCGAGGGCGACGTGATCGCAACATCACCGGCGAGCGGACCGATCGTCCGCTACCAATCCATCACCCCCGGCCCCGATACCGAGGGTGACATTGACGCCTTGCCGCAATGGGCCGGGCAAAGCGTCGGCCTGGTGTCGAAAGTTCAACCCGCCGCCGATATCGTGCGCGACATCGCCGACGAAGCCGCGGCGATCCTTCGCCGGTTGGCGCAGTGACCGGTCGAGGTCTGTCGCATGATTGCGAAAACAGAGTCACAATAGCGGCACCGCGAGGAGAGGACCCATGACCCAACCGGCTCAATTCAAAGCCAACGGCGGGCGGCCGCACCAGGAGATGATCAGCGGCGCCTATTTGCGCAATGCCTGGTATGTGGCGGCGTGGTCCGACGGCGTCGGCGACGGACAACTGGTGCCGCGCACCATCATGGACGAGCCGACCGTGCTTTATCGCAAGGCCGACGGTAGCGTAGCCGCGATCGAGGATCGCTGCGCGCATCGCTTCGCGCCGTTGAGCATGGGCAAGATCGTCGGCGGCGACCGCATCCAGTGCCCGTATCACGGCCTGGAATACGACGGCAGCGGCGCCTGCGTGCGCAATCCGCATGGCACCAAGAATATTCCGCCACGGGCGCGGGTGAAAAGCTATCCGGTGGTTGAAAAGCACAAGGCGGTGTGGGTGTGGATGGGCGATCAGCCGGCCGACGAAAGCAAAATTCCCGACTTCGGCGTGCTTGACAACGTGCCGGAGCTGCACACCACCAAGCGCGACTCCATCGTCATCAAGGCAAACTATCAGCTCATCATCGACAACCTGCTTGACCTCAGCCACACCTCCTATCTGCACGAAGGCATTTTGGGCAATGCCGACACCGTGGAGTCTGACATCACGGCCGAGCAGGACGGCGACGACGTGGTGGTGGGACGCCACGCCACCAATTCGGCGCCGCCCGGCATGTTCGCGCAATTCTGGCCGGACCATCCGGCGAAGGTCGACAAGTTCACCAAAATGCGCTGGATGGCGCCGTCGACGCTGCGGCTGTTGACCGGCATCTGCAAGATGGGCGCCGAGCCCGACACCGGCACCGGCTATCACGCCGTCCATCTGCTGACGCCGGAGAACGACCGCTCGACGCATTATTTCTTCACCGCGGTGCGCTGGGGCGTGCGCACCCCCGAAGACAAGCTCAATCGCGATCTGCAAAAGAAGGTCGCCGAGATGCGGCGCTTTGCTTTCGAGGAACAGGACGCGCCGGTGATCGAGGCGCAGCAGCGCGTGATCGAACAAGCCAGCGAACCGCTCGATCCGGTGATCCTCGCCGTCGACGTCGGCTGCGTGCGCTACAAGCGCATCCTCGGCAAGATGCTGGAAGCGGAACAGCGCTGATCTGACGCGGTTTTAGCCGCCGCTGCCGCCTCTTCCCGGCCGCCGCGAAATGCTATCGTGGTTGTGAAATCTGGGAGGATTTTCATGAGCCAATATCATCGGCTCGCGGCCGCCGCCGTAGCCGCGACTGCGCTTGCCGTCACGACCGTACAAGCCGCGGATAATTTTCCGTCGCACCCAGTGCAGATGATCATTCCGTTTGCCGCCGGCGGCCCGACCGACATCGTCGGCCGCATCATGTCGGCGAAGATGGGAGAGATTTTGGGCCAGACCTTCGTGGTCGAGGACCGGGCCGGCGCCGGCGGCAATATCGGCGCCGAGTTCGTCGCCAAGGGGACTCCCGACGGCTACACTTTGTTGTTCGCCACCGTGTCCACCAACGCCATCAATCCCGGCCTCTACAAGCACATGCCTTACGACGCGGTGAAGGATTTCACGCCAGTGGCACGGGTTGGCGTGACGCCGACGCTGTTGCTGGTGAACCCTTCGATGGGCGTGACCGACCTCAAGAGTCTGATCGCGCTGCTCAAGGCCAATCCGAACAAATACAATTACGGCTCGTCCGGCGTCGGCTCGATCCTGCATTTGTGCGGCGAGGAATTCAAAGCCATGGCCGGCGGGCTCGACATCACGCATGTGCCCTACAAAGGCTCGGCGCCGATGGACACCGACTTGCTGGGCGGCCAGATCACGCTTGCCTTCGACGCGACGCCGACCGCGCTGCCGCTGGCGCAGTCGGGCAAGCTCCGCGCGCTCGGCGCCGGCATGTTGAAGCGGCTTGCCGCGATGCCTGATCTGCCGACCTTGGACGAACAGGGCTTGAAGGGCTTCGAGTGCTACACCTGGAACTCGATCCTGGCGCCGGCCGGCACGCCGCAGCCCATCGTCGACAAGCTCAACGCCGCCGCCAACAAGGCGCTGGCCGATCCGCAGGTGATCGATTCCTTGAAAAAGGCCGGCGTCGATCCGACGCCGGGCTCGACGCCGGCGACCACCGCCGAGTTCGTCAAGGCGGAGCTGGCGAAATGGGCGCCGATCATCAGGGCGTCGGGCGCGCAAGTCGATTGACGCTGACGCCTACTCGACCTTGATGCCGGCGCGCTTGACCACGTCGGCCCATTTGGCGATTTCGGCTTTGAGGAACGGCTCGATGTCGGCAAGCGGCATGTCGAGCGTCTCGCCGGCAGCCGCGACGATGCGGTCTTTCACCGCCGGAGCGGCGATCGCTTTTTTCACTTCGGCGTTGAGCTTTAAGATGATCGGCTGCGGCGTCTGCTTCGGCGCCCACAAGCCGAACCACGTATAGTAGACATAGCCCGGCACGCCAGCTTCCTCGACCGTTGGCACGTCGGGCAACAGCGGCGAGCGTTCCTTGCTGGTGACCGCGAGCGCGCGCACATTGCCGCCTTTGATCTGACCCAACGCGCTCGCCAGATTATCGAAGAACACCGGCACCTGGCCCGATATGACGTCGGTATAGGCCGGCGCCGCGCCGCGATACGGCACATGGGTGAAATTGGTGCCCGTCATCAGCTTGAACAGCTCCATCGACAATTGCTGCCCAGTGCCGTTGCCGGCCGACGCGTAATTGATCTCGCCCGGATGCGCCTTCGCCATCGCGATCAGCTCTTTGATCGACTGCGCCGGGAAATTCTTTGAGACCACGATGGCGAACGGAAATTCCGCCAGCATCCCGACCGGCGCGAAGTCGGCGACCGGATCGTAGGGCAGATGCGCGAACAGGCTCGGATTGACCGCCATGCTGGCGTTGAGCCCGGTCTGCAAGGTGTAGCCATCGGGCGCCGCCCTGGCGGCAAACTCAGTACCCGTCACTGAGCCGGCGCCGGGCCGGTTGTCGACCACGAAGGGCTGGCCGAGCTGCTTGGACAATTGCTCGCCGACGATGCGGGACACGATGTCGGTGCCGCCGCCGGCGGTCGAAGCCACGATGATGGTGACCGGCCGGGTCGGAAAATCGTCGGCCGCGAGGGCTGAGGCGGCGGCCAAGCCGAGACTCGCCAGCGCAACGGCAAACGTTTGAATTCGATTGAGCATAATCACGGCCTTCACGCGTTGCCTCCCGCTTCCTGTCCGCGCCGTCCATCCTGTCGTGGCAAATCGGCGCGCGCAGTTATATGACGTTCGACGGCAAAACCCATAGACACCCTTGCGGGTCATTTGCGACCCCAATGCCTGTTCGGAGCGAGCCGGCCATGATTTATCGCCCCAGTCGCCGCGATATCGTGAAGACGACAGCGGGGCTCACGGCAGCCGGCTCGTTGGACCTGCGCTACGCGACAAACGCCCGCGCGCAGGCGCCGACCAAGCCCGAGCCCAAAAGGTTTTCCCAGATCGATTCGGCGTTCCGTGCCGCGACGAGCGTGGGAGAAGTGCCTGGAGTCGTGGCTATGGCGGCGAACGACCAAGGCATCCTCTACGAAGGGATTTTCGGCAAGCGCCGGCTCGGCGACGGCGCCGCCATGACGCGCGACACGGTGTTTCGCGTCGCCTCGATGGTGAAGGTGATCACGTCGGTCGCTGCGCTGCAACTCGTCGAGCAGGACAAGCTGTCGTTGGACGCTCCGGTGCCCGACATCGAGCCCGCGATCGGCTCGCCGCAAGTGCTCGATGGCTTCGACGCCAAAGGGTTGCCACAGCTGCGTCCGGCGCAGCGGCCGATCACGCTGCGTCACCTGCTGACCCATACGTCCGGCTTGGTTTACCGGCTTTGGGACGCCAAGGCCGTGCAGTATGCAAAATCGCTCGAGCTGTTGCCGAAGGCGCAAAGAAAATTGGCGCCGCCCACCCCGCTGATGTTCGATCCCGGTGCACGTTGGCAATACGGCACCGGCATCAATTGGGTCGGCCGCATCGTCGAAGCGATCGGCGGCGAACCGCTCGACGTCTATTTTCGCAAGCACATCCTCGATCCGCTCGGCATGAACGACACCGCCTTTGTGCTTAAGCCGCAGCAGCGCGAGCGCGAGGCCAGCGTGCATCGGCGCGGGCCGAACGGAGCTCTGACGGCAGAACCGAAGGAGCAGAATTCGCCGCGGCAAACCTTCTCCGGCGGCGGCGGGATTTATTCGACCGCGCCGGATTATCTGACTCTCATCCGCGCGCTGCTCGCCGGCGGCGCGCTGGATGGCACCCGCATCCTTCGCCCCGAGACCGTCGCGCTGATGGGCCAGAACCAGATCGGCGACATCGACGTCGGCGTCCTGAAAACGACGGTGCCGGCGCTCTCCAACGACGTCGATCTATGTCCCGGCGTCACGCGCAAATGGGGTTTCGGCCACATGATCACCATGCAGGCCTTGGCCGGCGGCCGCGGCGCCGGCAGCCTGACCTGGGGCGGTCTCCTCAATACCTATTATTGGATCGATCCCGGCAGGAAGGTCGCGGCCGTCTTCATGACGCAAGTATTGCCGTTCGCCGATAGCCGGGCGTTGCGCCTTTACCGTCAATTCGAACACGGCATTTACGCCGCTTTGAAAGAAGGCTAGCGCAGCGGCGTCGGGTCTTCGATCACCGGATTCGACAGCACGCCGAGCCCATCGACTTCCACCTCGCAGACGTCGCCGGCGCGCATGTGCAGTTGCCCGGCGACGATCACTTTGCCGACCGGCTTTTCCGGCTGTTCGCCCGGCCGCAGCGGCAGAGCGCCGGGCGAGCCGGTGACGATCACGTCGCCCGGCTGCAAGGTATAGCCCTCGGACAGATATTCGATCAGCCGCGGCACGTCGTGCAGCAGCCCTGAGATTTTGGCGTTCTGCCGCTCGATGCCGTTGAGCCGCGTGATCAACGTGTGATCGGCCGGATCGCCGAACTCGTCCGGTGTCATCAGCCACGGCCCGAAACTGCCGGAGCGCTCGAAATTCTTGCCTAGGCCGAATTGCCGGTTGTGGCCCTGATATTCGCGCACCGAGCCCTCGTTGTAGCAGGAATAGCCGGCGACATGCGTGAAGGCTTCCCCGCGTTTGATGTAGCGGCCGGGCTTGCCGATGATCACCGCAAGCTCGCCTTCGTAGTCGTAAGCCTCGGCGATGGTCTTGCGCGGCGCCCACAGCGGCTCTTTGTGGCCGACCTGGCAGATCGGCATGCGCAGGAAAATTTGCGGATAAGTCTGCGAGGTGGTCAGCCCGGTCTCTTCGATATGGAGCTTGTAGTTGAGCGCCAGCGCCCAGGTGGCATGCGGCTCGCGGATCACCGGATCGAATGCGATATCGTCGAGGCTGAGATCGGCGGATTTCCCCGCTGTCGCCGCGCGCACTTTCGCCAGCGTCGGATCGATCTCCAGAATCTTGCGCAGATCGCCCGGCAGATCCGGCGCGGCCTTCGCCAACGCGATCAGGCCATTGGCGCCGGTGACGACGCCGACGCCGTGCCGGCCCGCCTGACGATAGGAAACGACCTTCACGACGCCCTCCCCCACTGCTTCTCCGCTACTGTATCATAGGGAGAAACCAGCCGATCGCGACATCCGGGAGACCAACCATGCGCGGCGTGACCTTCCTCGGCGAACGCAAATTACAACTGATCGAATTCCCCGATCCAACGCCGGGCCCGCACGACGTGGTGGTCGAGATCAAGGCGTCAGGCATGTGCGGCAGCGATCTGAAATTCTATCGCGCCTCGGGCGGCGCCGCCGCGCTAGGCTTAGGCAAAGTCAGCGGCCCGGTGATCGCCGGCCACGAGCCGTGCGGCATCGTCGCCGCGCTCGGCAGCGCCGTCGATGCGCGCACCGCGCGCCTCGGCGACCGCGTCATGGTGCACCACTATGCAGGCTGCGGCACCTGCCCGCATTGCCGGACCGGCTGGTCGCAGATGTGCGCGAACGGCTCAACCGTCTATGGCGCCACCGGCCACGGCGCGCACGCGCCCTATATGAAAGTGCCGGCCTATACGCTGGTGCCGCTGCCCGACGAACTCGGCTTTGCCACCGGCGCGGCGATCTCCTGCGGCACCGGCACTGCCTATCAGGCGCTGCGGCGGATGAATCTCACCGGCGGCGATACCATCGCCATCGTCGGCCAGGGACCGGTCGGGCTGTCGGCGACGCAACTCGCCGCCGCCATGGGCGCCAGGGTCATCGCCCTCGATGTCAGCGCCGAGCGGCTTACGCGCGCCAAGGAATTCGGCGCCGACGCGCTGATCGATCCGAAGGCCGACGACGCGGTCGCCGCCATCCGCACGCTGACCCACGGCGCCGGCGCCGATCGCACCCTCGACACCTCGGGCACAGCGGACGGCCGCCTGAT
>Ga0210394_10002251_pt1 | contig 27034 bp, 54 predicted proteins | sample IncBWC12MmetaG_FD_160121 | JGI IMG/M metagenome (GOLD analysis project Ga0210394, IMG submission 160121) | Forest soil microbial communities from Barre Woods Harvard Forest LTER site, Petersham, Massachusetts, United States - Inc-BW-C-12-M | ecosystem: Environmental > Terrestrial > Soil >...
TGGCGGGCATGACAGCCCTAGCCGCCCTATAGTTTGCCCTAGCCTGTGCAGCCATCCGGCTAGCTGGCATAGAGCTACCAGAACCACCCTGCCCGCCTGATACCTTGCCGTAGTCAATCGCCTGCAATCCGCCCATGCCGGAACCGTACCAATCTTCGTGGTACTTGATGCCAGCCATTTGCAGCGCTTGGTTGGTTTCCTTATCCGGCCATAGGTGGCCTTTGTCGGCAAGCCGTGTAAGCAAGTCGTCGCGAAAGACGCGAGCGCCATCCGCGTTAACCTCTGATGGCGACATTGCAATGCGTTCGTGTGTCGCGTCCTGTCTTGGTTCGTTGTCCTGTCTGACAGGTTCTTGTACCGGAGCGAAGTCTTCAATCATCGGCATTGAAACAACGGGTGCGGTTTGTTGTGCTTTCAAAGTTTTAACTCCAAAATCTTTTCCCTCTGATATCCCCACGAGCAGATGTTTTCGGCTGCGTCTATTCACTTGCCAACTCGTAGCTATTCACTCTGTCACCCACGCTGCCGGTTCGTCGCCAATGACCTCGAATAGTCTCTTAATTCTTTTCTTTTCAGTCAACGCTGCGGTTTTCTCTTTAATTTTTTCCGGGTGAGACAGATAGTATCTTTTATCGATTCGTTTCCTTTTATCAGGATTTTCCTTGCGCCACTTTGAAGACTTTTTTATTTCTTTTTCTCTATTTAGATTGTAATATTTTTTGTTTAACTCCTTTGATCTTTGTTTGTTGTCTGAATGCCACTTTATGTTTTTTGCTTTTCTGATTTCTATATTTTTTTGATACCACTCTGCCTGCATTATTTTTGCGCAGTCGATACATTTATGAGTTCTGCCATACTTGCATTGTTTGTTAGCTGTGAATTCTTCTAGTTCTTTTTCCTCACTGCACTTCTTGCATGTGCGCTTCACAGCCTCACTTTCCAATCTGTATTAGCTACCAACCAATTGCCCAACAGCTTCGCGCAAATCGCAGCCGCTTCTTCGGGTGTCTTCGCGTAGACAACTACGATTTCAAATCCCAACGCTCGTAGCTTCTCGTGCCGTTTTATTTGGTCATCACTCAACACACCCTTTGCCGTCTTCAACTCAATCATCTTGAGAACACCACGCGGTAAGTAAATCCTGATATCAGTTTCACCGGCTTTCAATCCGCAAATCTTCGCCCTGTTGCCTGCACGCTTGCCAGCGTTCATGTCACCGGCAAATTCAAACACCCAACCGCCGTCTTGCCACTTATGGAATTCAGAGACTACCGCCGCCTGAAGCCGCCATTCTGGTGCTGGCTTTGGTCGGCGCGGTTTCTTGGGTTTGAAGAGTGGTCGGCCTTTTAATTGTTTTTTGTGGGGTTCTATCTCCCCCTGATTTTGGAACATACTATTTAGGGTATAAGGTATACCCCCCCTTTATTGTTACAATAAAGTATTAAGCCTGAGTCTCTAGGCCAACTTGAATTTTTCGGTCTGCAAAAAAGACTTTATTGTTTTGCAATAAAGTACCCAACGGCATCATTACAGCCCGCAATGGTTTTGCAATTAAGTATCGTTGCAAGAAAGTTTGGGCGAGTACCTGACACTTGGCCTGCCCTTACCCCCGGCAAGCTTTTTGTCTATTTGCTCTGTGTCAGTCAGAAACTTTACAGCGCCCTCGTAGTCTTGGTTTTTGGCTGAAGCGATGCCCTTCTTACGCCTAAGAACAGAGAACGGAATACCCTCTTTTCCAGACGCGTCAACGAATCCTAAAATAGTTTTGCATAGCGTTTCGAAGTCCGACGAAGACATATGCTTGCGCACACCATCGTCTATCATGTCGATAGATCGTTGAACGATTGCCCACCCAAACTCTACATCTTCGACTTCTACGACAGGCCGATTGGCGATACGGGAAATAGCCCGCACAGTAGCTATCTTTAGAGTCTGTTCCGCGCTTCGCCCAACAACGCCTTCATACTCTGGCTTGTCTGCCATGTATTCAAGTTGCCAAGCCTCAATTTCTTTCCAGCGCTTTGCTGCACCTTCGCCCCACTCGCATTGGTGCATAATCGGCTTTTGCTTAGAGTCCCGCACGGCGACATTTGAAAGATTCCCCTTGGCTGGCGCGGCTGTGTAAGCGTTCTTCAACGCCTCTACCAATGCTGTTGGTGTCTTCAACAGGCTCTTGCCGTCTTGTCGCTTCGGCTGTTCTGTTGCGCCTATGATTGTGAGGCGGGCCATAAACCCGTCACCAAAATTCGATTCGGTGATACCGGCGTAGAATTCCGTTGGCGTTGACATTCCAAGCATTGACACGGTCGGGAACCATACGGGGTCGCCGCTGGAATCCTTCTTATCGTCTGCCTTTTCCTTGCCGGTCCATACGGATGTTGATTTGCTGTAGAGTTCCAACAACGACTTACGAATTGATCTTGCCCACGATGCTGCATTTTTGCCCGTCATTGATTGGAAGAGTACGCCGACTTCATCAAACGGCATGACGAAGCACGGTCTACGACGCACAACCTTTTCTATCGCGCTATCGCTCGTTACGTCGTTGGGACCAATCAAATGGGACATACCCGCAGAGTGGCCCAAGATTTCTATAGCCCTTCGCGGGTGATCTTTGCCAAATCCCGGCCCCGCTATTCCTATCATATAGATATTTAATCCAAGTTCTGTTGGTGTGACATACCTTCTCCCGAAGAAGGCCGAGAGAAATGTAATCGCGGCAATTGTCGCAAATTCCGGTACGGGCGCACGTGATGTTTCCAAAATCCATTGCGTGACTCCCTCTAAGAGTCCGCCTTGGTTTGGAAGATACCACGGGTCGGTTTTACCTCGCGGCGCTCGCACGGTTTCAAGCTTCGTCGCGCCTGCGTCATGCGCGATAGTCTCCGCTGCCATGACGGGGGCAATGAGCGGTTGGGAAACCGGCTTTGCCTTCGCCATGCTTCTAGAAATGAAACCAGCGATATCGAATCCGTCATCTGATGACTCCTCTTTGATTCCTAAGCGTTCGCACAAGAACGAAGTTGCCGCATACATATCGCAGCCCGTCGCCAACATAACCAAGTCAATCGGCGTGTGGGACTCGTTGCTGCCCCAATCCTTGATGCCTTCTGGATGAATTGAAACGTTCGCGTCTTCGACGCCGCGCCAATGAGCGATTGCACGATAGCCTTTGCCATGCTTCTTTAAGCCAGCCATTCGCAAATCAGGAACCCAAGCCGGTAGGTTCTTCAAAGCTGTGTCGTTGACTTCGCGCCAATAAGTTTCGCCCTCACCAGCAACCAGCCGGTGGTGTTCGTCATCAGGTTCGTAGCCGAACGGCGTTAGCGCAGTCGCTAGTAGCTCACCAATGTTATCCGGTAGCAGCGGCAGAGCGTCGATAGAAACGCCTTCAAGCGTCTCGCTGCCAAGCCAATGGTAAGGTAAGCCAGTGTCGGGATGGATGGTTGGCGGAAGCACAGTTTGTCTGCCGTAGGCGAGAAGATCAACCACCCTTGTTTTCCCAACTGAAAAGGGCGCTGAAACAACAGCCGGACTTCCTCTATAGAAAGCGGAGAAGCCTTTATTGCCACGTTTTTTTACCTCACTGTCTGGTAACACCGCGAGCACTGCCGCCATAAGTTCGGAGTCATCGGTGTCAATGTCGATTACCTTCAGGTGGTGATCTAACGGAACGCACACACCAGCGTCCGGCCACGCAGACCACAATTCAACTTCGATGGGAGTAGGCAAGCGGTCGCAGAAGCGCTGCCACTCGCTTGTGCCCCACCACTCACGCATTCGGTAATCACCGGGGCGCTTGGTGCCGGGCATGATGGGAATTGCAGCGTAGCCGTTGTCGATTAGTCGCGGGCCTGTTAGCGCGAAAGGTGAAGTCAACTCTTATTGCCTCCAACAAGGCTCGTAGTCCCTGTTTGTTATTTGGCCAATAGGTATGTGTTTTGTTTTATCCGCAAGCGCCGCTATTGATTTTCGTATGCACGAATTGCATTTAGCGGCAGAAGTGCTTTCGATTACATTTCCACAATTACAAGTTATACCAGAGCGTCTAGTGGGGTGAGATAACTCAACTTCTTTCAGTCTGATTTCGGCCCTAGAAAGTTTATTGTCGTAGTGACTAAATCCGTGCCAACTTCCGTTTCCGTATCCTCGCCTGTTTAATTCGGCTATATATCTACGCATTGTTGAAACAGCTACATCGTAGGTCATTAGATGCAGGCTTCTAAGCGTGGGCAATTCTACTGTTGGCTGAATTCCTGTTGGAAATTTGCGAGTCTGAGTCATAGTATCTTCTTTATCAGGCGGGGTTTTTCCTTCGGGTCAAACTCTGCCCTGTGGATCAATCCAAATAACGCAGGGGGTGGGTACAGAAGAGACTCAAATTTTTTGTCATTGATTCTTTGTCTACCCCTGCGAAGTCCACCCATATCATTCTTGCCGTAAACAGTATTTGCACCGTTATAACTAACTCTCTTACTCACTTCACTTCACCCTAATGTCGGACATATAGACTTCCAAGTTCCGCGTGTTGCCAAGCAACGTAATCATGCCATCTGCAAGCCTGCTAGACATGCTGTTGACTTCGCCGCGTGTTAGCGAGTCGTCGTTATCTATCTTGATGACAACAGAAACCTTTGTGCCACCATCGTCTGCCAGTAGAGTCCTAGTGCGTTTCATTTTGAATCCCATTCACCACATTAACGTAGAGCACGGGCACAGCACCCAAGCCGCGACGTAGAAAGTAACAAGCGCCGCAATTGTTAATTCAACACTGAATTCAATTAGCCATTCCAACAATTTCATTTCGTTTCCCCCATGAAAACTTTTCGCATCGAGTCCTCGTATCCGCCCATGAACTTTGTAAAGAAGTGCAAGAACTGCAATTCATCCAACTGCGCTAGGTCCGTCTGTCCGATGCTGTCTAGAAACTGGCCAGCTACTGCACCACCGGCTTTGATGGATTCCGTTTCGTAAATGTCGAATGTCTTTTTGGGCACGATGAATCCTATCAAGTGCGAGCACTGACGGCAGAACCATTTGATTGGGCGGGTACGGCTGGCCTGATAGCCGATGTTGTCATGACGACGCTTGCAGATATGACACGCGCCAACAGGCGAGATATCTTCGGGGCGGTGTTTCACCGCAACGGGTTCTTAGTAATGCCAAACGGCGAGCGCCGCTGCTTTTTACCATTAGGCGTGCCGCCGTAGAATTGCCTTCCGCAATCGGCTTTAGGCGCTCGCTTGCAATCCTCGTAAGGATAAGCGCCACAAGCAAAGCACTTCGAATCATTAACAAGCTTGACTAATTCAGGAGTCACATTCATTTCAGCTTCTCTAGCTTCTCGTTGAAATAATCCCACTTGGCCTTTTCCCAATTCCAAACAACCCAACCGTCACGATACGGTTCTTGCACAATCCTATGTGTCTTTCCCTTGCGGTATGGGTCGGTCACGCTGCCATCGCAATCGATTCTTCAAGATAAATCTGGCCATTGTCGTTGGCTGGCCCCATCGCGTTAAACCTAGCAGCAATGTCCGCGATGTATTCGGCTTCGCGTTCCATCAAGTAACAATTGAAGCCTTCAAGGTACGCGGCTTCGCCAGTCGTGCCGCTGCCTGCAAACGGGTCTAGGATCGTTCCACCGGGAGGAGTAATGAGCCGCGCCAGATATCGCATCAGAGCAATCGGCTTTACAGTCGGATGCTTAGAACCAGCCCTATCGGTCTTGTTGGCCTTGGCTTGGTAGAAGAACCTAGCTGCAGAGCCTTCGTCACCCAGCGAGTCTTGACGCGGTTGGCGAGCGTAGTTCTTGCCGCTCATAGAAGTGTTTTCGCTTTCGTTCATTTTGTGATGCGTCAATAATTTTCCGCTTTTCGTATACGGAAACGCCGCTACAACTTCTTCGCTGCCATCGGTGATGACGTTGGCGGGAAAGCGGCCTTTGCTTCCGTCATACTCAAAGGTGCCTGCAAGAAGGCCTGTGGTGTGGACTCCATCTGGCGCACGCGTGTAGCTACCGGACTTCAATTCATCGCCAGCAGCTACCCTACACCCATCAATATTGATAGCGCCTGTTCCCCACTTCAGCACGTTAGCTGCTACGGTCTTTTCACTGAGCGGCTTACGGGCCAATACAATCGGCTCGTTGGCGGGCTTTAGCGCGGTCCCTAGTTTATCAAATTCTTTAATGGCATCTGGAATATTGAATGATCCGTCTTCGTTTTGCGTCACGCAGCAATTATCGCCGTTGAATTTGAGATTAAACGTTTTCATATCTCTTCTCTATCTTTGACGCGTCTCGCGCGATCAATTTCAGTTCGATTGCTGTCGCGTCGGAACGAATGCGATTTGCTCTGTTCGATATAATGCGGACATTACCCGGTACATATCCGAGCGCGGGAACTAAGCGGTCAAGCGATGGACTACTATCGAGCGGACCTGCAACAGAGTTGGCAATAATTCGAATTCCTAGTATCGGACATATTTTCGGTATCTCTGGAATGTCTGAAATTGTTAATGTGCATCTAACGCCGCTCTCTTTCGCTCGTTTCTTGCAGCCATCCAATATTTTGTATCGTGGAGTTCCGGCCAACCCGTGCGTAATATTTTGACACCCTCGCGAACAATAATGGTTTTTAGCTCTTCCGAAATGAACGCTACCCCCTCGCCACTCAAATTTCTTGCTGCAATGTTTGTTAGCGCAGATTATATCCATACAACTTCGGCTTCGAATCCCTGTTCTTTTAGTTGTCGCTCAAGATCGTTCAGCAGTGCCTTTGAAACGGAATGGCTTTTCGGAAAGCCGCTACCGTACAGCCATTGAATCATGTCGCGGATTTCAAATCCTGCATCTTCAACGGCGCAAGCCATACGGTGATACGTTCGCGTCCCGCCGAACGATAGAAGGTGTCCACCGGGCTTAAGGACACGCAAGCACTCGGCCCAAAAACCCGGATCATTGACGACTTCGCCAGTGTCCCAAGTCTTACCCATGAACCCCTTAGAGGCTCTAGCGAAGGCTTCGTTGCCCTTTGCCGGTGCAGCATTCGCGCCGCCAAACCGTTTAACAATCGACACGAGCGCATACGGCCCGTCAGTCAAGATCGCATCAACTGAATCATCTGGTGCGCTCGCCAAGATAGTGCGGTTGTCGCCACCGAAAAGGATCACGCGACCGTCTAGGAATTCGTTTGTGGTGTATGTCATCAAACACCGGGCCGATAGTTTTTAGGATACGGAACGAACACCATTGTTTCGCGTGCGCTCGTGCTAACCAAGTAGAGCCAACCACCCGGCACAGCGGCGCGGAATGTCTTGAAGTATTCGCCTGTTACAGGTTCCCACTTCATCGCGGAGCTACCGCGCCGTTAATGCCAGAATACGCAGGGCTATACGTGACGCTTGCACTCTGCACCCAAGGCACAAAGCAAAGCGCACAACAGGCACCCGTTGACCTGTAAATCGTACCGCCAGCGACAACCATGTAATGCGTGTCTCGGTCTATCTTTACCCACTGCATCACATGACCCTCATTTCGCCGTCGCGGTGAACTTCGGTAAGCCCGTGCGGGTAACACGGCTTCTGCATGATGCAGTAACCAGCAGACTCAAGCGCATCCAAAATGTTCTTAGCTTTGGTTTCGCCATCGAACACGAACGGGTCTATGGTCGCGAAAATAATTTTGTGCGGTGTCAGCATTTTTTACCGTCCTTCACGATATGATATCCCCGCGCCGCTAGCGCAGCGAGGATTGACGCGGCGCTTGGAAACTCAACGGCTAACGCATCTTGAATAACGTCTGTCGGTGTAAGTGGTGTCATTTCACTTCCCTAATATTTCGCCAGCGATGAAACACAACGCGGCAAGCTGTAGAAAATTGATAATTACGAGCGCGTCTAACTGTCTGGTCATAGTCATTCCCATCTAAAAACAAATTTGGTAAGACGTGCGGGTGTGTCTACCGCTCTTGAGTGTGTCGCAAGGGATATCCGGTGCGGCTTGGCGTCTCCGCTAGGTGCTTTTCACACCGTCTCTGCAATCGACGCTATTTACTCACGCCGCTTTTTACAGCCGCATCGTGAATTACGCTCTTCCCGGTGGCTCGTAGTGGCCGGGAACACACATGACGCGACCAATGCGCCAAGTGTTTTTGAAATATGTAGGATGATTCTTTTTCCAGTCGGCAAGTGCAGCCTGCCCCAACTGGCAACCCATGAAATCCAAATGTTCAGGGTCTTTATCGGTGTCGGTGACGACTTCAACGATCTTCGACTCTTCCGCCGTGCAGTCGCGGTCTGGCGCGATAGTCGCAACCGGTGTTATCAGGTGACAAAGAACAGCAACGACGGTTACAAACATTATTGCACCGTCCCCTGCCTGAGAGGGTCAACCGCACCCACTACGATGGGCGGCCAAGAAAAAGGCGCTGCGGGCTTTTGTTGCCCGTGCGCCTTGTCAGTCTTGGTGTTGGAGTCTGTCACGGTCCTGTCCCTCAATGTGGGACAAGCTGTAGCTAAAATAGGAACAAGTTACTAGGTGGCCCGACAAACTATTTAGAGATAAGGACTCGCTTCTCGCCCGGTTGCCGCCCTAGCCAAGTGCGCCTGACGTGACGCGAGCGTATTGTTTCGCCCGGATCGGTTCTTAAAGCCCAATTGTTAAGTGCAGCAAAGCGATACGATTCGTTACGGCTATGCGTGCGAGGTAAGCACTGGTCAACCATTAGCGAGCCGCATGGCGATTGCCAGATATAATAAGCAACAGACAGCATAAGGCTTTCATTGACGAATGTAGCGGCGTCGAAAACCTCCATATGAACACATTCTAAAGGCATTCCCCGAAACCTTTCACTGTAATCAGCGGACACAATGTCCCAAAACCGTAACAGTGTGTACCTATAATTGCCACATTGTGCAAACGGCTGTTGCTATCTATTTCACGTTTCCTGTGCGCCGTCGTATTATTGCAACAATCCGAACTGTTTCAATCTCGGTTCCCTTCTTTCGGGATGGTATTATTACGGGCTTATACACGTCGCCATTTTCACGACATGCTGCATACTCTATGTGGTCTTTGAATGTGAGAACGCGGCGTGCTGACATTTCAATTAAGCCAGCGCGCCTTCGCTCAATGATGACCAGCGCACCGTCCAATGGCTTTTGGCTTTCGGCGCTTATACAAACGATAACGTCACCATTCAGTATTCCAACATCAATCATCGAGTCATCCTTCAGGATGAACGCACGATGTTCACTGTCTGGAAATTCTTGATCCTTCGGAATGATGACGCTGCCAAGATGAAGATTATTGACCGTCCCTATTTCAAACCAAGCGCCGATAGATAGCTCGCGCTCAATCGGCACTGTTATAAGATCGCCCATTGGCAAAGCCGGAATCGGTTCTTCTATATAGGATGATATCGGCGCGAGTTCGTTCAAATGAATTTCTCTAGTACCGGCTATGATTTTATAAATGGTGCCCCTGTGCATCGGCTTTTTAAGCTTCAGCGCCTTGGTAAGAGATTCGGCTAGGCCGATAGCACTCTTCCCCGGCTTGTGGATTCCCCTGTTTACCCATTTCGAATACATCAAAAAAATCCTTCTTGTAACGTACGCGGTACAAAGTATTAAAGTTTCTCATGATGCGCGTTCGGATCGTATTCGTCAAATATTTTGTCGGGCCATCTAGCAAAATGTTCCGAATCTAGCTACAACCCGTTTCACGATGTCGCCATTATCGGTACATCGCAGGCGGGGAAACGAAATATGAACAGCCTTATTGCTCAGGCACTTAAGCGCCAGCAAGACCGCCCTGACATTCATAAAAAAGTCATTAAGCCTAAAGGAAGGTCGGGACACCCCCAACACGTTATAGACATGGTTTTAGACCTTCGGGACCATGTGCCGGGCTTGAGCGCTCGCCAGATATCTACCCTCACATGCGTCGGAAGGGCACAGGTAGCGGCCTTCTTGAATAATATACAGCCGGAAGAACGTTGGACAGCCGACGACAACGAAGCTTCGGCCGCCGCAGAGCTAGCCGCACTTTGCGAGCACCACGGGACACGCGAGTACGAAGACCACGAAGGCGCGGCCACTGAATATGACCCGGTCCCGGTTCACTTCACCGCCCCGCGCTATCCCGACATTCACCGCCGCGCCGACCAGTCGCACACGAGCAAGCGGGCAATCACCCTTCCCACATTTCCGTTCATCCCATTGGCAACGAGGTACGCAGCGTGACCGAACAACACGAAGAATTCAAATTCGATATTGACGAACAAGTTTTGGTTGGCTCGTTGCAGGCAATCGTGTGCGGCACGGCGTTCTTCAAGAACATGCCGGACTCCTACCAGCTTCAGTACACCGACGAAACCGGTTGCTTGGTGGAGTCGTGGTTCGCGGAGCACCTGATTTCAAAACCCACAAAGCATTGAGGGCAACATGAACACGTTCAAGCGCGGCGATACTGTCATGCGATACGGCTGCGGAAGTTCCGTCGTTGTCTCATACAGAGACGGCCCCTACGTCTACTTCATCGGCGGCGGTTGCGCTCACTATACCGAACTTGAGATTATCACGTTCACCGGCTGCGGATTGCTTGATGGAAAGAATGCCATTGAGGCAATGGGATTCGACGGTGAAGGCCAGACACTTGGCGAGTCTGCGCTCAAGCCGAAGTTCAAAAGTGGTGACCGTGTACAGTTGATTTGCCACGATCAAGACCACGGCACTATTACCGAAATGTTCTACGATTATTTCAGGGCTGCGTGGGATAACGGAGAGGGAAATAATATTTGGTTCGATATCTCAGATATTCGCCCGTCAACCAAGCCCACCCTTGGCAAGCCGCCGAAATTTGTTTCGTCACAAAACATCGTTGTCAAGAAAGTTGGCAGCAACTACAGGCCAAGTGCATCCCCGATAGTTCACGGCAACACCGACGATGCAGAGACGGAAGCCCGTCGTCTTGCAGTGAAACACCCCGGCGTCGAATTCGCCGTGTTCATGCTCGTTAGCAATAGCAGCGCACCGGAACCTTGCGCCGTCACGGTGTCGGTATGATGAAGCTGAAAGACGCAAGCCTTGTACCCGGTGGGGGCATTCGCGGCGCTATATACGGCGACACTCGCGGTAGGTTCAAAGACGGACAATACGTAATCACTAGTAGCGTCGTTAGCCACAAAGGCAACGTCTACAAGACTCTGTATTCGACATACGAAGTTGAGTTTGCCTACGTCGCGCCGGATACGGACGCAGCATGAAACGCTGTCGAGCGCCAAACTGCACAGCGAAGTTGTTAACGCAGTCAGAACACAGAACAGGACTCTGCTTCCATTGCGGCGACGGTGAGTATCACGCTGACGAAGAGGGAACGCCACGACGAACGCCGGAGTGGCAATCATACATAGGTGAGCGGCCATGATGGAATTGTCAGCCGCTATCTTGGCGGGATTGGGCGCGAGTCTGCTTACCATCTGGCTATTTTGCCTTATGGCCGCTGTACTATTCGCGTGCGCAATTTATTTCGCATTCGATCAAATTGTTCAACTCGTAAATTATTGGAGGTTTCTGAATTGGCTAAATCAATTGCATCGCTGAATTCTACGAAGTCCGACAAGCCGCCTATTACGGTCATCTACGGTATCGGTGGCGTTGGCAAGACTTCACTAGCCGCAGAATGGCCAGACCCGATTTACCTGCACACGCAAGGCGAAGAACCGCCTAGCAACATTGAGCTAGCAACGCCGGGCACCATCGAGTCTTACGATGAAATGATTGAACTGATGACAGAACTTGTTGTTGGCGAGCACCGACACAAGACCGTCATTATCGACTCAATCGACGGGTTCGAGTCTCTTGTTTGGGCGAAGACGTGCGAACGGCTTGGTGTCAACTCGATTGAAGACCCCGGCTACGGCAAGGGCTACATTGAGACGGATCAAGAGTGGCGCTACTTCATTGATGGCGCGGCTGCGCTCAAGCAACGCGGAATGGCTGTCGTTCTGTTGGGACACTTCGAAGTCTTCCGTTTCGATTCGCCCATTACTGACCCCTATAGCCGCTACAAGCTGAAGCTTCACAAGCGAGCCGACGCGTTGTTCCGCGAGAAGTCCGACATTGTCGCCTTCGTCAATTACCGAACCACGATCAAAGAGAAGGAAGTTGCCCGGCAGAAAACAGTTGCACACGGCGAAGGCGGCGGCGACCGCGTGATTTATCTTGAGGAACGGCCCGGCTTCTTGGCGAAGAACCGATATCAAATGCCGGTTAGCATTCCTTACAAGCTTGGTAAGGGCTACGCGGAAATGTCCAAATACTTCCCACCGCCCTACGGCGTTGTGGCCACAGAGACAAAAAAGAAGGCAGCGTAATGGCGACGTTCAAGAATGGGGAACGTGTTGCTGATGATTTTGGCAACACCGGTATTGTTGAAGATAGCATTGAAATGGTTCGCGTGCGATGGGATTTGTTCAGCAACATTTACGGCGTTTATCCCGTTGAGAATTTCACACCGGTAACGCGCAACTTCAAGCCCGGTGACTACGTCCGCGTTGTACCAAGCGACTCAGACTTCGCAAACGAAATCGGTTTCGTCTTCGAAGACGACGGCGACGATGAAGAGAACATGCCATACGTGGTAGGGTTCTTTGACGAAGAGGAATCAGAAAACAGTTTTTCGGCAAGCGAGTTGATTGCTTGGGTTCCTTTGGTTGGCGACCGCGTCGTCGCGAGTGACGATGAAGACGAAGTTGGGACCGTCATCGCCGTGGTTGACAATGCGGCCCGCGTTCTTTGGGACGAATACCCGAGTCCGCAAAATTGGCCGCTTGACGATCTTGAACCGGCTGATGGGTACGAAGAAGATGACGTGTTCGAAGTCGGTGACGAAGTCGAATATACGAATCCGTTTTTGGCATCGCCAATCACGGCTGTTGTTCTTGATAGTCGCGAAAATTGCTTGGGTGTCAGCTTCCATGCCAATCCATCAATGGACGGATATTACAACAAAGATTTTTTTGAAACGAAGGCAGCATAAAACACATGGCGAATCTTAATGGTCAATACGATCCAGACGCAGGCGTACCCGGCACATTCGAAATCTTTGCTGCCGGGCCGCAGTATCTGGAATTCACCGAAACCGATATTGTCGCGACCAAGGCGGGCACCGGCAAGCTTCTCAAGTTTAAGCTTCGCATTACGAAGGGCGAGCTAGAAGACCGGCTTGTGTTCGGTCAGATGAATTTGCAGAACCCGAATCCGATTGCAACCAAGATCGGACAGGAAGAGTTTCGCGCCGCCCGTGAAGTGACCGGCGTTCTTGAACCTGAAGATACCCAAGACTTGCACTTCAAAGAGTTCGTTGGGTACGTCAAGGTAACACCGGCCAAGGGTGACTACGACGCCAAGAATGAGATTGATTGGGGTAAGACCTACAAGATTCACACTGACGGCGTTGACTCTGTGAAGGCCCCGGTTGCCGCAAACGATAATGTCGCGGCTGATACAAAAACTTCTGCGGCTACCAAGACGACGCCGCCGAAGACCGCTGCGAAGGCCCCGTGGCCAGCGAAGGCGGCGTGATGTTCTATGTCCTGATTGAATCGGAGTCGGCAGAAGCGTGCTTAATTGTTGATGACGATGGCGTGCCGCAATGGTTCGACACTGAAGACGCTGCAGTCAACAGAGCAAAAGACTATAACGGAAATACTTTGGTTTTGCGTGCTGTTGGTCGCGTAGTTGATAAGACTACGCACAAGTACACCAAGATCAAGTAACCCGCGACGGTGGCGTACAAAGTCGCACGCCACCACCACGTTTCACAACAAGGGATAAAAAATGAGTTTTGATTTATTGAACGTCAATACGCTGCGTCGAAACAACGGGCTTACTGCGCTGACCGTGCAACAGGCGTTAGACGCCGAAGGCACCAAGCCGGATGGGGCGGACTCAACTGACTTCTTGGTTGCGTTAGCGGTGACTGCCGTTGCTATCGACAACGTACACCCACTTTACGAGACGCCTTCGGCTGGTGTCGTTGTAGCCGATACCGTTGAGCCAACCGCTGTCGAGCCTGCGCCAGTAGCAACGCCGGTTGAGCCTGCGCCCGTAGCCACGCCAGACCCTAACGTTTCTTACGCTTAAAGAAAAGACGTTGTGGGTGAGCACCGTGTGCCCCGGCGGCTCGAATACGCCGGTACGATAAACCCTCTGCAATTTTTTAGGATTCCCAATTGGCCAAGATAACTGCCGAAGTTCTGGCACCCCCGACTCCGAATGTTGATGCCATTTACAAATGGTACGAAGAGACGGCAGAGAGTTGGGATTCTCTTGGCATCAACGTCGGTGACATCGGCAAACCTTGTGACAGAGAGCTTTATTTTAATCTTCATTGGGCTTCGCTCCCTGAGAAGGTGAAGGGCCGAAACAAACGGTTGATGGAGCGCGGCAACCTTGAAGAAGCGCGGTACGAAGCTGACCTTAAGAACATCGGTGTTGAGTTCTACGGGGCACAAGACAAGATACGGCTTGTAGCTGGCCACGTTCGCGGAAAGCGAGACGGCGCGGGAATTGGATTCCTGAACGCACCGAAGACTGAAGCGTTAGTCGAATTCAAGACTGCCAACGAAAAGAATTTCAAGATTGTCGTCAAGAAGGGCGTTAAGGAAGGCAAGCCAGAGCATTATGGTCAGTGCCAGCTAGGCATGCACCAATTTGGACTCAGTCGCTGCCTTTATTTCGTCGTCAACAAAAACGATGAAACGATTTACGAAGAATGGATTCATTACGACGCTGAATATTGCCTGCAGCAACTGGCGCGCGCCGAACGCATTGTAAGGGCTACCACGCCACCTGCACGCATCAGTGAAGACCCCGCAAGCTTCCTGTGTATGTTCTGCAAACACAAGGCGGTTTGTCACGAAGACGCGTTGCCGCGCGTGACGTGTCGTAGCTGTCTTCATAGTACAGCCGAAATGTCCGGCGATGCGCATTGGACGTGCTCGCGTTGGAACAAGCCGCTTTCATTTGATGAACAGAAATTAGCGTGCGGCGCCCACTTGTTTGACCCAGACTTAGTACCGGGCGAGCAAATCGACTCCGACGAAGTCGCTGAGACTGTCACGTACCGAATGAAAGACGGCGGCGTTTGGATTGATGGAAAGGTTGAAGCATGACGATACGGCCAAGCAAACCTTGCATTTACTGCGAAGAACCTACGCGTGCCACCGATCAAGTTTGCGGTGACTGCTATCATGACGATTTTGAAGAAGAAGACACAGAGCTAACCGCAGCCGACGAAGCGGCATATGAACGATACAAAGAACGTGCTGACTTCGACTATTGGCACAGGTTCGACTGATGAAGTACGCAGTCGGCGACGTTGTTTGGTGCCGCACCGTTGGTAAAGCGGCAATCATCAAAGCCGTGAACAAAAATAATTACGACGTTCGCACATACGACGGCAACGTGTTGACCGTTGAAGAGTCAGCATTGGGGAAAGAATGACCATTCTAGAAAACAATTCGTTGCGCGGACTCACGGGGCGTAGACGCTACCGCGATACGCAACACGGACTCATTCTTCAGGTTGAGCAATATTATTGGAATGCAACGCGGTGGGAATGCGATTGGTACGACGCTGCGGTTAGTGACGTGATGGCGTTTGAACTTGCATAGTCTTCGCCCCTACCAATCCGAAGCGAACGCTGCGTTAAAGGACTACTGGCAATCTGGTGGTGAACACCCGCTTGTGGTTATGGCGACGGGTACCGGGAAAAGCTTGGTTCAAGCGTCTCTTGCCAAGGGATTGATTGACGACTTCGCGGGCTTGCGGATTCTTTCCGTTACGCACGTCAAAGAATTGATTGAACAAAACTACTTGGAAATGTTGGGCGAGTGGCAGTTTGCACCTGCTGGCATTTACTCTGCCGGGCTTGGTCGCCGCGACTCCCGTTCGCAGATTCTATTTTGCGGGATTCAGTCGATACACAAGAAGGCCGCGTTAATCGGCCACGTCGATTTGTTGATGATAGACGAAGCACACTTGATTCCGAAGAACGCCGAAACGATGTACGGCAGATTCATTCAAGCTCTACTGGCTATCAATCCAGAGATGCGAATTGTTGGGTTCACTGCCACGCCTTACCGCACCGATAGTGGCAGGTTGGATGAGGGTGACGAACGACTATTTACAGAGGTTGTTTATGAATATGGAATCGCCGACGGAATACGAGACGGTTATCTTGCTTCGCTGGTTTCGAAGGCTACAGCGACTGGATTTGATCTATCTGGCGTTACAAGGCGGGGTGGTGAGTTTATTCCGGGTGCCCTCCAAGACGCCGTAGATAAAGAAGGAACAACCCGCGCCGCAGTTGCTGAAATCGTCGCTGCTGGAGTCAACCGTCGCTCGTGGCTGGCGTTCTGCGCTGGCGTTGCACACGCCGAACACGTCTGCAACGAGATACGTTCGCATGGGATTACGTGCGAAGTCATAACCAGCGACACGCCAAGCCACGAGCGGGCGCGACACTTGCGCGATTACAAGGCTGGCAAGATACGCTGTCTGACGAACAACAGTGTGTTAACCACCGGCTTTAACGCTCCCGGTGTTGACCTGATAGCGGGATTGCGCCCTACCCTGTCGTGCGGCCTGTACGTTCAAATAGCGGGCCGGGGGACGCGTCCGATCTACGCACCCGGTGCCAACATCTCTTCTATCGAAGGCCGCTTAGCGGGCATTGCAGGAGGCCCCAAGCCCAATTGCCTGTACCTAGACTTTGCGGGCAACGTCATGCGCCACGGGCCGGTTGATGCCGTCACGCCGAAGAAGCCGGGTGAAGGAAACGGCGAAGCGCCTGTAAAGGAATGTCCGAACTGCCGTTCGCTCGTGCATATCAGCGCGAAGGTTTGCCCGGATTGCGGATTCAATTTTCCGCCCAACGAAAAGCCGAAGCACTCCGCTACGTCTGCGGCTGTTCCTATCCTGTCTACAGAAGCGCCGAAGTGGCTGAATGTCCAGAGCCGAAAATTCTACTATCACGAAAATCCAGAAGGCGCGGAGTCCGTTCGCATTGATTTTCTAGCCAACTTTGTTTCGTACAAAATGTGGCTGTCAATCAACAAGGCCAAGAGCCGTTCGGATAAGTTCTGGCGTGACCACGTTGGCCGCGAGCCATACCCTGCAAGCGTTGAAGAATTTCTTGAACGATTCGGTGAGCTACGCGAGACAGCACAGATTCAAGTAAGACCGAAAGGGCGGTACTTTGAAATTGTCGGCATCAAACCGGCAGAGCAACACGCGGCACCGGGAATAGTGCCGCTAACTAAGCAGCTACCACCGCCGCAAGTACGCGGGTTGATTGATGACGACATACCATTTTAGGAGCGAAAATGATTGGCAATGTGACGAAATGAAACACTACGTAGCAGGCTTCATGATGGACATCACCGGCAACGTCGCGCTTGTTCGCAAGATCAAGCCGAAGTGGCAAGCCGGAAGGTTGAACGGCATAGGTGGCGGCATTGAATCTGGCGAAACTCCGCTAGAGGCGATGTGCAGGGAATGGGCGGAAGAAACCGGCATTATTTTTGATGATTGGACTCACTTCGCGGAGATTCGTTTCCCTGAAACTGTCGTGCATTTCTTCAAGGCTAGCGTTTTCGATCTACCAGACATGCCGCGCTTCAATGATATTGGCGAAGCCCTTGAAGTTTGGCCGGTGAATGTTGCGGCTAGCCTGTCTGAACTAAGCGTCATTCCTAACTTGAAGTGGCTGCTGCCGATGGCATTTAGTGACCCTGATGCAAAGTTCGCGCTGCTTACGCCAGTCAACGACAATTACCCCGCGAACGTAATAGCAGGAAACACGATAAAGACAGGCGAACGGTTGGAGCTAGCCGCATGACCCTTCATCACGTCAAGTCTTGGTCACATTTCTTCGACGCCATCAACACCGGCCACAAGAAGCATGACCTTCGCAAGAATGATCGTGATTACCGCGTAGGTGATACGTTGCTGTTGCGTCGTTACGACAACATCAACGGACGCTTCACAGGTGAATCAATTTATCGAAGCGTAACCTACATCACGAGCAATGAATTTCCTTGTGCGTATTCGTCGGCTGTTCTTCCGAACGATTATTGCATTCTAAGTTTGGGGGACGGGTTTTGAAACCAATTCGCTTCGAAGGAATGAACAAGGTCTATACCGCGCCAAAGGGTTGGGACGCTGCGACTATGGGCGAGTGCCGCGACTTGCCTGTTAGGCAAGAGAACGGCGAAATTACTTCGTGCTTCGAAATGAGTCCTACCGATGCTTGGAATCTTGCTAACGGCAAGAAGCTATACCTTACGATTTGCGCAGACGTTCAGCCGGTGATTGGTTGGGAAATCAAATGAGATACGCAGGCGTTTGTTACGACGGGCCGTGTGAAGGCGAGCACAAGGTTTGCGAACTAAGCAGATTCTATATCGCGCGTTTTAACGGTATCATTGAGCAATACCCCGTCACGCGAAGTTGGGCGCACAAACATACCTACCGTTGGTCCGCTGCACTTCGTAAATGGGTGTTCGAATGGTGAAACTCACATACGACGAAATCTACGGCAGACTTGAAGGGTTGGCGGCGCTTGTTGTCGCCAACCAAACGCCGTTGAAGCACACGAAGGGCGAACGCGATACGGCTTTCGTAAAACGAATTGTCGCGCATTATTTGTATACGGTGCAGGCATGAAACCGATTCCTATTAGCGCCGCAAAAGACATTGCGAAGAAGTACGGCTACGATCAAATAATTATTTTAGGCCGTGTTTGTCACGACAGCCCGTTACCTCACGGCGACCATTTGACTACATACGGAAAGAATCCAGAACATTGCGGCGCGGCTGCGCAGATTGGCGACTTCTTGAAGTTCAAAGTAATGGGTTGGATTGAGGAGACGAAGCATTGAAAAACGGATGGGATGTTTTCGCCGATTGCGTAAAGAAAGAATATGAAAAAGAAGAATGGCACGACGTGACGGCCTATGGTGACGCGTGGGAAGTCGAACTTGACGCTCGCAGTAATACTTATCGGCATCGGCCGTTAAGCTTTACAGAGCGGCGCGAAGAATGGCGCAACGGCAGACCACCAAGCGGAGTCCACGCGACATGAACCCCGCTAACGACAACAGCCCCCACTGGCCACGTGGCTTGCGGCGCTCGCTCGCTGCTGCCTATATCGGCGTTTCGTTGTCGGTGTGGGATGAAATGGTTACGGCTGGCGACATGCCGAAACCGAAACGATTCTGCGAGCGCACCATATGGGACAGGCAGGCTGTAGACGCGGCGTTTGACCTGTTAGATGGTGGAATTGCTAGGGATTTGGCGGGTGTGGAAAAGCTTGAATTTGCCGCTTGACAGGTAGGGCGGATTGCCCTAGTCTGGTTTCCAGAGAGAGGGAACACGACATGCCAAACGTTGCTCACATTGCCACCATCGCGGCATATCCCATCAAGGAAGAACTTGGTGGCGGCTTCCGTGGTGTGTTCAAGAACGTTGGCGAAGACCGCGTTCCTTCCGACCGCTTCGACACTTTGGAAGAAGCAAAGTTTTGGGCGCAAGATAGGGCTTGGAAGGCGTACAACTGTTGCTCGTTCGCTCCGTACAAGCTGAAGGGCGAATACAAAGCAAACGTTTGGGTGAATGTATGACAAAGACAGCAACAGCGAAAACTTCAACCGGGCTTACCGTCTTCGTCAAGAAAGACTCGTACACGTGGCTGTGGAACATCGTTTATGAAGACGGCATGAAGTACGCCGGGCCATACAAGACCAAGCGCGAAGCTGTCGAGCGCATGAACAAATTGACTAAGTCAAATTGATGACCGGACCTGCAATCAAAACCGACCGATGGTACGACAAGCATACGCGGTCATGGGTCGTGCAGGCGAAAGATTCTGAAGACAATCAAATTGGTGAAGCTGTTTATGTCGCGTCGAAGCGCGAGGCTATCGCGGAAGAAGCGCAAATGAAATTAGATATTGACCGGGGATTGTATCAGTGAAAACCCCCAAGTACGTCACCACCGACGTTGGACCTGACGGCAAGGAACGGTTTTACTTTCGCCGCCCAGGCAAGAAGGTTCGTATCAACGGCGTGCCGTGGACTCCGTCATTCATGGCAGAGTACGAAGCGGCCAAAGATGGCGAAGTTATTACACACGGCATCAAGCCGAAGATTGCAGGAACGTTTCGGTGGTTGTGCGATCAATATTTTGCATCGGCAGAATTCCGCGCCCTTGACGACGAACTAACAAAACCAAATCGGCGCAACGCGCTCTTGAAAATCTGCAACGAGCCGATAGCGCCCAACAGCAAGACTCTATTCGGTGACGTTCAAATTTCATCTTGGAACAAGAAAGCCGTTCGCGCAGTTCGTGACCGGTACGCTGACAGGCCCGGTACATCTAATGACCGGTTGAAAGCAATCAGAACAATTTTCAAGTGGGCCGTGACTGCGGACCATATCGAAACAGACCCGGCCCGTGATGTTTCGTACATCGTGCTAACGTCACGCGGCTTTCACTCGTGGTCTATAGAAGAGGTTGAGACGTTCGAAGCCCGTTGGCCCGTTGGCTCGCAAGAGCGGCTAGCTATGGGGCTTCTGTTGTTCGCTGCGCAACGCAAGTCAGACGTAAGGCTATTCGGACCTACCAGCATCAAAGACAGGATAACTGTTGTTGACGGAAAAGAGGTTGTCACCAAGTGGCTTGTCTTCACTCAACAGAAGAACCGGAAGCGCAAACCGGTTGATATGGAAATTCCGGTAAGGCCGGAACTGTTGGAATTGATTGACGCCACGTCCGGTGCTTGGCAACGTGCTACGTTCCTAGTCAACAGCTTTGGCCGCGCTCATACTAGCCGGGGGTTCTCCGATTGGTTCGGCAACGCCTGCATAGCCTGTGGCGTACCGGGACGTTCGCACGGGCTGCGTAAGGCCGCAGCGGCACGGTTGGGCGAGCTAGGCGCGTCCGATATGGAAATAATGAGCATTACGGGACACGCGACTTCGAAGGAAGTTAGGCGATACACCGAAGCGGCAGACAAGCGTAAGCTGGCGGTATTGGCAACGGCGCGAAGCGCGAAGGTGAATAAGTGATGTTGAAACGCCTATGGAAGCGGCTGCTGGTCTTACTGACGGTCAAGGCAGAAAGGACCTGCGAAGATATTGAGAACAGCAAATGGTGAAAATCAATTTGAGCCTAGAAGATGAAGCCGCCTGCGAACGCGACTTGTTGCTATATGGAAACTATTTCGTCACCGTTGGCAGGTTTGCGGACGGCGAACGTGGCAGACGGATAGCGCCGCAAGACGTATCCGTAGCGATGGCCAAACACGGTCCAAAACGGGAATAAAACTGTCCAACCCAAAAATCAATTGGACAAAAACAGCCAAATTCCTCAATGATTTCGGCAGAACGTATGCGAACACCTACACCGGCATGGTGTAGGATTTTTAAAAATAGTTCAATGTTTTCAATAAGTTAAAACCTGAAATTGTCCAAGAGCCATTTTTTGCTTTTCATGAAAACACAAAACTATTTGTTTTATTGTCCAATCGTAATTTTTAAAAATTGTCCAAGGTAAATTGATGTATCGAGACACGACTGACCGTGAAAGTATTCACAAGTTCCTGCAATGCAAAGAGTGGCGTGTTGACGAGTTATTTGCCTGTGGGGCAATTGTCGAAATGCCAGATGGCATCTATTCCAAAGCCGCAGTTGCAGAAGCCTTCAACGAGGAATCGTACATCAAGGGTGAAAAGAAACGCCCCAGACCGCCTGTAAGGTGGAACCGGCCTGAGACTGTGCGGTCTGTATATTTTGTTGAAGATGGTGACGCCATCAAGATTGGAATAGGACTGTTGCCGGAAGTTAGGGTGAATAGCCTACAGGTCGGAAACCCCCGTATGCTGACCTTACTTGGCCATTTCAAGCCTCGATGTGCCGCAGCAGACGAACGCGACCTTCACAATAGGTTTAAAGCCCACTGGATACGCGGTGAGTGGTTCCGCGACAACCCGGAGCTACGCGAGCTAATAGCTGCCAAATGTCCCTCAAACGATAACACGCCGATTGTACCGGAGTCCGAAGTCGCCTAGCGTACCTCTTTCGGGGGAATCCCATGCGTATCATAGCCGCTGTTCTAGCCCTATTCCTCACGGCCTGCGCAGGCACGCCCTTTGAGTGGGAGAACGCCAAGGCAATCCGCGTAGGGTCTACGCAGGCCGAACTGGTGGCCCTGCTAGGCAAGCCCTACATGGTCAAGTCGCAGGCCGGTCAAGAAGTGTGGATTTGGTCATACAGCGGCCTCGACGGAACCAAGCTGGTATCCTACGGCCTGAAAGACGGCCTTGTGACCACTGTTCCAATCATCATCAATTAGAAGCCCACCAGTGCGTCCGCTAGAATGACCGTGCCATGTCGCGGCCACCCGAACGAACGCACCGCCCCAACTGCTAGCCCGGCCACGAGTTAAACGCAGCCTGCATTAGAATGTAGAACCCGCACCAAATAAGAACACAGGCTACGGCGACTTCAGCCAAGGTGTACCCCATCAGCCTTCAGCCGGTGGGATCGGGCCAAAACCCCTAAACCAAGCGTCAATGATTTCTTTGGCTTCGTCCGGTTCGATCAAAAACCGGCCTTCCAAATAGATTCCTGCTGCCCTCATGTTGGCCACGCCAAGCTTGGCGAGACGGTCTAGGTAACGGAAATAAGCCTGCATTTCGGACTCCATCGGTCTAGCCCTCCCCTATTATCGGAACATCCTAGCAGCCAATGTCCCTACGAGTATGAGCTACATTGCTCAACTCTGTAGCTTTATTCGCTTGCGCGGTTCTAGCCGTTCCTGTACCTATTTTGGCTACATGCTAAAAAGGGTGTTGACTCGTAGGGCGAATCGCCCTATCAAGAGAGGGTCAACAAGGGGACAGCAAATGGCTATTACCTACAAAGGCGCATCGATAGAGCGCGAACGCGATGGTTCTTATAGCCTGTACTTTGCGGGCAATGCCTACGCCACCCGCTGCGGGTTCAAGTCTGAATCAGAAGCTAAGGCACATCTTGACAGGGTGACGTGATGACCAAAGCACAACGCAAACGCCTTGTAACTCTTCGAGTCCTAGCCGCGCTCCAACCGGTAAAAAAATGAACAGCCCCTACGAAGACGGCTACTACGACGGCTTGGTGAATGATCGCAGGTGCCCGCACGCCCTTTGGTCGCCGTCGTGGTTGCCTTGGCACCTTGGCAATTCCGCTGGCGTCACTGTGCACTGTGCAGTGGTCGAAGCTGTCTACCTTCAACACGCCAATGATAAGGAATTTTGAAATGACTTTGGGAATCATACTAGCCGCTTGGCTTCTCGCCAGCTTCATCGGTGCTGTCATTGTCGGCAGAGCTATTGCCTTTGGTTCTGGCACGCTGCCTGAAGATGAAGGGTTCGCGCCGCCTGTTGTGGTCGTACCACAATGTTGATGAAAGTCCAACAACAGGACCGCTTGCCGGTAAACTACTATCGCCAACAATACGAATTGCTTGAAGACCAGCTTAGGCAGCTACGCCACGCCATGATGCCGCGAATCTTGTTTCCAGAACGATGGAAATTGAATCGCGGCGAATCCAGCATCCTTGCATCGCTCTACGCAGCGCCTGACGGTTTTCGGTCACAACCCATGCTGCAAGTGTGCTTCGAAGTGTTCGCGCGGTCAGAGCCGGGAATAGCAATCGTCGGCACAAGAATCTGCTCCCTTCGAAAGAAGCTGAAGCAGTACGGAATCAAGATCAATACCCGCTTCGCTGAAGGCTATTACCTCTCTAAAGAATCAATTTCCATCATCAAAGCCGCGCTGGAAAGCGAATGATTCCTGTCTTAACCGCAGTAACAATTTCTGTTTCCGACTCCGCGCCTGCCGTTGTTGTCGGCTTCGGTGTCAACGAAATGATTCCGTTTAGAACATTCAGAATGCCTTGCTGCGGTAAAGACCTGTGTTGGGTTCAACCCAAGTACCCAACGCATTGCCCATCGTGCGGCGAGCACGTCTACCTTCGTCTTAGGTCTGGCGACTACACCCTATGCTTGGATGATGGGGCATGGATTCGGTACAAGAGCCGAAAATAGGTATTGACTCGATAGGGCGTTACGCCCTATGTTGATTCCATCGAAACAGGAAACAGAAGGACTCGAGTCTATGCAAGTCAAGATCACACTACGCGGCAGCCACGGTGGCGAACTCGATTGCCGCACTGTCGGCGCGGCCGGAACCGACCCGTTCGATAATAGCAGCGTCAACGACGCGGTGAAGGATATCGCCTTGAACTGCGTCTTCGCTGACGGCGACTACATCACGATTACAGAAATAGACGGTTGACCGTGACACCCGAAGAACTAAACCACCCCGACCCGATCATTCGCGCATTGAATCGAATCATTCAGCGCGAATTTGATGAACAATATGCTTGCCGTGAAGAGATAAAGCAACGCGGCACCTATTGGGCAGGGCGTGAACTTTGGGAATTGCGCCGCCAAGTGAAGCAATTACGACTCTACGCAAAACGCAAACGCTAGACAGAGGAAAAACCAAATGCAATTCCGTGACCATCCTGCCGTTCAAGGCAAGCGCGACTCGTACCCGGTAGACCCGCGTGCGCTGAAGATTGACCCGGCCTACAACGTCCGCGACATGCAAGACCCGGAGACTATTGCGCACGTCCGTTGGCTTGCCGACTCCATCAAGGAAAACGGAGTCAAGGTTCCGCTTGAAGTGCGGCTTGACTGCGAAGATATCTATGTTGTCGCTGGCCACTGTCGGCACGCTGGCACCATGCTTGCCATCAGCGAAGGCGCTGAGATTCCAACGGTCATGGTTATTCCAGAGCCGAAGGGCACGAACGAAGTTGAACGCACGCTGAATCTTATTACGAGCAACAGCGGTAAACCTCTTACGCCGCTCGCCGTTGCGGAAGTCGTTCGGCGTATGCTTGCCTTCGGGTGGAAAGAAGAAGCGATTGCAAAGCGTCTCGGCTGGAAGTCGGTTGCTTCCGTTGAAAATGCCGTGACGCTGTCGAGCGCACCGGAAGACGTTAAGGCGATGGTTCGCAGCGGTGCTGTGGCAGCTTCTACCGCGTCGAAGGTCATCAAGAAGGAAGGCGACAAAGCCGGTGCCACTCTTGCGGCTGCGGCCAAGGCTAGCGGCGGCAAGGTCACAGCCAGCACCATCCGCGCCGTCAAGGGTGAGTTCAATCCGTCGCCCGGCAACGTTCGCCAGTTGATAGCCTTTGTTCAGCACGTCGCCCAACACGGTGACAGGTTGAGCACCATCAGGGCAAAGAAGCTATTGAACGACTTGGCGCTAGATTTGGACGAAGCGGCGTGACCGTTGCGCCCCACCTACAAATTCTAATCGATCGTGGCGTAATTACGGTCGATTCCAAAACAGGGGCAGTAAGGCTTACACGTGAAGCGTGGTTGCGTTCCACAGATGGAACAATCTATGCGGAACGAACTATGTTGCACTTCGTTGGCTTTAAGGATGACAGGTACAACAACGCGGTTAAGACCTTCGGGAAACCTGATTTCATCCACCGGCATTGGGACGTAAGAGCCACCCACGAGGTAATGCCGGGCGATGTTGTGATCTTCGCCAAGGGCAACGAACAAACCCCGCCAACTCCCTTCGCGTTTGATGACAGCGCCAACTTTTAGAAGGGAACACGAATGACGAAGGCAATCGCCGTGGGTCTGGTAGCTGGTCTAGCCGTTATATTTATTTCGTTGATGTCAAGGCCGCAGCAAGTGTGTATGGCCGGTAGCGTTGAAGCGTTGCTTACAAATTGTGAGAGGGTAGCCCAATGAATTTTGTCAATTATGAAGAACGTCACAGACGGCAACAGGCCATTTCAACCGAACTGCTATTGCGTCGATTGCAGAAACACCACGGCGTGAAGACAAGGAATACGTACCCCGTTCCTGTGGTGATCGTACCAAACCCGTTAAAGGCCAACTACCGCGTTCACCGTGAACGCCAGCTACGGGACAAGCTTGAGCTATGTCGCACAAAATTTGGCAGGGTGACTATCGCGGTGTGAGAAGAATTCGGATTGCCGCGCGACAAAATGCTAGGCAGCGGCCTGACAAAAGAAATTGTTTTACCGCGCCAAGTCGCTATGCACCTGATGGGGAAGATTTACGAAACCGGTAACCGGCGAGTCGCTGATATGTTCAAGCGTGACCATACATGCGTGTTGCTAGCCGACAAGAAGATTCCAAAGCTTGCCGACGCCAGCCCGTCGTTCGGTCGAAGGCTTCTGACCATTGAGACGGCTATAAGGGCAGCAGCGTGACAAAACTGTTTTTGTTCATCGTGTTGGTTGTCGCTATTGCCTTCGCGCTAGCCATTACGAATATTCCAGAACGCGACTCGCCGTGCGGCGGTCACAGGTGCGACAAATTTTGATACGAAAAAAGCGCCTAACCCGAAAGGGCTAGGCGCTTTTAAGTTGGCGGCTTATGCCGCTACGTTGACGTTTATCCAACTGATATCATCGGCAAACGTGTTGATTTGTTTTTGCAGGTCTTCAATTGTTCCGGTGTTCTCAATCACCATAGCCGGGTTCTTCGGCTTGAACTGTTCCGATATATGATCGCTGTTGATGCCGCCCCTGCCGACTAGTTGAAGCACAAGACCGCCGCGAGCTACAATCGCGGCCTCTTCGTTGTCGTATCGTAGATCGTCAAACAAAACCTTCGGCCATCCCTCAAGCTTCATCAACTCAACGTCAATCCAAAAGTCATCGCCTATATTTTCCCTGCCTGAGTGTCCTAACCATTGCATGACGTGACGCGGTGACTTGCCGCCAAGAAACTTGCTTGGAACTTCCTTCAAGTCACCTTCAATGTATCGGTCTATCTGTTGAACGCCCTGATAGTGCAACAGCGCTCGCAGCATTTCCTTCAACGCCCCGGCGAATTTCCCCCTAATGTATCCGCGTTCTGCCAAC
>Ga0210394_10002252_pt1 | contig 27017 bp, 17 predicted proteins | sample IncBWC12MmetaG_FD_160121 | JGI IMG/M metagenome (GOLD analysis project Ga0210394, IMG submission 160121) | Forest soil microbial communities from Barre Woods Harvard Forest LTER site, Petersham, Massachusetts, United States - Inc-BW-C-12-M | ecosystem: Environmental > Terrestrial > Soil >...
AAAATCAGCCCTGCGCCGTGGAAAACCGATTTCGATCGGCCCATCTACTTCACCGAATTGCGCGATGGCTACGTGTGCAGCTGGTGCGAGATCGATCGCGGGAGGTTGATGGTGATCCCTCACGCGCACGCGCACCAAGACGTTCGGGTCTTCGACTACCCATCTCAGGCAGAAATCGTGGGCCGCGTCACGGGCGTCGCCATGCGGATTGTCGGAGACCGGCCCCCGGAACCAAGAGAACCATCCCACGAAAAATGAACGGTTCCTCTCGGGGCCGCGCCGGGAACCGCTTCCTGCGACGTCATTCCCCGAGCGGCGCTGGAGGTGATTTATTCGCGGATGAGTTTCACCTCGGTTTTTGCTCGCATTCCTTTGCGCCTTCGCTTGCCCGTCCTTTGCGACAGCCTTTCGCAGCCGCTGGGCGATTGAGCACGCTCGGTCTCGCATCTCATCGCTCCTCGCCCGCAAATGAAACGTTTGCCCGATAACTCTCACTAACAGAGAGAACAATTGGGAGCCTTTGCACTGCGCACTCTGTCGAAGGGTCGGGTTCGTGGAAAACGCCTCGCGCTCAGTCCCCGGAGGGCCCCAGCCAGTATCTTCAAAAACTGGCGAGCGGGGAGCCGCGTCGCCACCCGAAATATCTCTACCTGAAGGCGGCGGTGCCGGACGAAGCTGGTAACAAGCAGCTCGGAACACTGGGCAAGACCACGACGCGGGACCTCGCAGGGGGTAAGACAAGGCGATTGCTTTGGATTCAGGCGCTTACGTCCTGATGAGGCGCGTACGGACGAAGGCGGTACGAGTGAGGCTCGTCGCTATCGCTCGCTCGCGATTGTGTCAACTAATAAATTGTCCTGCCAATCATATTAAGGCGGGAGTAATATCGGCCCGGATCGCAAGGGATCAAGGCTCATCACGGGCAACCGGCACGAGCAACCTTGCGCCTGAATGAGATTCGCGGGGGCCGCTCCCGCCGCAGTAAATTTTGCGGAGCACAGGCGGCCCAATCGGAGCTGGGAACTCTTAGTGTTTTGCTGGGGGCTTTGCCATGCGCAGGGGAGGATTCGGCGCTCTTCTCGCTTTGACTGTCGCCATTCTGCTGGCCAACGGTCAGGGAGGCTCTTCGACCGGGTCTGCGGCAGGGTCTCTAGGGCGCTCCGGCCTATCGAGCGCGCTCGAGCCCGCTGCCGGGTCCGTGCTTCCGTCTTCTGGAAAAGGCGGAGATGGCGCACCTCTGGAGCGAGGCGTCTGCCAGCTTCAGACCGGCAACCTCGCAAGCGATGAGCCGTGCGGCGAATGCAAAGGCTTCTGTCCCGCTGACGACCTGCGAAGTACGATCGAGAGTTTCTTTCGTCATCCGGGCGATGCACCGCTCGATGCGTCGCTGTATCCCGACTGCAAATTGCCCGTACCTCCAAAGCAGAACCTTGCGGAAACCCAGAGGGACTTGCAACGTCACTGGAATGTTCCCTACGAAGTCCGCGGCTCGCTGCGCTTCGTCATCGCTACGATGCCCGATCCCACTCACACGCACCTGACCCTGACCTTTGACCGCCAGATCGCGGCCGTTACCGAAGCCGCACAGCAGCAGGGCTATCTATTCTCACGATCCTTCCTGCCATGGGACACCGCTCAACACCCGGAATCTTCCACTCTCGCGACTCGCCTGACCGCGGCCGATTGGCCATCGCAAGTAGAAAGTCTGCCCGGGCTTATGATCTTCCGCAAACGGCTCCCGCTTGATCCTTGCGACGCTGCGAAGGTTCTTTTCGTGTTCGTCGCGGGCGAGCGCCCGACCGGCGGCATCAACAAGCAGCAGTTTCTCGATGCCTTGCAGATCATGGCTGCCATTCGCAAGGACGCACCGGAGAGCACTCCGAATTCGCCCCTCTTGATCCTCGGTCCGAATTTTTCCGGGTCGCTCTATTCCCTGCATTACCTGCTGGAGGATGACTCCGATACTCGCCCCGTCATCATTCACAGCGGTACGGCGAGCAGTTACAGCACGATCCGGTGGTTTCAATCGCGCCGCCGAAAAAGAGACCTGGTCTTTCGTTCCTTTCAGGAAAGCGATCAGTACGCACTGCAGCACTTTCTCGCCTTTGCTGTGGGACAACAGAAATACGACGAACAGGACATCGCTTTCCTGTCCGAAGATGAAACTGCGTATGGCGATCAACTGAGCGAAGTGAAAACGCCGGGCGGCTGCGATTCCTGCGCAGTGTTCTCCCCCTCTTCTTATCCTCCCAACATTCCCCATTTCTATTTCCCGCGCGACATATCCCACCTGCGCAGCGCCTACCAGCTGCAGATTCAAGCGGCCGCCTCGTCGAATTCCGGCAGCAGCCCTGCCCGCTCGACACTCCCTCTCAATATCGAGGACACGGGCAGTGACGACGACAGCGTTCGCATTTACTCGCCGGGTCAGACTCCACTGTCGGAAGAGGCCATCCTGCAAGGGATCGTCTCGAATCTGCAAAAGCATCGCTCCGTCTTTGTCCTCCTGCAGGCCACCAATCCGCTCGATACGCTGTTCCTGAGTCACTATCTGCGCCGGGCCTATCCCGAAGGGCGCATCGTCACGATCGGCGAGGATTCCCTGTTGTCGCGCGAAGTTGACGAACCTCGGTTCCAGGGAATTCTTGCGCTCACTTCCTATTCGCTCCTGCCCGGAATAGACGACCAGGTGCGTCGGATCAACGCCAATTTGGGCGCTGCGCATTCCGATCTGGTCTTCCCGTGGAATTATTCCGTCGGCGCTTTCAATGCGATGGTTGCGTTGCTGAATGAACCATCGAAGCTTCCCGGTTGCGATCCAGCGCTTGGTCGCTGCCAAGATTTGCCGGCGGCCGCCTACGCGGAATATGGATGGCCCGAGGTGGGAGGCCGTGCTGCAGCCGCTTATAACGAGCTTGCACCGCCGCTGTGGCTCACCGTGATTGGCAGCAATGGCTATTGGCCGGTCGCTCTGCTGGATGACTCCCGCCATCCGCAGCTGGGTCCAGAAATTCGCACTCAGATTCACTCTGTGAACGACTGTTGCAATCTCTATAGCCGGAAACTGCCTCGCGCCCAAGCGCCCCACGACTGGAAAATGCTCTGCCTGGTCTTTATGGCCGCGGTCATTCTCTATTTGTTCCTCCGCTACAGTGGTTCCATTCTCGCGCTATCGAAAATTGCCGCCAATTTTGCACCCGTGGACGACTCCTACAGCAACTACGGCTTGTTCATCGCCGACGTGATGTTTTTCGCGATTGCTTTCCTCTTGCTGGCCCCCTGGCGCTACACGGCGTTCGCTCTCCCGGATTGGCCGCTGCACTACTCTTTGTGGGCGAGTCTCATTTTCCTTGCGATTATCTCGTTCGTCGATTTTCTCAAGAGGGGATCGTATTGGTTCGCAGCGTTGTCCCCGCTGTCGGCGGCCCTGCTTTGGTCGATCAGCTCCTACCTAGCGCTGCAGCGCCCGTCGAGCTTGCAAAACCTCTCCTTGTACCGTTACGTTCACATCACCTCCGGCGTTTCGCCTCTGCTGCCGTTCCTGATTCTGGGACTTGCGGGCCTGTGGTGGGCCTGGTACACGCTCGCAGGCCTGGTCCTTACCGATAAGCGTGGTCCGCGGCTTCCCGCGGCGAAGGATTTTACGGAACAGAAGGATGCCGCCGATCAACCGGTTGGCCCTCCCCTGCGTCTCGGTGCGCTCACCAGGGAAAGGAATCAGGACCTGCTGCGCGTCGCTCACCCCGCCAACGGCGATCATCGAGTGATCTTGCTGCCGATTTTTGCGGTGCTTCTCTCGTTTTTCGTCATCGACCCGTCCCACCCCGTGCGCAGTCTCGAAGGCCAGGGTTACGATCGACTTTATGCTTTCGTTTTCACCGCTGTGCTGCTGGTCTTGCTCTTTGATCTGTTCCGGCTCGTCGTCGTTTGGATTGAGTTGCGGCGTCCTCTCGCCGCTCTGGACCGCCTGACTCTGCGCCGGGGGTTCCTTCGCCTGGAGGACCTAAGAGGGAAACCTATCTGGCGTCTGGGAGGAAGCGCCTTTGATGATTTCTTTGCTCTGCTCAGCCGGGAGATCGAGGCGCTGCGCAGTTTGCGAAAGTTTCTGAGTGAGGATCGAGAAGCAGGGCAAAAAGACGCTTTGTGTGTGGCAATTCACAAAGTGGAAACAACGGCGGGTGAGCTCGGCGGAATTGTCATCGCGCTCAGGCGTGCCCAGCAAGCCAGAGACAGCGTGAGATTCTGGCAGCGCGTGCGATTGTTTTTGCGTTTCTTGCAGAAGCACCCCTGGCGAAGGCTGCGGACCGAGTTTCGTGAATTCCGCGCGAGGGTCGCACGGAAAGCCAAACGGCTGAAGGGCACCGAGCGGTACAAAAACCGCAACTCCTTCCGCCGCTACCTCAAAGCGCTGTCCGAAATGATCATGCGCAATCCCACCGCGATCGTTCTGCCCAAGCTTTTTGAGTTGCAGTCGGATCTCGCATCTGCCTGCGCGAAAGTCCTGCTATTCCTTTCGCCCCGCTGGGACGCGGAAACCGTGGCTCCCCAGGTGCGGCCGGAACGGCCTGAACTGGTGACGGAATTCCGGTTCCAGAAAACTTCGCTCCCGCGCTCTACGCAAATCGCCGAGGATTTCGTCTGTCTGTTCTATTACAATTTCATCGCCTCCATTTTTCTCCGCCTGCGCACTCTGCTGATGTCTGTCGCCGGCATGTTTGTGTTTCTGGTTCTTTCCTTCAATAGCTATCCCTTCCAGCCGCAAACCTCCTGGCAGACCCTGATGGTTTTCGTTTTCATCCTCATCGTTGCCCTGGGCGTCTTCGTCATCGCCCAAATGAGCCGCGACACGACTCTCAGCCACATCACGAACACAACTCCCGGCGAGCTCGGCTGGGATTTTTGGGTTCGCATAACGTCCTTCGTGGCGATTCCGCTGCTAAGCCTGCTCTCCGCGCAATTTCCCCAAATCGGCAGCTTTCTGTTCTCCTGGGCGCAACCCGCACTGAACACCTTCAAGTAACACGCGGATCAGGCGCACGCTGTGGCCCGCAAGCGCGGGTGAACCGGGTTGCTTGCGCGCGCGACAAAGCAGCTTCCGAGGGCGAGTCAAGCGAGCCGGGGCCGTGTGACGATTACTTGGTTCTTGGTGTTTGCCCGAGCAAGGCTTTGCGAGTCTTGGCGATCTCTTGGGCGAGCTCCTTCTCGCCGGGCAACGCCAGCTTGTACTGGCTGGCAAAAACCTTGTTGGGCAGGTTCCCAAGCGCGTAGTGAGCGACGGCTTCATTTTTCTCGCTGCAGAGAATCAGTCCCAGCGGAGGGTTCTCCTCGGGCAAAGTCCAGTGCTCCCGGGCGTAGTTCAGATAGAGATTCATCTGTCCGGCATCGGCGTGGGTGAATTTTCCGATCTTCAAATCGATGATGACCAGGCAGCGCAGCCGGCGATGAAAGAACAGCAAATCGATGCGATACCACTCGTCGCCAACGCGCAGGCGTCTTTGCCGTGCCAGGAAGGCAAAGTCGCTGCCCAGTTCCAGAAGAAACTCCTGCAGCCGGTGGATCAAAGCTTCTTCCAGGGCGTTTTCTGAATATTCATCTTTCAGTCCCAGGAATTCCAGTACGAAGGGGTCCTTGATTTCCTCTTCGGGGGTCAACGACTCGACTGAGCGAGCGGGCTGAGCGCGGCGGAGAAGCTCCGCCTTGTTGCGCGACAACTGGGTGCGCTCGAAGAACTGGGTGGAGATCTGGCGGTCGAGTTGACGGACGGACCAACCGCCCCGCAGAGCTTCTGCTTCGTAGAAATCGCGGGCTTGCCGGTTGCTGACAGAAAGGAGCCGGACGTAATGAGACCAGGGCAGGGGAAAAGGGGACGGCCGAGTCAGGCCGGCGGATTTCGCAGACGCCGTCTGCGGATTTGCCTGTCGATCCCCGGCACCGCTCGGTTCGCTGTATTCCGCAGACACTGTCTGCGGAATCGACCAGGCCAGGAAGAACTCTCGCATGGCGAGCAGGTTCCGTTCGGAAAAGCCTCGTCCAAACCGCGAGCTGAGGTCCGCCGCCAAGCGGTGCAGCAAGGCCCGTCCGTACTGCGCCCGCCTCTGTCCGCGCTGCTCCTGTTCCACAATCCGGCGCCCAATCTCCCAGTAGGTGGCGGTCATGAGGGCGTTGACTGAACGCGCCGAGTTCCGCCGCGCTTGCTCGAGCAAACCGACGAGCTGCGATACGAATTCAGGATAGCCCTTGTCGAGCGAAACCGGTTTCTTGGGTGTCATGAATCGAACGCGATCCTTTCCGCAAGACTGTGGCCGGAACGATTATAGCCGTGTTGGCCGCAGAGATTCAGGCGGTGCGCAGTAAGATTCAGGCGACCCCTGCCAAGGATTCAGTACCGCGAAGTGCTTGACCACCTTCCCCGCTGAGAACGCGCACAACCGTACCCAGGCACGCTAACGTTACTTGAGATCAATCGGTGGTCGATAGCGACCGAACCGATTCATGTCCCCCGGCTCGGGCGGCAGTCGGTTGGGAGGGTCAACGCTTATCTTTACGGGTCGGCTACTTTGAGAATGAGTTTTCCCGTATTCTCGCCCTTGAAGAGCTTCAGCAAGGAATCAGGGAACGATTCAAGACCCTCTACAATGTGCTCGCGCGATTTGAGTTTGCCGGCCGCCATCCACGCCGCCATCTCCCGTGCGGCCTCAGGGTAACGATCCGCATAGTCAAATACGACCATGCCTTTCATGCTGGCGCGATTGACGAGCAGCGAGAGATAGTTCGAGGGTCCTTGGATTGGTGTGGTATTGCAGTATTGGGAGATTGCGCCGCATACGACCACCCGTGCGCCGCGCGCGAGCTGCGTGAGCGCAGCGTCAAGGATGTCGCCGCCCACGTTGTCGAAATAAACGTCAACGCCCTTCGGGCAATGCTTGCGCAGAGATTTGCGGACATCCTCGGACTTGTAGTCAATCGCAGCGTCGAAGCCGAGCTCTTGCACAATGTAGTTGCACTTCTCGGCCCCGCCGGCGATGCCTACCACGTTGCAGCCCTTTATTTTGGCGATCTGTCCAACGACCGTTCCTACCGCCCCCGCCGCGCCCGAGACAACTACGGTCTCGCCGGGCTTTGGCTGGCCGATATCCAGCAAGCCAAAATACGCGGTCATTCCGGGCATGCCCAGCGTCCCGAGAAAAACGGGCAACGGAACTGCCCCCGCATTTATCCTGGTAATGCCGTTGCCGTTTGAAATTGCGAATTCCTGAACGCCGAAAGCTCCGTAAACGTAATCGCCCTCGGCGAACTTGGGATTTTTCGACACCGTTACGCGCCCGAGCCCTCCAGCCCTCATCACCTCTCCGATTTCTACCGGAGCAATGTAGGATTTCCCTTCGTTCATCCAGCCGCGCATAGCCGGATCGAGCGAGATATACAGAATCTTTATGAGCAACTCGCCTGCAGCGGGTTCGCGAACCGGCTCCTCCTTATATGCCCAATCGGTTCGTTTGGGCATAGCGACGGGCCGCGCAGCAAGCAGGAATTTGTGATTCAATTTGCTCCTAGCTGATCCCTCTGGTCCCGCTGATCGGGGCAGAGCCGCAAGCCAACCGGCTGCTGATAGTCGCTTACAGATGACGGTGACTAACGCGACGGGCATTGTATATAATCGCCGCGACTGTGCCAAGTCAGGGGATCGACGGGGCTGGGAGGTCCAAATGGCCGGAGCACCCGCAAATGTACTGAACGTTCCGCGGCCGCCTGTGTTTGCCACCGCAGCCGAAGAGCGCTTGCATCGCAAACGCATGCTGGCTGCCGCCTTCCGTCTTTTTTCGCGTTGCGGATTCGATGAAGGAGTGGCGGGACACATCACCGCACGCGATCCCGAGCAACTCGACCACTTCTGGGTGAACCCCTTCGGGATGCACTTCGGCCAAATTCGCGCGTGCGACCTGCTTCTGGTGAATCATCGCGGCGAAGTCGTGGAAGGAAACCAACCGGTCAATGCCGCGGCCTTTGCCATCCACTCTCAGGTACACGCCGCACGTCCGGACGTGATCGCGGCGGCACATGCGCATTCCATGTACGGGAAATCCTGGGCGTCGCTGGGGCGCCTGCTCGACCCTATCACGCAGGATGCCTGTGCGTTTTACCAGGACCACGGACTGTTTGCGGACTTCACCGGCGTGGTCCATCAAACGTCGGAGGGCGAGCGGATTGCACAGGCTCTCGGACCATACAAAGCTGCGGTTCTGCGCAATCACGGATTGCCACCGTGGGCCACTCGGTCGAGGAAGCCGCCTGGTGGTTCATCACGATGGACCGCAGCTGCCAGGCGCAGTTGCTCGCAGAGGCGGCTGGCGTACCGGTAAAGATCGATCCTGCCACTGCGGCTGCGACCAGGGAGCAGGTGGGAAGCCACCTCGCAGGATGGTTCCAGTTTCAGCCACTGCTCGCGCGTATTATCCAGGATGAGCCGAATCTGCTCGAATAGTTTCCTTGCTGCTGGAAGCGTAATAAATTGACCCGCCAGCGGCGCCGCTCCGAGCTACCACAGCGCGTCCGACGCGCGAACGACACAGAGATGCCAATCGGATCACCGGAACATTTCGACATACTCATCGTTGGCGCCGGCATATCCGGTATTGACGCCGCTTACCATTTGCAGACCGCCTTCCCCAGAAAAACCTATTCCATTCTGGAGGCCCGCGACGCAATCGGCGGAACCTGGGATCTGTTCCGCTATCCAGGCGTACGGTCCGATTCTGACATGCACACCCTGGGATTTCCTTTTCGGCCATGGCAGGCGGACGAGGCGATCGCAGACGGACCTGCGATCTGGAATTATATCCGCGAGACCGCGGCACACTATGGCATTGACCGCCACATCAGGCTGGGACATCGGATGATTCGAGCTTCCTGGTCTTCGGCCGATGGGCGCTGGACGGTCGAGGCGCAGACCAAAAATGGATCGATCGTGCGACTCGACTCGAGCTTCCTTTATATGTGCAGTGGTTATTATAGTTACGAAAAGGGCTTCCGCCCGGAGTTTCCCGGTGCCAATCGGTTCGAGGGGCAGTTCTTGCACCCGCAGCAGTGGCCTGCGGCCCTCGATTATGCAGGCAAGCGAATCATTGTCATCGGAAGCGGTGCCACGGCGGTAACGCTGGTTCCCGCGCTTGCCAGGGATGCCGCGCACGTGACGATGCTGCAGCGCTCTCCCAGCTATGTCGTTACCCGTCCGCGCAAGGACCGCAAGGCCATCTGGATGTATCGCCGCTTGCCAAAAAGGCTCGCCGCGAAACTCACAAAATGGAAGAACGTGCTGTACAGCATCACCATGTTCTACCTCGCGCGCACGAAACCGGAGAAGATCAAGGGCCTGATCATCAAGGGGATCGAGCAACAGCTCCCTGCCGATTATGATGTCAAGCGGCACTTTACGCCGCGCTATAACCCATGGGATCAGCGTATATGCCTGGCGCCCGACGGCGACCTGTTTGCCGCAATCCGTTCCGGCCGCGTCGAGATCGTCACTGATACGATCGCAGAAATTGTGGAGTCCGGCATCCGCTTAGGCTCCGGCAACACCTTGCCTGCGGATATCATCGTTTCCGCAACCGGTCTGGTCGTTGAGCTGATGGGCGGCGCTGCTATTCTCATTGATGGCGTGCCGGCCAGATGGAATGAAAAACTGGTTTACAAAGGCGCCATGTTCAGCGGTATCCCGAATCTGGCGTTCGCCTTTGGGTATACGAATAATTCCTGGACGCTCCGCTGTGATCTCACGGCGCGTTTTGTGTGCCGGTTGCTCAGATATATGGATCGCAAGGGATGGTCGGTCTGCATACCGAATCTTCCGGATCCAGCAATCAACCCCGAGCCTTTACTCGATTTTAGTTCAGGCTATGTCCGCCGTGCCGACGGCGTGCTGCCCAGACAGGGACAGAAAGCGCCGTGGCGAGTCCCCCAGAATTATGTGAAAGACCTGGCCTCCTTTACATTGGGCTCGGTAAACGACGGGACTATGATTTTTCTTCGAACGTCGGAGGCTCGCGATGGCAGCCGCGTAAGCAACGTTCACTTCAGGTTTACCAGCTGAGCTCCGCGACTTAAACCGCAATCTGAAGTAGCGTCATGCGCCTCGCGAAATTGTCACACTAGCCCGCGCTTGCTTGCGGATGGGAGACTATGACCAGCGGAATGAACTTTCTGAACCGCACGGCGGTGATCACCGGCTCTGCGGGCGGCATCGGCCGTGCCATTGCCGTATCGCTCGCTCGGCGTGGCTGCAACCTTGCGCTCGCGGACCTGAATGACGCAGGACTAGCAGAAACGGCGCGCATGGCACAATTCACTCGAACCGATCCGGCAAACCAGGCGACCGAGCGAAGTGCGCTGCGCATCAGCCAGCATCATCTTGACGTTGCCGACCGGCGCGCCGTCGAAGCGTTTCCCCAAGCTGTGATCGCCGCGCATCCCCGGGTGGACATCCTGGTAAACAACGCCGGCGTGGCCCTAGGGGGCTCGTTCGAAGCCGTCAGCGAGGAAGATTTCCAGTGGTTGTTCGAAATCAACTTCTGGGGCGTGGTCCGGATGACCCGAGCGTTTCTGCCTCTTTTGCGAAAAAGCGATGATGCACGCCTGGTGAACCTTTCGAGTGTATTCGGGCTGATCTCGCCGCCCGGAGAGACGGCTTACTCGGCAAGCAAGTTCGCCGTGCGCGGATTTTCGAATTCACTGCGGCACGAACTGGCGGATTCGACGGTCGGGGTTACGGTTGTCCACCCGGGCGGCGTCGCGACTTCGATCGCAGATAACGCTCGAGTGCCCAAGGACATGCCTGCTGCAGAAATCGCTCGGCGCAGAGCGATCGCAAAGAAAGCACTGCGGATGCCGCCTGAAGCGGCCGGCGAAATTATCGTCGAGGGCATGGCACGCCGCTCGGCGCGGGTGCTGGTCGGCAACGACGCAAAGTTCCTGGCATGGCTGGAACGTCTGGCGCCGATTTCGTATTGGAAAATCTTCAGCCGCTTGATTCCCGGCTTGTAATGGCGCCCGCTGCTAACCACTCGCAGGAGAAGTATTTTATTCCGTCGCAGCAACCGTCCGCAGTTTTTGTGCGCCTCACCGTTCCCTCTCCCGTCGCGCACCTCGGCGATATACCGGCCGCGCGCACCCATCCATTCACGGACGCAGCGATCCTTCTCCGGCAGCTCGCGCTGGCTTGCGATCTCCTGTGGGTGCTGATCGAGCTTCGAGGTTCACAATCACCGGCGGTATCACGATCGGGTCAAGAACGTTGTGCTCGCCGATCGGTACGACGGCTGACGAACGGAAATACGGAGGCGGAGGGAGCAGCAAAAAAGGCAGACACTCTAGGAAGGGTTTCGGTACAATCTCGACCGGAAATCCAATCGGACAATCGGCGAACCCGAGTCGCAACGCCGTTTCTTCCGACAGAGCCGCAATCGCTCTCAAAGGTGCTGCAGACGAACATATGGAGCACACACGACGCAGGGTGCTTGCGGGTTTAGGGCTGGCGGCACTCGAGGTGGCGATGCCCGCGCTCGCGGCGGAAACGGACCTAGGCACGTGCCCGTTCCCGCTCGCCGTGATCAATGACGAGATCACGCAGGACTTTGAGAAGGCCTGCCAGATCGTGTCTGGCGATTTCGGGTTGCATTCCATTGAGCTGCGCACGGCCTGGAACAAGAACATGACGGAACTGGGCGCGAAGGAGCTCGAGGATGCGCGGAAGCTCCTCGGGGAATACAAGCTGCAAGTGACGGACATCGCGAGCCCGTTGTTCAAGACCGACTGGCCTGGGGCGCCGCGGTCGTCTCAGGGCCAAAGCCGCGACCAGTTCCATGCGGACTTCGATGCAAGTGCACAGGATAAGCTGCTGGACCGCTGTATTTCGCTTGCGAAATTTTTCGATACGAACAGGATTCGCTGCTTCGACTTCTGGCGACTGGATGATCAACGGCCCTACCGGGAAGCGATCAATGCCAAACTGCGGCAGGCTGCCGAGCGTTGCGCCCAAGACAATATCATCCTGCTGCTCGAAAACGAGATGTCCTGCAACACGGCAACGGGCGAAGAGGCGGCTGAGGTGCTGACGGCGATTCCAGACAAAAACTTCATGTTGAACTGGGACCCCGGCAATGCCGCAGCAATCGGCAGCACGCCCTACCCGACCGGCTATCAGCTGCTGCCCAGAAATCGGATTGGGCACGTCCACTGCAAGGATGTGGTGCGCAAGCCGGACCACAAATACGATTGGGCTCCGGTAGGCGGTGGCATCGTCGATTGGGTTGGACAATTTCAGGCTTTGCAGCGCGACGGCTACCGCCACGCAGTGAGTCTTGAAACTCACTGGCGCGGCGCGGGTACGCCCGAAGCATCCACCCGCATCAGCATGGACGGACTCCGGAAGACGCTCGCGAAGGCTGGATTCTCCTGCTGAGCACAAACGAACCTGCCGGCTGGCAGCGCAGCGTCAGGCGCCGGCCGACAAAAGGAATATTATGGCCACACGACGCGAGTTTCTGAATGCACTTGCGGTGAGCGCGGCGACGCTGGCCGTGGGAACTACGGCACGGAGCTATCGCCGAATCCTCGGTTCCAATGATCGTCTCAATTTTGCCGTTATCGGCCTTAACGGGCGCGCCTACGCTCATCTCTCGGCGCTCAAGGCGAACCAGAGCGCCGCCCGCATCTCGCACGTCTGCGACGTGGACGGCGACATTCTTAGAAAATTCGCCGACCGGGTGCAGCAGGAGATGGGTGAGACCGCTGCTGCGGACAAAGACTTTCGCGGGATTCTCCAGCAGAAGGATGTGGACGCCATCACCATCGCTACCCCTGACCATTGGCATGCGCCGATGGCTATCGCCGCACTCGAAGCCGGCAAGCACGTCTATGTGGAAAAACCGTGCAGCCACAATGCGGCCGAGGGAGAGATGCTGGTGCGGGCGCAGCAGAAGTATCAAAAGCTCGTGCAGATGGGCACACAGCAGAGGTCTTCGCCACACACCATTGAGATCGTCGAAAAGATCCACGCGGGCGTCATCGGCAGGCCGTACTTCGCTAAGGCCTGGTACAGCAACGTGCGGAAGTCCATTGGCACGGGAAAAGAAGCGGCTGTTCCGCCGCAACTGGATTGGGACCTGTGGCAAGGCCCGGCGCCACGCCGTCCGTATCGTGACAACGTGCAGCCCTATAACTGGCACTGGTTCAGAATCTACGGTACCGGCGAAACACTGAATAATGGCACGCACGAGGTGGACGTCTGCCGCTGGGCGCTCGGCGTTGACTATCCGGACCGGGTCAGCTCGCTCGGCGGCAGATACCACTTCAAGGACGACTGGGAATTCTATGACACGCTGGTGACAAGCTTCGCCTACGAAGACAAGCTGATCTGCTGGGAGGGCAAGAGTTGCCAGGGAATGAAGTATTACGGTCGTGATCGCGGTTCGACGATCATGGGAACGACTGGCACGGTGCTCATCGCTCGCGATGGCTACGAGATATACGACCTCGCTGGGAAGAAGACGAGCGAGATCCGGGCTGGCAGTACAACCTCCTCTTCCGACCTGGTCGGCCGCGATTCCATGACGGACGCTCACTTCGCCAACTTCATCGCGGGAATCCGCAATGGCGAAAAGCTCAACGCTCCTGTTTCGGTCGGCAATATCTCCGTTACGATGCTGCAGATGTCCAACATCGCCTGGGAAGTCAGCCGGGAGCTGCATCTCGACACGCAGGACGGCCGGATCCAGGGCGACCCGGAGGCGATGAAGATGTGGGGGCGCGAATATGAGAATGGCTGGGCACCACGTGTGTAGCGCGCGCCGGCGGCGTTCGGGCGAATACCAGGTCGAAAAAAGCGCAGGCGAGCAGGCAGTCATGAAAGCAATCTCACTAGAGAGCGAGTGATGAGCCCAGTATGAAAAATAACTTCTCCCGTCGCGATTTCATTCGCTGTGGAACCCTCGCCGCGGCAGCCTGCGCTGCTTCGCGCGACCTCGCGGCAATGGCTCAGGCGCGCCCGAGCGCTGCCCAAGCATCGCCGGTTCGTTTGGGCCTGGCCAGCTACACGTTCCGTAACTTCAGTCGCGCGCAGTTGATCGGCTTCATGAAGCAACTCAATGTGCTCGCGCTGAATGCGAAGGATGTCAAGGATCACCTCCCGCTCGATCCGCACGAGGAGGCGGCTGCCGTGGCGGACTATGCCGCGGCGGGCATCAGGCTGGACGCTGCCGGAGCGATCTATTTCGCGAAAGATGAAGATGCGGATATCCGGTCTAAGTTTGAATACTGCAAGCGAGCAGGCATTCGGGTGATTGTCGCGGGCGACCCTGCTCCCGAGACTCTGCTGCGAATTGAGAAGTTCGTCCAGGAGTTCGACATCCGCATCGCAATTCACAATCACGGACCGGAAGACCGGATCTGGCATTCGCCGCTCGACGTACTGCAGGCGGTCAAGGGTATGGATCCGCGCATCGGGTGCTGCATTGACGTCGGGCATGCGGCTCGTGCGGGAACGGACGTGGTCGAGGCGATCCACGAAGCAGGTCCGAGGTTATTTAACCTGCACATGAAGGATCTCACCAGCTTCCAAAGCAAGGAAAGTCAGGTAGCGGTGGGAGACGGCATCATGCCGGTGCGCGCGATGTTTGAAGCACTGATCGCAATGAAGTACGAGGGCTTCGTCGATCTGGAGTACGAGGTCCATCCCGACGATCCCATGCCCGGCGTTATCAGCAGCTTCGCTTATATGCGAGGCGTGCTCGCGGGCCTGGCGTAGCCGACAGAATATTTTCGAAGTGAGTCGCTGATGCTGCGCAACGGGGACCGGTTTTGCCCCCAGATCTCGCCATCCGTTCCACCGCCACACGGCTCTAGTTCAGCATATGCAGCCTGCCATCATCAGCCCGCATGGCCACAGGAATCCTCCCTGGTTAGCCGAAAAGCAGAGCGTTCTGGATCCGGCCCTGTTGTTCCTGGTGCCTGAACGTCTCGCGCATGCTTTACAGTCAAGGTATCCCGCTAGTGCGGCTAGGGATCGGCGCAGCGTCTGTGGAAGATTCCAAGCAGGTATGGCGCATTTCCGCGCAGCATTATTCTCTGGTTCGCGGGACAGCGACCAGGCTCTGGCTGGATTTCGCCTTCCAGCAACTCTTTGGTCTGGAGGCGCGGCTGACTGCGGCGAATGCCGATGAGTATTGCGACTCCATTTCGGAAAAGCTTAAGACACCGGCGTTTCGTCCCCGTTCAATCGAACAGAATTCCAGGAACTTCTCTATTCGGAGGTGACTTCAATCGCGCTTACAGACGGGTAATTCACATTCGGAGTAAAGTAGATTTCGATTTTTCCCTGCGGCGTGGGTTCAATATGCGGGAAAGATTTGACCAAGGGCTCGGTACCGGCTTCCTGGAAAATATCAAATCCTTTTAAAAGAATCGCTCCGTTACAAGAGACGTCAAACACACGGCTGCCCACGCCTCCAATGCCTCCATTCTGGACACCAAACCAATGCTCCATAAAATAAAGTCGCAGAGTGTATCTACCGCCCGTCGCAACTGGCACTACATAATGGAAATGCCCAAAACGATGCCATTCGTAAAGTCGGCCATCGGCGACTTTGGATAAATCACCCGCGAATCCGTTAACGCGCCCGCCGATGAAGTACCGGTCCGACAGCCAATCGTTGCTGCTAGAGTCGCGGTAAGGAGAATGTCCTGCTACGATCCTGACCGGAAGCGTGTGATGCGGAGTGCTTGGCAGAATTTCAACCGCGTTTACAAATGACTCGGGGGTGGTGAAGTCCAGATGGATCGTTCCGTCGCTCGCGGGTGCGAGATCGGTAATTACCTTCGTTGTTGCAATGTCGTCCCCGCCGGCGTCGTCGACGACATCCAAGCTGGTAGGCGGTCCGCCATTGATCGAAAACACCACATTGCGGCTATTCTCTTGCAGCCCGTCCGTTTCGGCGAACAGGAGATGAGCCTCGTAAATCCCCGGCGGGACGGGATAGGTGCAATGAAAGATGCCGCGTCGCCCACTGGACAGCAGCGCGGGCTCTTCCGTTCCTTGGATAGCGTGGCCCGTAACGGAGAACGAGCTTCCTCCCGAGCAGTAATGGTCGCTGTCCCAAATGGCGCCGTCGCGAGCTGTGTAGGGGGAGGAAGCGCGGCCCATCGCGACGCGAAGAATTTTGCCGGAAGAGTTGCCCGGAGCAGCAGCGGCCTGGGACCGATGGGGGCTTTCATGCCCGCCCGCTCGATTCCATGGTCTCCAGAGAAAAACCGATAGTAAAAGTACAGAAATCGCGAGAACAGCGAGCGCAGCCAGGGTTGCGGTCCGTGTTGCGAACTTTTTTTCGGATTCGCCGCTTTCCGGCAGTTCCGGGATCCGGTCCGGCTTGGACTCCTGCAGTACGGGGGCAGGATCGTCTTCCAGATCTAGTGTTCGGTCCTTCTCACGGGAGGAAAGCGTATCGAAAGATTGCTGGTTCTGAGTCTCATAGAGGCTGGGTTCCTCCGTTGTCGTTTCTAAGCCATTCGAATGAATGAATTTGGGAATATAGTGGCCAGCGGGTAGGCAAATGCGAACGGCGTGTTCTGCCCCGGCGCTTCTGTAATAATCGTCGAGTCGCTTTCGTAATGCATGCGCGGTGACGCGGACAATGGTGTCCACCTGTGGGTCAAAGGCTTCCCGGCGGCCCAGGGCGTGCACCGCGATGTTGTATTCCTTGATGTCGTCAATCGCTCCTTCGAAATACCTCTCGCATACATAGGTCATGAGGCGAACAAGGTTGTTCGTCCGTCCCAAGACTCCGGAGGACAAAACGTCTTCAACTTCCGCCCGCTCGGCTTCCAGCTTGCTGATTGCCGACTCCAAGCGCATGACTCCTTAGAAACCCACCTGTCGGCTGATCAGCCGACTGTTTGAGCGCAAGTATAACCGAAATAACGCGTCATGACACTGAGCTAAACGCCTGAATATCCGTTGCATTAGGTTGGATAGTCCCAGAGAACCGCTGCTCTCCTCCGCGATTTCATAGCTACAAGAATTCTAACTGTTAATTCACCGTTACCTAACTTCCTTTGCTTATCGGAGTACTGCTTTACTCGACCACCAGGCAAGCAAGACCATCCCATTGCAGCGTCGTTTCCTGTAGGGCCGTCGCAGTCTGCCGGCCAGGAGATCCAGATCACGAACAGAACCATGCACGCCTATCGAGGAGACACGAAGATGATTCTGGCCCGTTTGAAAGATCGCTATGTTTCTATGAGTTGCCCGATGCGCCGACTTGATTCGGCGTTGCTCAGTCTGCCGATAGCCCTGGTCATGGCATTACTATTCGCACTATTAGGGGTCGGGGATCTCGCCATGGCGCAGGACGTCGTCGGGCGAATATCGGGGACCGTCACGGACGCGCAGGGTGCAGTCATTCCCGATGCGCGCGTCACGATCACGAACGAGGCGACAGGGGTTTTGCGTCCCCCCATTGCCACCAACGGCGGTGGCTTCTATGTGGCCGACGATCTGCCCGTTGGCAGCTATTCGGTGACGATCGAGAAGAACGGGTTTAAGAAAACCACTGTGACAGGCAACGCCGTCACAGCGGGCGGTCGCTTAACTGTGGATGCAAAGTTGGACGTTGGCACCGTTACAGAGACGGTGAATGTGCAGGCGGTGGCCATCACCACCAATACAACTTCGGGCGAAATCTCGACCACCATCACGACCCAAGAGGTGGGAAACGTCCCTTTGAATCAGCGCCACTATGAGTCGCTTGTGGGCCTGATTCCCGGAGCGGCTCTGCAGAGCTCCGGGCTAAGCGCCGCCAGCATAACCAGTGGCTACAATAATACGATTGCAGACATCAACGGCCTGCGCCTCGACGGGCAGAACTGGAGCGTCGACGGCGGGTGGAACCTCGACGCCGGCTCGAACAACAGCGTGTTCAATGAGGTAGGCATTGATTTCATTCAGGAAGTGGACGTGCAGAGCTCGAACTATGACGCTGAGTTTGGCCGCTCCGCTTCAGCCACTGTCAACGTGGTGACCAAAAGCGGAGGAAATCACTATCACGGCGGACTTTTTGAATTCGTGCAGAACAATATTTTCAATGCGGCAAATGCGGGCACCAAGCTGACGTTTGTACCCAGTACGACGGTGCCGACCTTGACCGGGTACAATGCGGTGCCCCCATTTCATTTGAACGACTTTGGATGGGATTTGGGGGGACCCATCCCCTATCTCCAGAAAGGCAAGCTGTTCTTCTTTGCCGGCCAGGAGTGGAAGAGGTTCCGAGGGTCCGCCCCAGGTTTGCAGAGTTCGACGGAAACGCAGACGTTTCCCACGGCGGCGGAGGCGGCGGGCAACTTCACCGACGTTCTCACCGGCACGAAGCCACTCGTGCTCAAAACGCCCGCGGTCATCCCGGCGAGTTGCGGCGGTACTCTATTTACTGCACCCAACGTCATAAATCCCGCATGTATCACCGGCGACGGCGCAGCCATTCAGAACGTCTATGCGACAGCGGCGAAATTGTCCACCCTCGGTGGCTTGCCGACCGCGGCCGCTGCGAACAATCTGACGTTCAATCTTCCGAACCCAGCCAACCTTCGCGAGGACATCATACGTGTCGATGAACACCTGAATGACAAGCAGAGTATCTATTTCAGGTATCTGCACGACAATGTCCTGATCACCAATCCTTATTCGACATTCGGGGCTACTCCGGAGGTTCCGGTGGATGCGGACCTGCGCGATCGTCCGGGATACAACATCCAAATCGGATGGACGTCTGTCATCAGCTCGAGCCTGATCAACGAATTCAAATTCAACGCCGACTGGCACAAGCAGCGCACTCCGACCGTTGGCACTGCTTATTTGAAATCCAACTATGGTTTCCAGTTCATTCCGCCGCTCGGAAGCCCGGCAGTGTTCCCCGACGGGCTTCCGCAATTGAACTTCACGGCTGTTTCGGGTTTTCCGACCGCCGCGCCGACCGCTGTGCAAGGTCCAGCGCCGAATTTCCTGGAATCCCCCACGGCCGATATAAGTTTCGGGGATAACTTTTCGACAGTGAAGAACAACCACGCCATAAAATTCGGAGGGTCTTTCGCGCGGAACCGCAAGACGCAGAACTCGCGCACAAATTACGACGGCGCGGTAACCTTCGCCAATACCGCCGGTGCCACCTCCGGCTCAAACTCGACCGGAGACCCCTTCGCCGACGCACTGCTTGGGAACTTTAGCAACCTCTCGCAGAACTCGGCGTTAACTGTCGGCCAATTCCGATTCAATGATCTCGAGTTTTATCTGCAGGATACTTGGAAAGTGACATCCAAGTTGAGTCTGGTGCTCGGACTTCGCTACATACGCACCACGCCGACTTATGCTAAGGGCAATAACATGACGAACTTCAACCCGTTCGCATTCAGCGATGCTCTGGTCCCGACCTTTGCGACGCCAGGGACGGGTAGCGCCATTAGTCCTGGTTCAGCCGGGCTTTGCAGCGGTCCGCAGCTCAACGTTATCGGTACGCCTGTACTTACCATCGAATGCAACGGATTACAGCGGCCCGGCGATGTGCCTTTCAACCAAGCCGGCAGCGTTCCTGCCACGTTTGAGAATCCGCAGCTTGTGGCTTCCATACCTCCGACGGCGGCGCGCGGTTTCTACAATCAGGAAAACCTGCTCTCGCCACGATTCGGCTTCGCCTACGCACCGTTTGGCGATAAGACCGTGGTTCGCGGCGGTTTTGGCATTTTCTACGACCACCCGGAAGGCAACCTCTTGGGCGGCGGCATCAACTCCCAGGGCTATGTACCCTGGGCACAGTCGGTTGCGATCTCAGGGGTCAACGATGCATTATCGTCGTTCGATTCCGCTCCGGGCGCCGCTGCCCTGCCTGCTCCGAGCACTCTGTCCTTGAGTGGAGTCAATCCCAATCTGGTCGTCACCCGCAGTTACCAGTATAGCCTCGGAGTGCAGCACGAAATTCAGGGCATGCTCCTCCAGGTGTCCTACGTCGGCGATCTGGGAAGGCACATCCTGCGCGGGGGCAACACCACCAGCAACATCAACCAACCCACCTGGACGCCGCAGGAATTCGTACCGGTCTCGCCAAACCCGAACACCTACGGGTGTCCTGCTGGAATCAATGCTGCCGCATACGGATGCGCGGGAGGATTCGCGCCCGCGACTCTGGGGAAGGACCAGATTCGTCCGTTCCTTGGATACTCAAACCTTGGCATGGCGCTCGGCGACGTCGATTCCAACTATAACTCTCTGCAAGTCAGCCTGAAGAGGCGCGTGGGCTTCTTCACTGCCATGGTTGCCTACACGTATTCGAAGGCGCTCGGCGAAGGTGGCGGCGCGGCAGACGCTTATAACGAAAATCCCGAGCCGGAGTGTCCTTTCACTTGCCTGGTGAGCACAGCCGCGAGCCCCGTGATTGTTACCGGCGGAACGGGAGGAGTAGGGGGAACCCAATCGGGCGGCGTGGTGGAATCCTGGAAGAGATTTGACTATGGCCTGCTGAGCTTCGACGCCAGACACATCGTGTCCGCCAGTTTCGTCGTCGAGTCGCCCTGGGGCAAGAACTTCACGGGCTTCGAAGGCGCCTTGGTGAAGGGGTGGTCGCTGAGTGCGATCATGCACTACCAGAGCGGGTCGCCCTTCACTGCGACAGACACGGTAGCCGTTGGCGGCGCTCCCAACGTGGGTATCACGATTAACCGGCGGGCGGATGGGGTCGCGGGCCAGCCGACTGGGTTTAGCGGCACTTGCTCGAACGCGCATGCGATATGCTGGGTCAATCCAGCAGCATTTGCGCCTGAATCTGCGCTCGGCGCGGGCGATGCTGGCGTCAGCAACATCACCGGGCCGGCCTTTTACCAATGGGATCTGTCGTTGGGGAAGTTATTCAATCTGCCCCGGGAAGGCATGGGCCTGCAGTTTCGGGCGGATGCATACAACGCCTTCAACCAGACGAACTGGAGCGGACTCAATGGATTTGCCGTGAATAACGTTGGCAGCGCCAGCTTTGGCCAGGTTACCCAGTCCTTCCCGGCGCGCGTTCTGCAATTCGGCGCAAAGTTCACTTTTTAAGCCCCTAGCATTCGGGATCGCATCCATCGGGATAATGTGATTCTGAAACAAGTGGCTAGTGCAAAGAACCAAACGGAGCGATCCCGGGGCAAGGGTGCCGCGGTGGCTCCACCAAGCGGTTGGCTCAGCCCGCGCTCGTCGTTCTGTCCAAGGCGCCGATCGGGGAGATGGGACGGCGCCCCCGCCGTCCCTTTCTCTTGCCCGGGACGACGAAAGTTCTCGTGTTCGCTTGAATACCTTCAAATTTACGAATGAAGGTCAACCATGAATAATTCGATTCGTTGCCTCACACTTGCTGTTGGTGCGTTGCTGTTTTCCGCCCGAGGGACGGCACAAGTCGCCCCACTGGTCGCGAATATCGATGCGCGTCAGACCACCAGCTTGGACGGCTCCTGGCAGGTGATTGTTGATCCCTATGATGTAGGATCGGTTGATTACCGCACTCAGCCCCTGAAAAATAACCACGCGTTCTACAAGAACCACAAACCCGACTCTGAATCCGAGTTAGTCGAGTATGATTTCGATACTTCCGGCCAGCTTCATGTGCCCGGTGACTGGAACACGCAGCGCGAGTCGCTGTTGTTTTATGAAGGGAGCGTCTGGTACGAGCGGTCTTTCGATTACGCAAAATCACCGAAGAACAGGTTGTTTTTACATTTCGGAGCTTGCAATTACCTCGCCGCCGTCTACCTGAATGGGGAGGAGCTTGGCGAGCACGAGGGCGGCTTCACACCCTTTGACTTCGAAATCACGGATCGGATAAAGCCCCGCGGCAATTTCCTGGTTGTCCGGGTCAACAACACTCGCAGAAAGGATCAAGTCCCAACCAGCAATACCGACTGGTGGAATTACGGGGGCATCACGCGTCCGGTAACACTGCTGGAAGTGCCCGAGACATTCGTGCAGAACTACTTCGTGCAGCTTGCCAAAGGATCAACGGCCGAAATCGCTGGTTGGGTTCAATTGAACGGGCCAAAACTTCAGCAGAACGTCACCATCCGGATTCCAGAGGCGGGGATTAGCAAGACGTTCGCGACAAATTCTCTGGGGCGGGCCGAGTTCACCTTTACTGCCGGATTAACCCTCTGGACGCCCGAGAATCCAAAGCTCTATTCGGTCGAGATCGCAACGGAAGCCGATCCAGTCACCGATCGCATCGGCTTCCGTTCCATCGAGGTTCGTGGGACCGATATCTTGCTCAACGGCAAGTCCATTTTCTTGCGAGGTATAAGCATGCATGAGGAAGCTCCCACGCGCGCCGGGCGCGCCTGGAGCGAGGACGATGCGCGGACGCTCCTTGGTTGGGCCAAACAACTGGGCTGCAATTTCGTTCGCCTCGCGCACTATCCGCATAGTGAAGCCACCTTGCGCATGGCCGACCAAATGGGATTGCTGGTCTGGGCCGAAGTGCCCGTCTACTGGACCATCCAGTGGGAAAATCCCGAGACACTGCGCAACGCAGAAAATCAGCTGAGTGCGATGATCGCGCGAGACCAAAATCGCGCCGCTCTGATCATTTATTCCGTTGGCAACGAGACCCCCATCAGCGATGCCCGGAATCTTTTCCTGCGGCACCTCATTCAGGATGCGCACTCCGCCGACCCCACGCGCCTGGTGTCTGCCGCTCTGCAATCTACCGAAGAGGCGAAGGGGAATCGCACGATCGTTCACCTGAATGATCCGATCGGGAGCGATCTGGATGTGCTCGGCAACAACGAATACATCGGCTGGTATAGCGGCCGCCCCGCGGATGCGGATTCGATGGATTGGACCTCACCGTACGACAAGCCCCTGATCATGAGTGAATTCGGCGGCGATGCGCTCTATGGCTATCACGGCAGCGCCTCCGCACGGTGGACCGAGGAGTATCAGGCGGATCTTTTCGAGCACCAGATCTCGATGCTGAGGCGCATTCCGTTTCTTCGCGGAATGACACCCTGGGTTCTCAAAGACTTTCGCAGTCCGCGGCGAACGCTCCCGCGTTTTGAGGATTATTTCAACCGCAAGGGAGTTGTGTCCGATCATGGCGAGAGGAAGCAAGCCTTCTTCACACTCGAGAAGTTCTATCAGGAATTGCAGAGCGGCGAGCCGCCTAAGTAGCCAGAGTGCTCCCGCCGCGAGCTCTTTCCTCCTGCCATCGAGGCTCACCGGAAGTGCGAGGGCAATTCAGAAGGCTTTCAGTGAGAATGCGACCACAGCCACAACAAGCTTCTTCTTGGACGGTAACGACGCCGTTGAAGGAATCGGCCAGAACGGGCGCGTGTTGGCGAAGGATACGCGCAGTTCGATCGTCGAGGAGTCCGTGGCCTGTTTGCTCTTGTGGTAGGTGCTGTCGGCCGCTCACCGCCCCGGCGTGTAGCCGATAGCGTATGGATTGCAAGGTTCATGTTGTCGGCCCAGAAAGGGGTCTGTTCTTGCGCAGATTCACAATCTCATCATCGAACCGGTTTGGTCGAGCTACCGAATTTTCACAGTTTTCAGTCCAAGGTCAGTCCAGTTCAAGACCGGGATAAATGACGCGTTCCCCCGTACGCAGCAGCAGAAGCGGCACTCGGATTTTTGCACTCGTGCGTTCTAAGCAGAATGTCGCAAATTCTGTGGTTGCGTGGTTCAAGATCGTGCCTTCCCAGAAGTCCGCTTGGACCAAGCGTGGAAGACAGCGGTTCATGGCTACACCGATCCGCTCGAACCCCGTTTGTGGCCAGCCATAGGCACTTGCCGGCAACTTACCGGGCATTAACTCGAGCTTTTCATTGGGGCCAGGGCGCGCTCTACGGCCCCACCACAGCTCATCCATTCTGTAGGATCTCAGTACCCTAGCGTCCTTGCTTCGCGTCCTATGCAAGGACGCCCAATCGCACGAAGTACGCGCCAGAGACAGTTAACGGAGGCACCATGAAGAGGGCCGCACTGTTTGTCCCGCTACTACTCGCCTCGCTCGCCCCGGCAGCGCCAGCGCCGGATGAGTACTCGATCAATGTCCATGTGACTTCATCGTACACACTTGCCATCGGGCAAGGGCTGGATGTCGTCATCCACGCAAAGAAGTATCAGCTCAGTGGAGTGCCCAGAGGTGGATTATTGGCCCTTGGCGACTACAAGGCCAAGCTGGTCAAAGATGAGCATCAAACCGCCTACGAGTCATCTCAGGAATATGAGTTTCTCTTCCCCGACAATAAAACCAGGAAGTTCGAGGTCGTTGGGCAGAGCGAGTGACGTTATCCAGAGGCTAGTGCCAAAAGCGCACCCGAAAATTATTTCCGTGCGTTAATTTTCCGGTCCTTAGACCCAATACTATTTGCAAGTCTTCTGGCGGGAGAAATAACTCAGTTGACCGCGGGAGGGTCGGACTGGCGATGATCCACAACCTTGAAGTCCTTGGGCAGCGCGAAAAGCTCTGCGTCGGGCTCGGATAGGGTTACCTCGGTGATCGTAAACAGCTGCGTGCCGAAGCTCGGGTCCGTGCGCTTGGAGAGCAGGTTGATCCCGAGCTGATCGGCATACCAGTACTCACGGGTAAGGTTGATTTTCTGATCGTTTCCAATCACACCGGGATTGTAAGTCACGGTCTCGCGCGTACCGGCTGTGTCCACGCCGAGGATTACCTGATGACCGAGATCTTCGCGGATCACGTATCCAGCGTCATTCGCCAATGGCCCGGCGGGCACGCCGGTAACGTTGTAAACAGTCGTGGTGGAAGGCGAATAGTAAGTTAAGGTGCAAATTTTCGGCGTGACCAGGAGCATGCAGGTGTAGAGAGTATGCGCGCTCGGGTCAGAAATCTGTATGGCGTTCATTTGCGATTTCACGTTTCCGTTTTTTGGCACCAAAAACCAGCGCTCCTGGTAAATGCGGCCGGAGGCATCGCGAGCGATGCGTCGCGCGTTCACGAGCGTAATGGTGCCGCTGTCGGGTGATCCGCGCACCCAGTCCGTGTGAAGGGTCGCAAGAAAGGGTGCGTCTGCCTTGGGGGGAATGACGATGCTTTCAAGCACTTGCCGGGTTCCACCGTCCTGTGCCTGGACCTGCCGAGTTCCGCCGTCCTCAGCGGTTGTCTGCGAGTAAACGATTGCGGGGGAGAAAACAGCGAGAAGGATCACGAGGGTCGAGCGTAACATAGCGGCCTCCTAGGGAGGCACGCATATTACCATGAGCGATTATTGTGATGAGAGGCAATTCCAAGGCAAAGCAGATCCCTCATCGGGCCCCAACACGTGCGCAGGCGATCGGAAGCGCAAGTCTCGACTCCTGATCGGAAAAGTGAAGTTTTATTTCCATGGGATGGTAACGCGGCATTTGCCGGAAACCGACCGTCAGTTTCAGGTTATTCAACCGTACACTCGAGCGAAACGCAGGACAGATTCCACGCGTCTTGCTACTTGATATAAGTGAAAAATGACGTATCGTCGGAATAATCGACGAGCAGGAGGGCGCCGATGAATCCTCTGGTGAAGTCGATGCTCGCGTGGGGATTGCTTTCGCTGGCGCCCGGCGCAGCGATGGCACAAACGCAACCCTCAGCGTGCCCCCCGGTTGAGGGACCTTTCGATCTTTTGCAGGTGAGCCCTCGTACTGGGTGCCCCCTTTCAGCCGTCATCGAAATCACACACACCCAGACATTGGCTGACGGAACGCATGTTCAGACGAAGAGCAAAATGCTCGTCTATCGCGATTCCTTGGGCAGAGTTCGCTTCGACAACTATGCGCCCGAGCAACAAGCACCGAGATTCATTCAATTATTCGATCCCGTGGAAGGGGTTCGGTACTTCATTCAGCCGCAATTTGCTGTTGCCTCCCGCAGTAAATGGACTGGTCCCCCACCAAGTTGGAGCGTCGGCTCTACCTCCCCGTCGGCGCCAAAACCTATCGTCGAGAGACTGGAGTCTCAGCAAATGGAAGGTCTGTTGGCGACCGGATGGAGAACCACAAGGACGCTTCCGGCAGGCGCGGAAGGCAATGATCGGGCCCTCACAATCGTATCTGAGATTTGGATTTCCTCAAATATGGGCATCACGCTCCTGGAAAAAAACTCCGACCCGCGTTCCGGAGACGTCGAAAAGCAAATGACGAATCTGGAGCGGGCAGAACCTGACGCAGCGTTGTTTCAGGTTCCAGCGGATTACACGATCCAGGATCAATAAGCGGACTGGCCTCCCAACAATGGGAAGTCCAGACGAACGCTCTCACTTTCCACGTCGGCTACAAGTATCCGCGAACTTAGCGGGACTCGGGGCTCTGGCGGAAAAGGTTCCTGCAAGCGACTGCGCGCCCAGGCCTTGATCCCTTGCGCGCAACAGCGCAAGCAATTATTTGTTACGGCTCGGATCGTCGGCAGGATTAACGTAGTTGAACTGCAGCGGCGCTGTGCCGTGGACCTGCACCACGACTTCTCCGCTGGCCATCGCGTAGTGGTGCATGTTGGGATCAAGATACGCAAAACTTCCGGCCGGAAAAGTTCCCATCGCGCTTTCATCGAACCGATCGCCCATGCCGACCTTGAACGCCCCGGAAAGAACCGTGACGTTTTCCCGTTGCGGATGCCAGTGCGGCGCGATGCGGTATCCGGCCGGCATTTTCAGTCGAATCGTGTAATCGCCACTCGATCCGCTGGGGTTGCCCTCCAGCACGGCAAGCTGCGCGCCCGGCGCAACGAACGCCGGGGCCGGTCCGTAGGGAATGTCATTGGGAGTGAATGCATTTTTTTCCGAAGCTGCCGGGTGAGCGCCAACGGTAATTGCCAGGCCGCCAGCGCACAATACTCCTGCGAACATGAGCGTGAGATAGATGTTATGTTTCATGACTCTGCCTCCAACATGAGATGTTGACCCGCGTGAATAATCCGCCTATCGCCGAACGGATTCAATCAAAAGCGGATAACCTTTGTATATCTTTC
>Ga0210394_10002253_pt1 | contig 26988 bp, 26 predicted proteins | sample IncBWC12MmetaG_FD_160121 | JGI IMG/M metagenome (GOLD analysis project Ga0210394, IMG submission 160121) | Forest soil microbial communities from Barre Woods Harvard Forest LTER site, Petersham, Massachusetts, United States - Inc-BW-C-12-M | ecosystem: Environmental > Terrestrial > Soil >...
CCGCGCAATTGATTTCCGTCTCGCTGATTTTTCTCGCCGGCCCGATGCTTACGCGATGGCTGAACCGGGATGTGCACTTCCGTAATCTCGGAGGACAGGCCCAGTCCGAACGAGCTAAGGGCCCCTTTGCAGGCGTCGCCAGCGGCTTTTTGCTGGGCTTTGCCTTTGCTTTCGGATGGACGCCCTGCATCGGCCCGATACTCGCGGGGGTTTTGGCCATGGCCGCCACGGCGGAAACGGTTTCCCGCGGCGTTTTTCTTTTGGCGTTCTATTCTGCCGGTCTGGCCATTCCATTTTTGCTAACAGCGCTGGGCATTAATCAATTTCTTCGTTTCTATCAACGCTTTCGGCGTTACCTGCATGCAGTAGAAGTGGGTAGCGGCGCGTTGTTGCTGGCAGTGGGCTATTTGATCTTCTTTAATCGCCTGACCTGGCTTTCGGGTAAACTGACCTTTCTCAATGTGTTTGTGAAATGAGGAGCGCATCCATGCGTGGAAAGTTTGTAGCGGCCCTGACGATCACAGGGTTCTTGGCTTTGCTGCTCGTGGGCTGTGGGCAAAAAGCGAGCCAGAAAACCGAGTCCGGCGCCAGCGATGGCGCGTCCCCGAGGGCAGCGGCCTCGGAAGCCAATCTGGCCATTCCCACACTCGATGGTTCAACGGCTACTCTTGATCAATATAAAGGTAAGGTGGTACTCGTAAACTTCTGGGCCACCTGGTGCGATCCCTGCAAGACGGAAATTCCCTGGCTGATCGACTTCAATCACAAATACGGCCCTAAGGGGCTCGTTATTCTCGGCATAGCGATGGACGATGAAGGCAAAAAAGCAGTCGGGCCTTGGGTGGCGAGCAAGAGTTTCGACGTCAATGGTCAGCAGGCGAAAATGGATTATCCAATCCTGCTGGGCAATGACAAAATCGCCGACAAATTCGGCGGAATTCTGGGATTGCCGACGAGCATGCTGTATTCGCGCGACGGCCGGAAGATCAAAACCATTGTCGGGTTGATCAACTACGAGGACCTGTCAAAAGCCTTGGAAAATCAGCTTTAATCCTAGTAAATACAATAACTTACAAAGGGGATCGCCAGGTTTTAGATTTTGACGCCCTACCATATTTAATGTATGGCAATAAATCAGGTATTTCCTTTACTATCCTCACATCCTTGCGCACTGGAGCGGAGACTATGCCAAAACTCGACGTATTGGTCGCTGACGATCATGACATCGTGCGCCGAGGCCTCCGCGATCTTCTGGAGAAGCAGCCCGGCTGGAAAGTGGTGGCCGAAGCTACCAACGGAAAAGAGGCTGTCGAAAAAGCCAAGCAGTTGAAGCCAGACGTCAGCATTCTCGACATCAGCATGCCCTCGCTCGATGGACTTGAAGCGGCGCGCCAGATCTTAGCGAGCGGGTCTCCAACGAAGGTGCTCATACTGACCATGCACCATTCCGATCCGCTGATTCAGCAGATGCTGAAAGCCGGTGTCCGTGGTTACGTTTTGAAGTCCGACGCGGCCAGCGAGCTTGTCCAGGCAGTTGAAGCACTGCATCGCAACAAGACTTTTTTCACCTCCAAGGTGCCGCAGGTTTTCCTCGACGACCGGGAAAAGCCGGCAAAGACGAAAGGCCAAGATAAAGTTTTGCGACTGACGCCGCGGCAGCGGGAGATCGTGCAGCTTCTAGCTGAGGGCAAGAACAGCCGCGAAATCGCAGCCGCTCTCGGAACTACTTTCAAGACCGTTGAGACACATCGCGCCAACATCATGCGACGGCTCGAGTGCCATTCGGTGACCGAACTCGTCCGCTACGCGATTCGCAACGACATCATCCAGGCGTAGTTAGAACTTCTATTTGGCTAGCGCTTCTCCGACACGCGCTTCGGTTCGAAATTCGCAACCTGCCGCGCCGAGCCGGTCAGCTCCAGGATGTGCATTCCCGTATTGGCGCGATCCACGATGTAGATGTAGCCGCGGTCGTCCACTTCCACGTTATTCGTCTGAATAGCCACTTTGCAGTGCTGGTCTGCGCCAGTGCCCACGCAGCGCTTGTCCGTTTTGTCTGTGATCGCGGGAATATAGTAGGCGATCTCCTTAGGATGAAACGGATCGCGAACATCCAGAGCGCGCAAACCGGCATTAAAGTGCGCGATGAAAACGATCCGTCGATAGTAGATTGGCGTGAGATTTTCGTTGCTCGAATGCGTGCCAAAGCGCCCGCCGCGGTCGCAGAAATTTCCGCTGGATTCGGGCACGGTCCAGCTGGCCACACCGAAAGGATGCGTCTCATTGGTTATGTCGACAACACGCACCATTTGCCGGTTCTCGAGGCATTCGTTCCCGGTCGTCTCGCCGACAACCAAGACAAAGTCGCGATGCGACTGATTCGGTTTGCCTGTAGTATCGGCCATGCCGTGTTCCATGCCGGCTGCAGCCGCTGAAACTCGCGGTTTCTGTTTGGCGAATTCCGGCAAATCCATCCCGAGCAGCGGATAAGCTGAATGCGCGCCGGCCTCCGGCGGCATATCGAGCCTGGCAATCTGCGGGTAAAGCAAGTTCGCGTCGGTGGGTTCTTTGGGCCCGTTCAGCAGCTTATTGCGGTCCACGACTTCCAGGATGCCTCCGCCATTGGTGCCATAGCCAAAATAAACGCGATTCCCGGCCGGCCCCGTAGACATAGCGCCGTGCAATTCGGTCGGCGCAGGTCCCGTTGATCCGGGCTGCTGCCCCGGCAATCCGAAATTGCGGATAAACACCGGATGCGCGGGGTCGCTGAGATCATAGATTTGCGTCATCCGGCGCACCCGCCAGTCCGGCACGCCCGAAACCAGATACGCGATGCCGGTGTCGCATTCCCACCAGCTCTTGTGCGTATCCACAAGGCCTTCCACTACGACCGCCAGGCGGGCGGGCTTCGCCGGATCGCTCACATCCCAAGTTTCGTGCCGCATGCCGCCAAATGTGCGCAGCATGTAGACTTTGCTTTTATCGGCATGTGGCAGTGAGCTGCCGTCGCAGATGCGCACCATCTGCGCGCCACCCGATTCCGGATTGCCATTTTTCTCGGGATCGCCCGGAATGTGCGAAAGATAACGGGGATGCGCAGGATCGGTGACGTCCACGATGGAGGTGCCGTTATCCTCCTGCTTTCCGGTAAGCGTGTTCATCTGCGAACCGCCGTGATGGCCGATATAGGCGATCCACCGCTGCCCCTGCTGGTGGATCGTGGGTTGGTAAGCGCTGCGCGCTTGCAGGTCGCTATAGCCCACCAACTGCATATTGCTCTTTTCTTCTTTTTGCGGCTGTGCCGCCGCGGTGATCGCCAGAAGCGCAGTGATTGCCAAAACAAAGGCTAGCCCTGCCAACGGTGAACGCCGGAGCATGGCGATGAGGTATGCAAAGTCTCGACGATTTCGCAACATTAAAGCCCCCTATGCGGAGCGGAGATTCGAATGCGGCCGACTACCTTATGGCTGTGGAGGATATCACCGATGCGCTCGGCAGAAAAGCTGGAACGCTCTGCCACGGAATATCCCGATTGCGTCACAATCCAGTGGCAATAGCGCGTCAGAATCCCGGCGGCCTTTCCTCAGCGACGCCAAATGTCTTTTCCAGCGCAAGCCCCGCGCGCCCCAGCGTGCCTTCGTCAAAAAGTCGTCCGATCAACGTGACGCCGTGGGGCACGCGGCGCGGCGGCGAGAATGTGGGCAGCGGTTTTTTCGGGTCCGGCGCCCAGTCGCTTCGCGCCGTGGACACCTCTATGAATCCCGCGCGCAAGGTAAGCGAGGGATGCCCCGTGAAATTGAAAATCGTGAGCACTTCGTCGCGCAGTGACGGCACAAGAAGCATGTCCACCTGCGAGAAGACCTTGGCCATCTCATTGGCAACGCTGCGACGGAATCGGTCGGCCTGAACGAAATCCACCGCCGAAAGAAAACGGGCCTGGCGGAAAAGGTTAGGCCACGCATCGGGCACTTGCATCTTGAGCTGGTCCACTTGGCGGCTTAGCGTAAGCTCCTCGAAGGCGGCTGCCGCCTCCGCGAAGAGGATCAGGTCAAGCGAGTCGTACGGCCAATCGGGGATTGTTACCTCAACCGGAATCATGCCCGTCTTGGGAATGGCTTGCAGAGCCGTACGATCCACATCTGTGGCCGGGTCGCCCTTCATCCAGGCCGGGATGTAACCCACGCGCAACCCTCGCACACCGCCGCCGGCATCAAAGTCCAGCTTGCTGGGCACACTGGACAGATCGCCGGCGTCGGATCCGGAAATAGCGTGCAGCACCAGCATCGCATCCTCAACGCTGCGGGTCATAGGGCCAAGCTTGTCGAGCGACCAGCAGAGCGTCATCGCGCCGGTGCGCGGCACACGCCCAAAAGTCGGCCGTAGACCGGTAATCCCGCAACGCATGGAGGGACTCGTGATGCTGCCCTGCGTCTCGCTTCCGATGGCGAAACCCACTAACCCGGCTGCGGTCGCCGCGCCCGGTCCCGCGCTTGAACCAGACGCTCCTTCTTCGAGCAGCCAGGGGTTCATCGTCTGACCGCCAAACCAGACGTCGTTCAGGGCCAACGCACCCAGGCTTAACTTAGCCACGAGCACGGCACCCGCGTCGTGGAGACGCTTCACCACTGTGGCGTCGGCACCGGGCACGCGATTCTTGAACGGCTCGGCACCATAGGTCGTGGCAATTCCAGCAGTATCCAGCAGGTCCTTGGTTCCCCAGGGAATCCCGTGCAACGGGCCGCGATACTTGCCCGCGGCGATCTCCTGGTCGGCTTTCTTTGCTTGCATCAGTGCAAGCTCAGGCGTTGGTGTTATGACGCAACGCAGTTTGGGATCGAACTGCTGGAGGCGCCGCAGATAAATTTCAGTTAGGCGCTGGGAGCTAAGCTTTCGCTGTTCGATCCAGCGCGAGAGCTGTGTGACGGGCGCGAAAGCAATCTCTGCGTCGTTTGCCGGCAGTGGCCCAGGAGCGATTTTGCTCCGCACAAATCGGTCGCGCTCCGGGCCCGCCTTCTCATCGGGCAGCACGGCTTCCCAGCGCGACCACGGCGCCAAAGTCGGCTCCAATGCGGCCTTGCGCGGGCCGGTTCGCCGCTCGTAAACCGACGCCAAACTGGTACGCCAACTCCCAGCCGCCATGGCGCGGTCAGCACTGCTCAATTCGACTTGCACGAGCTTTTCGGCTTCGGCGAAAGTTGAAGTTGAGACTTCAGGGCCTACGGGTGGAGTGGCCGAAGGGGGCGGCGAGCCAGGCGGCAATTCTCCACTCTGCTGCGGCTTGCTGTTGCATCCGGCAGCCGCTGCAAGCGCAGCAAGGGATGCTTCCGCAAGAAATTGCCTGCGCGATTTCGGCATATCTCCTCCGAATGGCCTTATAGCCCGTCGGAATACAAAGTCGCACTTTGTCCTTAATTCTTTAGGGAGTCAATCGTGAGGCAGAAATCCCTGGCTATTTCTTAGAGACGGACGCACTCAGTCCGAGTTCTTCGAGCGCGGGCTCAATCCTTTGGCGGCTTTGCCAAAAATCGGCCCACAGATCGCCCTTCTCCTTGATCCGGCTGAAAAGATTTTTCATGTTGAATTTTTCCGGCTTCAGAGTGGGCCGCAATTCCCTGATTTCGACTGGCGTCGATACAGGGGCTTTGGGAAACGCGCGAACCGTGTAGGCCGCCGCGAGGGGTCTTCCCAGCGAGTTTTGCGTTACGTCGATCAACACGCGGCCGGGCCGTCGCTTTGACACTATGCGCTCGTGTGTCACGAGCTCCGGATGTTCAGCAGTGACGAGTTGGGCGAAGATTTCTCCAAACATGCGCAACTGCTCGAACGTATAGATTCGTTCAACCGGCAGATAGATATGAAAGCCAGTCGCCCCGGACGTCTTCATAAAGATCTTCAGCCCGACCTGCGTCAGCTTTTCATGCAGCGCGCGGGCTATGGTCAGAACGTTCGCAAAGTCGGTGCCGTCGGCAGGATCGAGATCAAAGAAAAAATAATCGGGATGCTCCAGGTCATCGCGGCGGCTTGACCACGGATTATGGTCGATGCAGCCCAATCCGGTGAGATAAAGCAGCGAGGCAAGATCGTTAGCGATTACATACTGCACATTTTCGCGTTTCCCTTCCGAAGGTATGCTTACCGTTTCGGTCCACTTAGGCACGCCCTCCGGCATATTTTTCTGAAAAAACGCCTGCCCCTTGATTCCGTCCGGATAGCGGCGCAGCACCAGAGGCCGGTCCTTTAGGAACGGCAGCAGATAGTCCGCGATCCGATAGTAATAGGAGACCAGATCGCGCTTGGTGTAACCGGATTCGGGAAAGAAGACCTTGTTCAGATGAGTCAGCCGGAAACGCTTTCCTTCGAAATCGAGCGTAACCGACTCCTGCTTTCCGGAGAAAAGCTCCGCCTCGATCTCCTCCTTTTTACTTAAGACCGTGCCCACAATTTCGGGCGAGTGAACAATCGCGGGCGCGGCCTGCTGCGCCACTTCGTTCTCCCACCGGCACTCCTCTGGCCGGACGTCGTTGCGCAAGGCGAGGAAAACAGGAGCGCGCAGCCGCGGCTCATGCGTCCAGCCGATATAGCGCACGTGCGCAACAAGCTCCGGCTTCGCCCAAAACGCCTGTTCATTTGTTTCGGGAATCTTATCGAAGGGGCACTTGTCGATTTCGAGTTCGCGTAATCTCTTCATGAGCAAATCGCGCGTCTTCTCATCCATGCCCGTTCCGGCATGCCCCACGAACCGGAGCGCCTTCCCCTGATAAAGGCCGATTAGCAAAGATCCGAAATGAGTGCGGCTACCCCGTGGCGCAGTCCAGCCACCCACAACTGCATCCAGAGTTTTCGTGGCCTTCAACTTGACCCAACTCGGGCTGCGTGTGCTGGAGTAGAAGCTGTCGACCCGCTTCCCCACGATTCCTTCCAAGTCCTGCTGCCGGGCTAATTCGAATAATTCCTTGCCCTTTTCCAACTGATGATCGGAAAACCGAAATTCGCGGCCGGGATCCAGAATGCGCCACAAGAAATTCTTGCGCGCCAGCAAGGGGACTTCGAGCAGATCGAATCCATCGCAATAAAGCAGGTCGAACAAAAAATAAGTCACTGGATAACGCACAAGCAGGTCCGGCGAGGGACGCTGTACGTTCATGCGTTGCTGCATGTGCTCGAATTCGCTGCGTCCAGTTTCATCGAGAACGACGATTTCGCCATCCAAAATTGCCTGCTTGACGTTCAGGTGCTGAGGTAGCGAAGCTAATTCGGGATACTGGTGCGTAACTTCATTGCCCGCACGCGAACGCAATCGCACCTCGCCATCATCGACCCAGGCCAGCGTACGAGCGCCATCCCACTTGATTTCAAAAAGCCAGCCCGGATCTGAAAAGGGCTTGTCCATCAGCGTGCCAGCATCGGAGAGACAGACGCAGGCATCGCCGCCTTTCGCGCTCCTTCCAACTCGCCCGGCTGGAGCGGCGTGGGTTCTCGCTTTGGCGGCAATTCGCGGGCGATTTCGTCTAGAATTCGGCCGGTCAGGACGGAGCCGTCATGCTCGTCGATATTCCAGGCGGGATCGACAGCCTCGTCGTGATGCTTGATCATCAGCCATTCGGGTCGCTTCTCTCCTCGCTTGGTCCGAACCAAAACAAAGCCACCCGAAAGCTTCTCGCCGGCTAATCTGAACTTGATCTCGCCGTGTTCTAACTGTTCTTGCGCACCGCGCTGTCCCTCGACGCGGAACCTGCCGCGCTCCCAAACCATAACCGTACCCGCTCCATAATTGCCGGCGGGAATGTTTCCTTCGAAATCGGCATAGCTCATCGGGTGATCTTCGGTCTGTACCGCCATACGTTTGTCGGCGGGGTTCAGCGAAGGCCCTTTCGGCACTGCCCACGATTTGAGCACGCCATCAATCGCCAACCGGAAATCGTAGTGCAGCCTTCGCGCGGCGTGCTTCTGCACAACGAACGTGCCTTCGAGTTGCGGCACAGCTTTGGGTGAGGAAGGTTCGGGGGTGTGGTCAAACCGGCGCTTTCGACGATATTCCTCGAGGCGGGCCATAACTCATTCTAACTGAGGTATTCGAAAGCGAGCGGATCGCGGTGGGTGTCTGGAAAGCTTCAGCAGCGGAAATTAAACGGCAGAGGTGCTTAAACCGGCTCCATGCTGATTTCAACACAAGGAAAGACGACCTCAACGGCCGTGCCCCAATCTCCGCTGCGGATTTGCATAAGGCCTCCGAGATTCGTGACGCGTTCGCGAATTCCGCTCAGGCCCACGCCCGCCGTTCTACCCTCGTTGCCGCTTTCCTTTGCCGTTGTGGCGATACCCTTGCCTTGATCTTCCACCTTCAGCCGGACCTGCTTATTGGCAATAGACAACGAGATGTTGGCCGTGGAGCTATTCGAATGCTTATGTATATTCGTGAGGCATTCTTGCAGGATACGAAACAGCCCGAGTTCCAGTTCCCGTGGAAGCCGGCCCATCTCTTTAGGCGCATCGAGAGTAACCTTGATCCGGCTGCGCTCAGCGAATCCCGCCACATACCACGGCAGAACGCCGGCCAAGCCAAGTTCTTCGAGCAACGGCGGATGCAAAAGATATGAAATCGTGCGGACCTCAGACAAAGCCTGATCGATGAGTTTCGAGCATTCGTCGAGGTAAGCGGCGGCGCGCGGATGGATGGTTCCGAGATGCTCCTCGGAAAGCGAGAGGTTCAGCTTGGCCATGGAAAGCAACTGGCCGGCGCTATCGTGCAAATCGCGGCCGAGTTTGCGGCGCTCTTCGTCACGCAAATTCAGCAAGTGACCGGAAACGACGCGCAATTGCTGCTCGGCACGCCTCAACTTCGTGAGGTCTGTATCCAGATGCAGTCGCCCAAGGACCATTCCTGCACTATTCCTCCAGGCCGTCCAGCGGCTTGCAACCGTGATCTGAAGGCCCTGCCGGCTGGTTTCCTTGAGCTCGTATTCCCAATAGCCTTCGCGCCGCAGAATATTTTCGATCTGACCGAGCGGCCGGGGCAGTTCCGCTTTGATTAACTCCAGAAAAGGCTTGCCAAGAACCTCAACTTCCTTCCAACCGTAGAGGCGTTCAGCGGAGGGATTCCAAGTGAGAATGCTGCCGGCGGAGTCGACCAGAGTTATCGCGTCGCGGGACGACACAAACAGTTGTCCGGCCAAACGCTTCCATTCTTCTACAGCCTTCCTTTGTTCCTCCGGAGTCAAGGCGCCGGACGAAGTGGGCTTCTCAAATACGGAAGACGCGCTCATTTGGCCATCCGGTGGCATAGCTGACGAACAATACCACTGATTAGTTCGGGGCGGTTTTCTTAGCACTCCCGACGAAGCTTTGAAGCGATTGTTCCATCAGCAAATTCAATCCGACCCCCAATCGCCTTAAATCGGAGATCAGCGGAAGCATATCCGTGACGTTCAAGCTCTTTTGGATGAGCTGATATACAGCTTCCTCGACCACGCGGAAATCTCTGGCAATGTTCGCGGCAGAAGCGCCGCCCCGGGCTCTCCACTGGCCATACTGCGCAGCCGAACGCAAGGCATCGGCCTTGGGCTTCTCGCTTTGCTGATCCATGAATTCAACGACTGCCTTCAGAAATCCAGAAAGAAAGCCGGCCAGTTCCTCAAAGGAATTCGAAGAAGCTTTGGCCTCACGCTTGAGAGCGGCCACGATCCCGGCCTCGAGTTCCGGCCTGTTTTCCTTCAGCAGAGCGGAGATGCTCTTCGCCTCTGCTTTGCCGCTGGGGTTTTCGAGCTTCCCTTTCAACGCATTCACCAGCGAATCGATTTCGACCGGCTTAACCAGGTAATCATCCACCTGGCTGTGGATCGCTTGTAGAGCCGTCTCGAATGCCGGATACCCGGTCAGGATGAAGATCGTGCAATTGGGCTGAATATGCCGCATGCCGCTGGCGACGAGGAAACCATCGCCCTCCTCGCCGATGTTCAAATCGGTGACCAGGGCGTCGAACTGAAAGGAATTAATCTCAAACAGGGCATCGGCGACGCTCTCCGCAACATGCACTTCAAATCCCGCTTTCTCGAGGATAGGAGGCAAGGTGAGGCGAATGCCGGGTTCGTCGTCGACGAACAGCAGGCGCTTGCGTCCTTTGTTTTCAGCCATCGTCCTTCTCTCCGGCAAAGGGCAATAAGCTTCGAATTCAGCTTTCTATATCCGGTTCTGCTTTTCGATCGCGCTTTTTCAGGCTCAGAGCGCGGTCGGCGAGGTCCAGATAATGCTCCAGGCGCGAAGGCTCGCGGGCGCGATCCCCCAAAGGGATCAGGCGCGGTCCCTCATCGCGGGCGGCATCGTCCGTGGGCGGCAGCAGCTCAACGCGCTTTTTCATCCGCTTTCTTTCGCGCCGGGACCCCGTATTCTTTCGGGCTGTCATGGCCTAGAGCCGACTCGATTTCGAACTGCGGCAGGGCAGGCGCCTCTTCAGGCTTCGCTCCCGCCATTCTGCGCTTGCGATTCTCGATTTCGCGAAGCTCCCGCAGAATATCCGCCTCCTGGCGAACGTATTCCTGCTCCGTGATTTCACCCGACTCCAACTCGAGTTGCAGTTCCAGCAACCGCCGTTTTCCCGGCGCAGTATCCGTATACTGCTCTTCGGCGACCTGCGCCAGAGTGCGCAGAACAAATTTAATTCCCGATACTGGCAACCCGATCAGATCGTCTATCAGGAACAAGGCGCTCCCTTAAACATTTACGACGCTGTCACGCGCTCCAACTTCAGCCGAATATTCACGAAGTTATACGGCGGCCAGGGGCCCGTGTACTTGAACTTGAGACGCTTTCCGTACTTTCTGGCGATCTTGTTCACCACGCGGTCGAATTCGGATTCGCGTTCGCGCTCCACCAGAAACGCCGCATTCATAATCATCTTGTCGCCGATAGGCTGATTATCACGCGAGGCCACGCAGCAGATGCGCAGCGCTTCATAAATTTCGCGGACGTACTGGATGGCGCGTTCCGCAAGCGCTTTGTCTATCATGCGGCCCAGCTGCATCCGCGCGAAATAGGTCGATTGCAATTGCTTGCGAATAATTTCGCGATGGAAGCGGCGGATTTCGTCGTCCTGCTCCATCAACTCCTGGATGATCTGGTCGCGATCCCAGTTGACCTTGAGTCCGAATTCCAATTTGCCGGCCATCTGCTCGAGCACGTCTTTCACGGAAGAGTAGATGCCCTTCAAAACTTCACGAATGTCGTCGTCGGTGCGAAAGACGGTGCCAAAACTCATCGGGATGATGGTGTGATTTTTCATCACCGTCTCGATTACGTGTTCGTGGGCCAGGGCGTTTTCGCGTGTGGGGTCGAAGATGGCCACACCGGTCTTGCTCACGACAGCGGCGATATCCACGTAATTTACGGTGTAGACCTGTTCGCCTGCTCCCCCGATGCCAATGCTCCCGAAGTTCATGGCTCCTTTGGAACGAACAATTCCGTAAACGTAACGCCCGCCCTCACCTGGGGCCGATGGAGACGCCCCGGGAGCGGCTTCGTTGATCTTCACGTGAAGATCGTCTTTCAGGCGCAAATTGCCTTTTCGCGATGATCGCTCAAGTTTAGCCGCCATAAGCTTTCCTCACTCGAACAGCTTTCTTGATAATCCAGTGTCCACGAAATGCCGCAACGATCGAACACTCTTCTTCATGGAGCGTCATTACAAACTTCATTACCCGACTTCGTTACCGGACTTCGGCAATCGAACTCACGTCGAAATCGGAAACACCAGATTGATTACGGTGCCCTTGCCCAACGCACTTCGAACCCGAATCCGGCCGGTATGGTTCTCGACAATCCCTTTCACAATCCAAAGCCCGAGGCCCGTTCCCTTCCCGCCCTTGGTGGTCACAAAAGGCTCGAACATGGACTTTTGAATTTCCTGGCTGATCCCACAGCCTGTATCCGCCACACTCAGACTGATCCAGCGCCGCATTCCATCCACAGAGCGGATTCCTCGCGTTCGAATCACCAGCTTGCCGCCGGATGCCATACTGTCGCGAGAATTGACCACCAGGTTCGATAGCAACTGCCGGAACTGGTCGCCCGAACCCTTGAACGGCGGGAGCTCGCCGAGTCTCTTATCCACCACGATGCCAGCCTTGGCAAGCGGCCGGGCAAACAGCGTCAAGGTGTCTTCGACAACTCCGTTGATGTCGAAACTATCGAACTGCACGACGTTTCGATACAAACCGAGCATTTGGCGCACAATACGTGTTACGCGCTCAGTTTCACTCTTGAGCACGTCATAAATCTGCTTGCTCTCCGGCTCCACTTTCTCGCCGAGGATGTGGATGGCGTTTTTGATCGCTTCCATCGGATTATTGATTTCGTGGGCGATCGTGCCCGCCAGCTTGCCGGTGGCCGCGAACTTTTCAATCTCAAGCATGCGCCGTTCCATCTGCAGTTGCTCGAGCTTTCTCCATGCGGTGAAATCGCGCAGGACGGTTACCGTGTAAGCGACCTGGCCGCGGGCGTCATAAATTTTCCCGGAGCGCGCCGCATATTCCACTTCGGCCTGTGAAGAGGGATTGTAGAGACGCAGAGTGCGGTTATCCTTGTCGGCGAAAGAAAAAGTAAAGTTAGTCAAATAAGAATCGAGCTTGGCCAGATTTTTCATCACCTGCGGATGCTTGGAGCCTTCGGCAATTCCAAACAGCTCTTTGGCGAGCGAATCGAGGAGCACAATTTTTGCCGAATTATCCGCCACCACGATCGGATCGCCCACGTTCTCGATGACCAGGTTGAGCCGGTCTCGTTCCTGCCGCACGATCTCTTCGGCAATGCGCAGTTTATCGAGATTGGCGCGCACTTCCATATCGGCGCGGCGCAAATCCGTGACGTCGCGCATCACGGTGACCATGCCGGTTCGCGTTCCATCTGAGCTCTGCGTGGGCGCGCAAACGGCCTCGAAAAGAACTTCCTCGCCCTCCATAACATCCACCAATGTGAGATCTCGCGAACTATCTTTTCCGCTGACCATCATGGAGGAAAGCGCAGCCGAAAAAAGAAGGTTATTCAACTCCACGGCGCGGCGGCCGCCATCGCCGATGCCCTCCGGCACGCGGAAAAATCTCTCGGCAGCCCGGTTTTGAATCACGACGCGATGCTGATCGTCTGTGAAAATAACCGGATCGGCCATGCTCTGCATAACTGCGCTGAGCCGCGAAATGGTCACTTCCATATCGCGCATGCGATTGAAGTAATGTTCGATTTTGAAGAGCCGCGCCAGATAGTTGTTGGCACGTTCAGCCAGGTTACGCAGTTGATCCAGCCGGGCGGGCGGTGTGTCTTTGCCGAGTTGGGCAAGAAGCAGCGTGGCGTAGGCGCGCATGCCGCACGCACTGCAAACCTGACCCTCCAACGGCAGATTCCGGGAGAGTCGCGCGTTCTGCACCGCCAAACAATCTTCGCGGCGCTCGCGTTCCGCCTCCCAGCAGCGGGTTAGACTGCGGTAAATCATCGGGTAGGCATAAAAGGATGCGCCTTTGCCCGTGGGATTCGGCAGAACACCGGGAGTTAGCCGCTGCAGCACGGTCATAATTGGGTTGTCGCGAGCCCAAAGAGAGGTGTGAAACTTCGCTACTTCGTTTCTGTCGCAGTTCAGTGAGGCTGTGGCCTTGACTTCGCCATTGTCGAAGTCCACTTCGAGTATAAGTGCTCGCGGAAAACCGATCTTGACGATCTCTTCAAGCAGGATGGGAAAGATTTCTTCGGAACGCTCTGCCGAGAGCAGGCGTAGTGCTGCCGAATCGCCACCCCTGTCCTGCATGAGGAGAACAGGCTTTTCTAATACGCGCGGGCTGGCCACCGGAGCCATTTCTTAAACCCCTTATTTTGAACGCCGGGCCCTCCGACGCGCTGGGGCACGGGCCGCACGTCTCGTTGGCTCGATCGGCATTTCCGCTTCTTCGCCCGGACCAAGCTGACCATGCTGCGGTCTCGCGACCAAGCCTGTTAGACCAACCGCATCCGCATACTTCAAATAGGTATCGATGGATGCGACCACGACGCGTGCTTCAACCGTGATCAGGTCAATCCCGACCAACGAGATGCGCACCCAGGCGTCGATAACAATGCCCTTGTCTAGAACTCGATCAAGGACATCGATTAGGCTGGATCCACCCGACACGCGTTCAACTGCCATAGGACCGTCCTTTCTACTACTAAGCTCTTCTTCTAGGCTTAGCTGCTTTCGCAGCTCTCGGCCGGCGTGCACCTCGTTGAGCTTCTGGCAGCGAGGCAGGCAACGGCCCATGCAGCGTCAAATGCGGGTCATACTTCCACCAGTTGAGCCCAATCTGCTCGGCCTTATCCACGGAACAAATCAACAGACGAATTCGAATCGTAAGTAATTCCACGTTTGCCAATGAGACACGGATGTCGCCCGCAATCACCAGTCCCTTATCGAGAACGCGATCCAAAATGTCGACAAGATTCGACGTTCCAGAGACAGTCGCCATCTTCTCCATAGACTTGCGCTCTCTTTTTGGGCGGGGTTTAAACCGTGAAGACTCCCGTCCAGGGGACGAAGGGGGGGATGGTAGACGGCTGGCAAAGGCACGTCAATAAGTGTTTTCCTGTATAGGTAAAGTAGAAGGTTTTCTTTTTCAACAACTTGGAACGACGAATTTAGCGCTTAGCGCAGTCTGCCTAAGGGGCCCAGGTCGATATTCAAGTCGGCAGGCGATAGGCCAAATTGATCGGCCAACTCTCGTATTTTAGCCTCCAGTTTCATCAGGGCTTCGCCCATCTCCTCGACTTCCTGATCGCTTAGCGCTCCGCCCTCCATACGACGAATCGCTTGTCTCTCAAGCAGTTGCCGCAAAAAGTCGATCAGTGTAAGAACGAGCTTCGCAAGGCCCTGTTCGATATTGTCAGGAGACAATTCGATTCGCGATGGGGATGAAGTTGTCTCTTCGCGGCCCTCCGTCTCCGACGGATGTTTGTTTGTTCGTTTCTCACTCACGTGTTTTATCGTCACTCAGGTGTAATTTCCACGAATTCACTGGGAGGCCATGGCCCGGTGAGGCGAGCCGAGATATCGGCAGGGGTAACAACAGTGCCGATTTTCTCCAAGAAAACGGCAAGCGAAGAGCGATCCACCAGCGCAAATCCTCGAATTCCGGAAGACGTATCGCGCTGAAGCCATCCTTCTGCCAGTGAGGTTGAGACGCGCCGGAATTCGTCCATAACTGATTGTGCCTTTTGGTAGCGCTCCCGTCTGCCTTCGAGGTACGCCTTTCCAGACTGCGAGGGACTCTTCATGTTTTCGGCAACTTTAAAGCTGATGCGTACGTCCATTTGGACCTTGTTGCGCAAACGGTTCAAAGCGTCTCTGTACTCTGCCGCCCGACTTTCCACGAATTGTCTGAGACTATCTTCACTTTCAACGATCGTCGGGAAGCGGAAAGGAATGATAACGGCTTGCGCAAAGATCCGCTGCAAAACCTGGTTAAACGCTTTTACCATTTCGGGCACGGGCGCATAAGGCATCTGCGCGGCGAAATCGGATACGAAGCAGCGCAGCCCGCCCACGTCGATCCAACGAACCGGCGCCCCTTCAACTCCGATACCGAGGCTATCGATTTGCGTTTGCTGTTCCGCGACGCAGTAGGCAAGCACTGGTATTCGAAGTGAAGCCCGTCTTAACGCTTTGTGCGACGCCGGGCAGCCGCCGGCGGCAAAGAACTCTTCGCCATGTGGCGCAACGCGGTTTCGACGGAACTGACGATAAGGTCCAGACCCAGATAAACTAAGTCCACCCCCGCCAGCGAGAGCACCAGATTGCCGCGGATGACTACGCCTGTATTCAGGACGTGATCGACTAGATCCAGCAAGGTGAGATCTGCGGATTCATCGTCGCCAATGAGGACGATCTCGGGCTTCTGTTCAGGCATAGGCGCGTTCAAGCATAGGTGTGTTCAGGCGGGATTCGATCATTCAGATGGCTCGGTGCGCGAAACGAAAGAAAACGGCGGCCAGGGCCCCGTGCATTCGATCCGCCTTTGATCTTTCCATTTTTTCGAATAGCTCCGGGCAAGACTTTCGAGCTTCTTGCGATCCTTTCGTTTCAACAAAATCGTTTTATGGAACTCCAGGTCGCGCCTGGTCGCAGCGAATTTCCCGCCTTCCGCAACGTCGTCGGCCACCGATTCCAGGGCTTTGGCGAACTCCACAAGCTCGGGGCCTGACCGCTTCACGGCTCGCCGGGCAAGGGCGGATTTCGCCTGCAGATATTCTTTCCCGGTGCGGATTTTCTTCTTGCTCACCGGTGCCGCGATCGGCAGGGCAAAAACCTTTACGCCCCATTCTTCCTTGCCTGCTATGCGATTGAAATCAGCCTCCAAAACAGATTTTCGGCTCTCGACATGCGCCAGGAGCGATTTCTCATTGAGAAATTCTATCCCGAAACGCGCGGGCAGGACGTCCGCGGCTTGAGCGATAGCGGAAACAACCTGTTGATGCCTGGTTGTGGCGCCTGCAAGCCAATCGAGATTTTGCATATTTTCCGAGAGGTTCTGAGCGAATTCTGCTTCTGGCACCCGGCTGATCCAGCAGGCGAGCCCAGCGCAATCGAGCGCTTCAACAGGCGCAGCACCGTCGACTCCTTTTAAGCGCCGAAACAGACTAGGAGAAGGGCCCCGGGCCTTGGTCACCCCGTACAGGTGAATGACCGTAGCCGGCGCTTGAGCGGGCGCGACGGCCTTGGCGAGTTGAGTGACCTTCACGCCAGCCGCCATAACTCGCCTGTAAAGCTGCGGAGCGCTTTTTTGCCGGCAATCTCGTGGGGGAAGTTTCGCACGACGTAAATAGGGATCTGCGAATACCGCGATGATAACCGACCGAGGGTCTTAAGCTGCCACTGACGCCTGCGCAAACACCGCCGGCAGTCGCTCACGTCATCCTTGAAGAGGACGCGATTGACGAATATGGCTCCAGTCTGAAGGCGCAGCTTGGAGAGCTCGGCAATGAGCCGCTCGGTTTGCCTGTCAGGTAGCGCTTCCGGAAGCATAACGACGTAGACCCGAGTCTCACGGGAATTTTTCAGAAACTTGGATAGATCGCGGACACCCTTCCCGAGTTCCGCGATTTTCACCCCGGCATCGCGTGCCAGGGCGAGTGTACGGTGGTGGGCCAGACTTTTCAATAATAGCCTGGTCCAGACGAGGATGCGATCCGGCGTCCGCAGAAGATCGAGTGCGTGCCCGGTGGGCGCCATATCGATCAATACGCGGCTCGAACGCATACGGACCAAGTCGACCACGCGGAGCACCGCCAGTATTTCGTCCACGCCCGGCGGAACGCTCTCGAGGAGCCGCGAAAAGAACTGGCGTTCGAACCAAAGATCCACGTGAATGCTCGATACTTCCGCAGTGGTGGCTTGGTCAATGGCCTCCTTCACGCGACGGGCCCACACCTGGAATACGGCCACGGAATCCATTTCCGAGGCGCGGAATTTCGGATCTCCAAGCACGGGACGGGGCTCGTCCGAAATGTCACTCTGGAAGATGTCGTCCAAAGAAGGCGCCGGATCGACCGAACAGATATCAACGGGAGCGCTGGAGCGCCGCCGCGTATTAAACCCAAGTGCCGCCGAAATCGTTGTCTTTCCCACTCCTCCCTTCCCCAAAACCATCGAAAGTGATCGATCCATAATCGGCCAGTCCAGCCGCTCTAAGCGAATCTCCCCGGGCTTGGGCTTCGGCAGCCCACTCCAGCTAAATCTCTTGCCTGCAAAGACATGGTCGCCGAAGGCCCCCAGTCTCGTCCCCATGATCGGTGCGCCGGCGTCTTCGGCGATGTAGATATGTTTACCTGGGAAATGGCGACGGAAAAACCGACGCGCATCACGGGTCGCGGCATATCGTGGCCCGCAAATTGGGCAGCGCTGAGATCTGGGGACGGCTCGATTCAAGACAATTCCTGCCAAATCCAGATCCGGTGAAAACGAACGCAGCGCGGCGACGGCACGGCGGGATTCATTGAGGGAAAATCTCTCGGGTGTAGTCACGAGAAAGATCTCCGAATTCCGCAGAAGGGCCGCCCGGATCGCCTCTACCATTTGCCGCCAACTCTCAACCAGAATGTTGGGAACGCGTTGCACCGCGCCTCCGAAATGTTGGGCCAGCAACCGATCGCGGCTGGCGGCCAAATCCAGAATATCGAGAAAATTGGAAAAATATTGAGGCAGGGCGAAAACTCTCAAAGTGTGACCCACAGGCGCTGTATCCACCACGACGTGGTCATATTTGCCGGAATCCAGGGCGTCAGTCATCGCCAGAAGCGCCGCTATTTCCGCCATTCCCGGCAATGTGGTTTCTAGCAGCGGTTCGAGATCGGAGCGCGAAAAGATGGAGCCTTTCTCGAGGATGGAGAGGAGCGCTTCTTTGTGCTGGTCTAAGAAAGTGCGAAATCGCTTTTCGGCGTTGACCTCCCACACGTCCAGTCGCGCCTTTGAAGCCAAGCGCAGTTTCTGTGGTGAGTCGCCGAACGCCTGATCGAAAATATCGGAAAGAGAGTGGGCCGGATCGGTCGAGAGAAGGAGAACGGAGCTTTTCCTGTCGCGCATCGCCCGATGCAACGCATATGCAGCTGAAATCGTAGTCTTGCCGACTCCCCCCTTGCCAAGGAATACGGTCAGATTCGGCATCTACTCCATTCTAAAGAAGGCGAAAGCCGAGCAAAAGTCCATTCCATCCAGATAGTTAGTTGGCATATGGCGTGAGCGCCAAAATTCGTTCGCGCGAAACCAGCGGGGCCCGCGCCAATATGCTTCCTTGAATTTATCGGTACTTTTCTGACCCCTTCTCGGGTCCAATCGCTGTGGAAATACGTACCCAGATGTGACTTTAGACCGGCATTTTATACCCATTCCCATGGACTTTGACGGATTCTCACCCGCTGCGTTTTGTTGCACAGTGAGAGTGCAACGTGAGCAGAAAAACAAAACACAAACTCACGCTGCAAACAAATGCGCGCACGCTTTTCGGCAAGAGTTCGGCACCTGAGCCCAGAATTCTTCGGGAGAGCGCAATGAATACTCAGAGTAAAGTTCTTGATCCCACAAAACGGAGCACGCAGCTGCAGGAATTTGAGGCCGCTCTGCGCTCCAAAGTCGTGGGACAAGATGAGGCAGTCGAAGCCCTAGTATCGGTTTATCAGGTCTTCTGCGCGGGCATGCACGCGCCGGGACGGCCCGTGGGCAATTTGCTTTTCCTGGGCCCTACCGGCTCGGGGAAGACCCGCATCGTCGAGGCCGCCGCCGAAGTCCTGTTCGGCGATAGGAAAGCGGTCGTCAAGATCGACTGCGCGGAGTTTCAGCACTCCCACGAGATCGCCAAACTCATAGGTTCGCCTCCAGGCTACCTGGGTCATCGCGATACTCACCCGCTCATCACCGAAGAGACGCTCAGCCAGTATCACACCGATCAGATCAGACTCAGCTTCGTGCTCTTCGACGAAATAGAAAAGGCCAGCGACGCCCTCTGGCAGTTGCTGCTCGGCATCCTGGACAAAGCCACCTTGACGCTTGGCGATACACGTCGTGTCGATCTATCGCAAACGATTATCGTTCTCACCTCCAACCTCGGCGCGCGCGAAATCACGGCTCTGGTAAGCAAAGCAATGGGATTCGTGGAACCATCGGAATCAGCAGCCGGTCTGAACATGAAACTCGAACGCACTGCCGTCGAAGCAGCTCGGCGCAGATTTTCTCCCGAATTCATGAACCGGCTCGATCGCGTGGTCGTATTTCATCAGCTGCAACCGGATCAACTCGGAGAAATTCTCGATATCGAATTGGCAATTGTTCAGCAACAGGTGTTGGATGGAGGGCGCGTGCCGTTTATGTTCCGCGTAATGCCGGACGCCAAGGCCTTCCTCCTGCGCGAAGGTACAGATCTGCGATACGGGGCGCGGCATCTGAAGCGAGCTATTGCCCGGCAAGTAGTTTCGCCGCTCGCCAACCTGCTCGCCTCCGGGCAAGTGGAACTGGGCGATATGGTCAGCATCGATTGGGATCGCGACGCGCGACGCCTGGTGTTCCAGAATCAGGGTCCGGCACCGCCTACGCCGATGACACAACAGCCTGTCACAACATTTGCGACGCCCATGGCGGCACGTGCGAATGAAGCTGTCGCCGGAGCCTCGGCATCTTGAGTCCATATTTGCGCCAATAGCTAGGTCTTGGACGTCGTTTCCGACGGGTCACTCCTGCTGTTTCTTCGCTTGTCCTCTGCGCTTCGCCGAAGTCTCCAAAAAAGTCCTAAAATAAGCTTCGCCGCTGAAATGGCTTCGCCCTTGACAGCCATTCACCGCCATCGTATTTTTGAAGTTCGGAGTACAGGGACTTCTGTACACGGCGCAGCGTCCGCGGTCGACACTTGTGCGATCGCCTATTCTCGCAACTGCTCTTGCACCAGGTAACCTACAGCACTGCGATAGTTTCGGATTGCGAGGCGAACGCGACTCGAAACGGCGCGCCGTCGGAAGTGTGCGTCACGTCCATTCAAGAGTTCGCGTTCGATTCTAGATCCGGAGGCCAATGACGAAATGGCAGGGGAATCGGTAACAGTCAGTCAGGGGCATTTCGTAGGCACGCTCCGTCGGGACGCCTGGTGGACCGAGATTCTGCCCGCGGCGCTGCTCCTGGGAGCATTTGGTATTTACGCGACGTTCCGTGCTTTCGAAGGCGCCTACTATTCCTGGGGTCCTTATCTTTCGCCTTTCTATTCGCCGCTCATTGATCCCCAGCATCATTTCTGGCCATGGTCTCCCGCGCTGTTGATTTTGGCTTTTCCGTTGGGATTTCGAACAACCTGTTACTACTATCGCAAAGCCTACTACCGCGCGTATTTCATGGATCCGCCGGCCTGTGCAGTCGGGGAACGCAAGCGCAATTACTGCGGAGAGACAAAATTCCCCTTCATCCTTCAGAATCTGCATCGCTACTTCCTCTATGCAGCCATTATTGTTCTGGGCTTTCTTTGGTACGACGCGATCATCGCGTTTTTTCTGGATGGCCATTTCCGCGTCGGCGTGGGAAGCATCATCATGCTCGTCAACGTGGTTCTTCTCTCGACCTATACGGTGTCTTGCCACTCTCTGCGGCATCTCGTAGGCGGCAAGATTGACTGTTTCTCCTGTGCTTCGATGGGATCGCCACGGCACACGGGCTGGCGCGCCATTAGTATTCTCAATGAGCGGCACATGCTCTACGCCTGGTGCAGCTTGATTTCTGTAGGTCTGACCGATCTCTATATCCGGCTGGTTGCAGCCGGAGTTTTGCGGGACATTACAATACTGTGACTACCAAGTTTGAAACACACGAACACGATGTTTTGATCATTGGCGCGGGCGGCGCCGGGCTTCGTGCGGCTATCGAAGCGCTGGCGCAGGGCGCATCCGTCGGCGTTGTCTGCAAATCGTTGCTGGGCAAAGCTCACACCGTTATGGCCGAGGGCGGCATTGCCGCGGCCATGGCAAACGTGGACCATGCCGACGACTGGCGAACCCATTTCCGCGACACCATGCGGGGTGGCAAATTCCTCAACAATTGGCGTATGGCCCAACTCCACGCACAGGAAGCTCCTGACCGCATTCGCGAGCTCGAACAGTGGGGCGCGCTTTTCGATCGCACTTCCGACGGCCAGATTCTGCAGCGCGCCTTTGGTGGACATACATACAAACGGCTGTGTCACGTAGGCGACCGCACCGGACTGGAAATGATCCGCACGCTGCAGGATCGCGGCGTCGGCCTGGGCATCGATGTCTACATGGAATGCGCGGTTACGCGTCTCCTTAAAGACGGCGACCGCGTGGCAGGCGCGTTCGGTTACTGGCGCGAACAGGGCCGCTTCGTGGTTTTCAAAGCCAAATCCGTCGTGCTGGCAACGGGCGGAATCGGAAAAATTTATAAAATCACCTCGAACTCGTGGGAGTACACCGCCGATGGGATGGCGCTCGCCTACGAAGCCGGGGCCGAACTGAAAGACATGGAGTTCGTCCAATTCCACCCGACGGGCATGGTCTGGCCTCCCGGCGTGCAAGGCATCCTCGTTACGGAAGCCGTGCGCGGAGAGGGCGGCATCCTTCGCAATAAGAATGGCGAGCGCTTCATGGAGAAGTACGATCCCAAGCGCATGGAGCTTTCCACCCGCGACGTCGTCGCGCGCGCCATCTACACCGAAGTCCGTGAAGGCCGCGGCTCAGAACACGGCGGCGCGTTCCTGGATATTTCTCAAAAGCCCGCGGAATACGTCAAGAAAAAGCTCCCCAGCATGTATCACCAGTTCCTTGAACTGGCCGACGTGGATATCACCAAAGGTCCGATGGAGGTCGGCCCCACCTGCCACTACGTGATGGGCGGTGTGCGCGTCGACCCCGAAACAGCTGAATCGACAGTGTCAGGACTGTACGCCGCAGGCGAAGTCGCCGCGGGATTGCATGGCGCGAATCGCTTGGGCGGCAATTCCCTTTCTGACCTGTTGGTTTTCGGCCGGCGGGCGGGTATGGCGGCCGCTCAATCTGCCAAAAAGGTCGGTCAAGGCACAATCGACCAGGCTCAGGTCGACGAGGCCGAACACGAGATGCTGGCGCCGTTTCAAAATGGCAACGGCGAATCTCCCTACGCGATTCATCGCGATTTGCAAGAGACGATGCAAAAGCTGGTGGGAATCTTCCGCGTTGAAGGGGACCTTGAGCAGGCTTTGCATGAACTTGAGAAGCTTAACGAGCGGGCCAGGCGCATGCATGTGGATGGCTCGCGGATGTTCAATCCCGGCTGGCACTTATCCTACGATCTGAAATCGATGCTGACCATCTCGGAAGCTGTTACCCGCAGCGCTTTGGCGCGCCGCGAAAGCCGGGGAGCCCACAGCCGCATCGATTACCCGTCGCTGGACGCCACCTGGGGCAAGCAGAACAACGTCATCGCCTCGCAAAAGGGAGCCATGATGCTTCGCCAGGAACCTGTTCCAGCTATGCCGGAAGAACTGCAAAAACTTCTGGCCGACGAAGCAGAGGCAGTCGCAGGCAAAGGGAAGTAGCGGAGGAACCAGATGGCCGACGCCATTTTAGAAGTATTCCGAGGAGACCGTCAGGGCGGGAAAACCGAACAATATCGGGTTCCCGTGGCTCCTGGAATGGTCGTGCTCGACGCCATCCACTATATTCAGGGACACCTCGCGCCCGATTTGGCCGTGCGCTGGAATTGCAAAGCCGCGAAGTGCGGTTCTTGCTCGGCCGAAGTGAATGGCCGCCCGCGGCTGATGTGTAAGACCCGGATGGATGCCCTGCCCCTCGATCAGCCGATCAAGGTCTTCCCCATGAAGTCTTTCCCGATCCTCAAGGATCTCGTCACCGATGTTTCCTGGAACTATAAGGTAAATAAGAAGATCCCTCCGTTCAGCCCGCGTCCCGGCACGGATTGGAAGGTCTATCAGGACGACGTCGATCGCGTGCAAGAGTTCCGCAAGTGCATCGAGTGCTTTCTTTGCCAGAACGTCTGCCACGTCCTGCGCGATCACGATAAGTTCGAAGACTTTGGAGGGCCGCGCTTCTTCGTTCGTGTAGCGGGATTGGAAATGCATCCGGTGGACAGCAAATCCCGGGCGAAATTGTTGAAAGATGAGCTCGGTATCGGCTTGTGCAACATCACGAAATGCTGCACTGAGGTCTGCCCGGAAGATATACACATCACTGACAACGCCATCATCCCCCTCAAAGAACGCGTCGTGGATCGCTACTACGATCCCGTGCTGATGCTGGTGCGCAAAATTCGAGGCGTAAACGAAGACTCGAAATAAGAGGCAGTAACAGGCGATTTCAGCCTACAGGTTTTCCCCTACGCGTGGTTCGCGCAAGTTATTTACCCAAGCGGCACTAACACTGAGAAGTACTATGGCGGCCTTCCTCCTTTTCGGGCCAACTGGTCCATGTGTAACGTGGATCATTCTGTCCGTCTCCCGCAGGAGGATGCATGAAGGGCAAGTGGCTCTCACGCCTGGCGCAAGTAAATAAAGAACTTCTGCTCATTTTTTCCATCGTCGCTTCGGCTGCGCTGGTGAACTTCTTCGTTGAGGGCCAGCGCCTGGTCCTGACCTTTTACAACTTGCCCACGCTATTCGCGGTGTACTACTTCGGGCGGCGCCGTGCCGTGCAAGCCGCTGTCGGCACGATTCTTTTTGTGGTGTGGGTCAACGTGATGCACCCCACGCTTTTCAACCGAGGTTCTGTTCCCGTCGAAGATATCCTTGCGTGGTCGGACTTGGCAATCTGGGCCGGCTTTCTCGTGATCCTGGCTTACGCCACTGGTACGCTGCACGAGCATAGCGAGCAGCGCATGCGCGAGTTGCGCGAGACCTATTACGGCGTCTTGCAAATCCTGAGCCAGATGATTTCCAACGACAAATTCACGCAAAATCACTCTTATCGCGTCTCCGTTTATGCCACGCAAATCGCCCTGGAACTCGGCCTTAGAGAGGACCAGGTCGAAGACGTTCGTGCCGCCGCCCTTTTGCATGACGTCGGTAAGTTGGAAGTCAGCCGCGAAGTTCTCTATAAAGCCGCGCGGTTAACGGACAACGAGATGAAAGAGATCAGGACTCATGTCGAGCGCGGTGTCGAAATGCTGAGTCCGGTCGGGGGATCGCTGCGGCGCATTCTGCCGATCATTCTCGCGCACCACGACAAATTTGACGGCTCGGGATATCACCCCATCAAAGGCGAACAAATACCCGTCGAAGCCATGGTCATCAGCGTGGCTGACGTATACGACTCCCTTGTTAGCGACCGGCCTTATCGCAAGGGGTTGTCACCGTTCGAGGCTCGGGACACCATCGTAAAGGCTTCCGGAACCGACTTCGACCCGCGCATCGTGAACGCATTTGAGGCTGCATTCCGCAAACAGCGATTGGAAGTTCCCGAGGTTCTCGTCTAGTTCACGTAAAGGCTTCGCAGGCGGTACGGTGGTCATACAGCGTTCTGACTAGGCCCAAATTGCCCTCCAGTTCAGTCGATTTCGCCGTGACTATCGAGCATTGTTCTACTCCGGAGGGCAAATGCCTGTTCACGACAGATCAGCCAAAAAAGAACTAACGTTCGCACTCGCCATCGTAAAGGCCAGTGTAATTTCCGATCGCGCCGAATCTTCCAGGATCCGATCCGCGCTCCAAGTTATGCTTCCCGGAGTGTCCGTCATCCTTGTAGCCGAGGACGACGAAATCTCAAGCTATCGATCCCGCCGGGACCTTTCCGATTTTGCAAAAGACGCCCAGTGCAGAGTCATCCGTTCTTCGAGGATTTGCGTCAACTAAAGCTAAAGATAAGTCCCTTGTGTCCAGCGCACTAGCCCGGGAGCTTTGCACAGACACCCATCTGTGCTGGCTAGCGGTTAATAGCCTCTAAGGCACTCAAATCTGCGCCCGCAATCGACACCCCGATAATCATTAGGTCTAATAGTTTCGGCGTAAACCCATGCCATTTTACGGTGAGCAATCGACCCAGCCCAAAGTCATCGTCGTCATGCCCGCATACAATGCGGCGAAAACGCTCAAAATTACTTATGAGGCCATTCCCCACAAAGTTGTAGATCAGATCATCCTCGTTGACGACGGCAGCACCGACAAAACCCTGGATATCGCTCGGCAGTTGCAACTCACTGTGTTTGTCCACACGCGCAATTTCGGTTATGGCGCCAACCAGAAAACATGCTACGCGGAAGCCTTGAAAGAGGAAGCCGACATCGTCGTAATGCTGCACCCGGATTACCAATACGATCCGACACTTCTGCCGGAAATCATCGCCCCAATCAAGGCGGGCGATGCGGACATCGTACTCGGTTCTCGATTCCTAGCGGGGAACACACTCGAGCAGGGTATGCCGTGGTGGAAATTTATTGGCAACCGATTTCTGACAGGTCTGGAAAATTGGACGCTCGGGCTCAAGCTGGCCGAATATCACACGGGCTACCGGGCTTATAGCCGGAGCGCTCTCGAACAGATCCCCTTCTCGTTCAACTCCGATAGCTTCGTTTTCGATCAAGAAATGCTCGTCCAGGCGACTCACCTTGGATTTCGGATCAAGGAAGTTCCGGTCCCAACCAAATATTTTCCGGCCGCCTCCAGCGCCAGTTTTGTCGATAGCGTGATCTACGGATTCAGCATCCTCTTCCTCCTCGGCCGTTTTCTACTGCACAAAATTTCGCTGATCGAATTCCGGCAATTCCAATCTCTCCCTTCGCGCTATAGGAGAGTATATTGAGCCCTTCACGAGACTTACAAGATGGCGGCGCGTTCAAGAATTTCAAATACAGTAGCCGTCCCCTGCCGGCCAAATCCCTCTTCGAACGGGCGATGAAGCGCCCTGCCGAAATCACTAAAACATGAACCCCAACACAATAATCGATACGGAAACGGTTTCGCTATCTGATGTCAAACCCGGAGTGCCTCAGGAGAGGGCAATTCATGGTGCCGGTGCCGGTTTTATTGAAAAGTGGCTGCATGATCACCTCACAACACTTGCGCTCGTGGTCACTGCAGCAGGTTTTGTGGCCAGGATCTTCACCGCAACCAGAAGCTATCTCAATCCGGACGAGGCGCTTCACTATTTGCTGATCAATGAGCCTTCCCTTTTTCTCGCTTACAAGGCCAGTCTGACGAATGCACATCCCCCGCTGGTCTACCTCGTGCTCTACTTCTGGCATTTCTTGGGCCGCTCCGAGCTTATGCTTCGCCTCCCCCTGATCTTTGCCGGAACAGCCTTCTGCTGGTTCACGTTCAAATGGATCCAAGTGCTTTTCGGCGAGTCAGCAAGTTTAATCGCCCTCATTGTTGTCGCGTTTTCGCCTACTCTGATCACCCTGTCCGCTGAAGTCCGACAGTACGCACTATTGCTCTTTTGTATGACGGCCGCCCTCTATTTCCTGGAGCGGGCGTTGAAGGAAAAATCGCTCGCCATAATGTGGCTGTTCTC
>Ga0210394_10002254_pt1 | contig 26969 bp, 29 predicted proteins | sample IncBWC12MmetaG_FD_160121 | JGI IMG/M metagenome (GOLD analysis project Ga0210394, IMG submission 160121) | Forest soil microbial communities from Barre Woods Harvard Forest LTER site, Petersham, Massachusetts, United States - Inc-BW-C-12-M | ecosystem: Environmental > Terrestrial > Soil >...
CGAACGATTGCACTTCCTGCGCGAGGGAGCGAGTCAATTCGGTTTGCTGCACACGCTCGGTGTCGACGAGTTTTTCCTGGCTAAGATCCAGCACCTGGCGGTGATATAGCCCCAGCGGCAGCGAGCTGACCAGCAACAGCGCTCCGAGCACAAGCCAGAGGATGCGCACTCGGCCGGAGCGCAGGCGCGTCAAAAGGGTTGGGATTGAGACGGCCATCGTTCTACCTTAATTTTATCGGGAGGGCGGTGAGAAAGTCGGCTGGCCGAAAGGACAGGGGGAGCGGAAGTACAACTGGCCTAGACAGGGCCGTCGGGGGTACCGGGGAAAAACCATTCCTCGACACTAGAAAGGCGACTATTCGGGGTATTCGCGCTTCTGGGGCCGATCCATGATCGAGCGTATGGCGTCGCGAGGCGATTTGCCGTGGTGCAGGATGGCGTTGACTTCTTTGGTGATGGGCAAATCAATCTGGTTTACCGCGGCGAGCGAGAGCAGGGCAGCGGCAGTGCTGACGCCCTCGGCGACCATGTTCATGTTGGCCAGAATTTCCGTCAGCGAGCGGCCCTGGCCGAGCTGAATGCCAACGCCGCGATTGCGGCTGAGGCTGCCGGTGCAGGTAAGCACGAGATCGCCGAGACCCGCCAGACCGCTGAGCGTTTCCTGGCGCGCGCCGAGGGCCACCGCGAGCCGGGTCATTTCCGCAAGCCCGCGGGTAATCAGCGCGGCCAGGGGATTGTGGCCAACGCCCAGTCCCTGACAGACGCCCGCGGCAATGGCGATCACATTCTTCATCGCGCCTGCGAGTTCGACGCCGAGAACATCATCATTCGTGTACAGCCGGAAGGATGGTCCAGCAAACTCGGCTTGGACGCTTTCAGCGGTTGCCGGAGAGTAGCGCCGCAGAGTGGGCGCAAATCTTTCCGAAGTGTTTGCAGACGCGATCACCACGGCGGTGGGTTCGCCGCGGGCGGCCTCCAGCGCGAAGGATGGGCCAGAGAGAACCGCGATTTGTGGGACGAACCGCGCGTTGAGGACTTGATCGATGACTTCGCTCATGCGCAGGTGCGTCGCGGGCTCGAGTCCCTTGGTGGCGCTTACAAAAATAGAGTGGGTGGAAAAGTGCGGAAGGAGTTGCGTGAGTACGCCGCGAAGGAAGGTGGAAGGAACGGCGCAAACGAAGATCGCAGCGTCGCGCAGGGCTTCGTTGGGAATAGTGGAAGCGCGCACGTTCGCGGGAATTCGCACTCCGGGAAGGTAAGCGGGGTTCTCGCGCGTCTCATTAATGCGCTCCGCGACCGCGGAATCGCGCACCCACATGGAGATTTCGTGCTGGGTGTGGCTGCGGGAAAGAACCACCGCGAGACCCGTACCCCAGCTGCCGCCACCCAGAATGGCGATTTTGGTCACGAGGCGGTGCCTTTGGATTTTTCAGAGAAGATACGCGGCTCTGCGCCTTCCACCAGGCGCTGTAAATTGGCGTCGTGTTTGTAAATCACCAGCGCGGAAGCGAACAGCGTGCCGAAAATTACCGGCAGTGGTGGCGCGTGCCCCGGTGCCCATAGGAAATAAATCAGCAGCGGCATCGCGGCGGCCGCGGCAACGGAGCCCAGGGAAACGAAGCGCCACACCGCTACGACTACGGCGAAGAAAATCAGCGCCGACAGCGCCGCCAAGGGACTAAGCATTGCGAACACGCCCAGTGCGGTGGCGACTCCTTTGCCACCCTTGAATCCGAGCCAAACGGGAAAACAGTGGCCGAGAAGAGCCGCGAGGCCAGCGAGCATCATCCATTCGGAGGCGGACTGCGTGAAGTACGCCGCAACCCAAACCGCGAGCGCGCCTTTTGCGGCGTCTGCAAGCAAGGTGAGAATGCCGGGGATTGGGCCAGCGACGCGCGCGACGTTCGTGGCGCCGATGTTGCCGCTGCCTGCTTTGCGAACATCGCGTGCGCCGAAAATGCGTCCGAAAATAATGCCAAAAGGGATGGTGCCCAAGGCGTACGCGACGAGCAGCAACAGGATGTGTTGAACAACTAGCGGCATCGCGGATTCTGCCCCTGAAATAAGTGGGAACGGGTTGGATTGCAAAGCAACCCTGCCCCTAACCTATTCTATAGAATTTCCGGATTGCCTCTTCAACGTCTAGTGCGTCCCCTCGAAAGAGGCATTGCAAGGGACTTTACACTAGCTGGCGACGAAGGGGAACGATTGCAGGATCGTGTATTCGGCGCCAGTCGGCTTGAGCTTGCTCTCCATCAGATGAAATTCGGCCGTAGTTAGTGATCCGAAGCTGCGCGCAGCGTTTTCGGCGACGGTGGCGCGGAATTTCGGCGGCAGGCCGGGTTTGTAGAAGCGGGCGAGCGTGAGATGAGCTTTGAACGGGCGATTTTCTGAGAGTAAACCGAGTTGGTGCAAAGCGTGATCTATGTCCTCGGCGAGCGACTTCAGAACCGAGGACGATTCGGCAGGAGCCCAAAGAACTCTCGCGTGGCGTTCGTTGGGAGAAAATTCGAGAGCGTGAAATTCCAATGTCACGGGTCGGACGGAATGGATCGCCGAAAGTGTGGTGCGAAGCGCATCCAATTGCGAAGGTGCGACTTCCCCGAGGAATTTCAGCGTGAGATGAAGATTTTCCGCAGGCACGAATTTCGCTAGTGGCGCGAGCGGACGAAGCTCCTGAAGAAGCGCCGAGAAGGCTTCGAGCAGTTCAGGTGTCAGCGAGATTGCTACGAAGAGGCGCACGGGCAGGTCTCCTTTGTGGCGGTGTTTTTTGGCTAGGGGCTGAGGGTGAAAAGCGGCGGCAAGCCGCCGCACTCCAAAGTATCTTTCTATTTCCTGGCCGTATTGTTGTACAGGAAATATAGCCGCACCATGTCCAGCGCGACCTGCGAGGCTTGCTGGCGGATCATTTCGCGATCACCGGGAAAATGTACTCCGCGTTCCTTTGTACCCGCCGGCGAGGAAAGCGCGATGTGAACGGTGCCCACAGGCTTCTCTTCGCTGCCTCCGCCCGGACCTGCGATGCCGGTAATTCCAAGTCCCAGCGTGCTGCCAACGCGGCGGCGAATGCCTTCCGCCAATGCGACCGCCACTTCGGGACTCACTGCGCCATTTTTTGCGATCAACTCCGGTGACACGTCGGCCCAGGCAGTCTTGAGTTCGTTGCTGTAGCACACCACGCCGCCCACGAAATAGCTGGAGCTGCCGGGAATGCGCGTCAGGCGTTCGGCAAGCAGCCCGCCGGTGCAGCTTTCGGCTGCCGAAATGGTGGCGCGATGGGTAGCCAGCAGATCCGCGACAACCTCTTCGAGCGCGACGCCACGATGCGCGAAGATGCGATCGCCCAAGGCCAGTTCGAAGCTGCGGACAATTTCGTCCAGCGTGGTTTTGGTCTGCGCTTCGTTGTCGGTCCACGCGCGAAGATGCACTTGCACTTCACCGGGAGCGGCGAGAATCGTGGTGTTTATTTCCGGGAAGCGTGTGTACACCGGGCGAATGCGCTCTTCGACATGCGACTCGCCAAGGCCGGTGACGCGCAGCTCGCGATGAAACATACGGACGCCGGAGACGCGGCGCTGCAGGCGGGGAACGACTTCGTCGAGGAAAAGCTGCTTGAGTTCGCGCGGCGGTCCGGGAAGCAGCGCGATCATGCGACCGGCATCCTCCAGCCACAGGCCCGGCGCAGTACCGCGAGGATTCATGAGAATTTCAGCGCCTTGCGGAACCATGGCTTGCCGAAGATTAACCGCGGGCATGTCGCGTTTGAAGCTGCGGAAACGCGCTTCGATGGCGCGAACGACATCGTCATTGCGCTCAAGCTTGCGATGGAGCAGGTCCGCAACGGTTTCGCGTGTGAGGTCGTCTTCGGTAGGGCCTAGGCCACCGCTGGAAATCACCAGCGAAACGCGATTCAGTGCATCTTGGAAAGCCGCCGCGAGGAGCTCGCGATTGTCGCCGACGATCGTTTTACGAAGGACTTCGATGCCGAGCTTGTTCAGCTCTTCCGTAAGGAAAAGGGAATTAGTGTCCAGGCGATCGGGGGTAAGAAGCTCCGATCCAACGGCGATGATTTCCGCTTTCATGATGAACAACCATTGTATCGCACCGATAGGCAGACGTTGCTCGGCTGCTGGTGGTGCCTGCGATTGTGTAGCGGCCGCCTTCTGAGGCGGGCGCCTTTCTCTCGGAGCCCCGTGATCTGCGCACGGCGGTTTCTATTTCCAGTTCGGCTTCCAAGTCTCCGTCGGCCTTTTCCAAACCCACTCGACATTCGTGAACGACCCACAAAATGGATATTCCCCCACCTTCGAGGAAAGCCCTTTCCGGACTGGATTCATCCAGATGTACCATGCGACGGAATTCAGAGAGGCTCCGGAACGCAAAATATGGTCGAAATATTTCTTCTGCCACAGCGGCTGGCCGGTCTTCTGTCTATACGAACGCGAGGAATTGAGCCGGAAAATCTTTACAAAATCGCGCAAATCGCACTCCTGCTGAGTTCCTTGCGCGAGAAAATGGAGGTGGTCCGGCATTAGGCAGTAGGTGTGGATATCAAAGGCGCACTCGGCGGCCCGATTGCGTAGCGATTGCAAGAGGCTGAAGGCGAGACGAGAGTTCGTGAAGAGCGGGCGTCGACCAGCGGAGCAGATCGTGACGAAAAAGGATTTTGTGCCGAGGTACTCTGATGCGGGTAAGCGAATGTCCTTGTGGAAAAAGAGAGATGGCATAACTATTATTATATATATCATATTAATTATTTAGCGGATTTGAATTAAGGCGCCTGCCTCAGAAGGCGGCCGCTACACAGGCTCGGCAGTCCGCACGGGCAGGGCAGACTTGAGCTACCCGAGGAGGGGGAGGCCGCGGACGTTCCAGTCGAGGGAATAGAGGACGCTGTTGGCGGCGAGGATGGCGCGGCCGCTGGGAAGAAGGGCCATACCGACGAGGGCGGAACCGCTGAGCACGTGTTCCGCGTGGCCCTGCGGCGAAATGCGCACAATGCCGCGGCGTCCCGCGAAGGAGGCGGTGACGTAAAGATTGTGCTCGCGATCGAAGGCCATACCCTGCGGGCGGCCCAGTCCGCGGTAGAAAACGTTCACCTCGCCGCCCTGATTGATGCGGTACACCCGGTCGTAGCTCGATGTCGTCGGGCCGGTCACGAACAGCTCGCCATTCGGGTGGAACGCCAGGTGATACGCGGCCATCGACGGCTCCAGCGTGGCAAACACGAAAATTTCACGGCTTGGGCTGATCTTAAAAATCGTGCCGCTGCGATCGCCGACAAACAGATTACCTGCCTGATCGAACGCCAGGCCAGTGGCGGTGCCCATGCCCTCGATGTATTGTTCAGCGCGGCCGTCAGGCGAAACGCGATGGATGGTGCCATCGTGGCGGCAGGAAACAAACAGATCGCCATCGGGGCCAATGGCCAGACCGGTTGGATTGATGAGAGAGGTGACGAAAGGCTTGACCGCGTAGCTGGAAGAAATTTTGTACAGCGAAACCGGAACACGCTGTCCACGCGGGCCCGAAAACGTGACGTAGATATTACCGAGGGCGTCCACGGCGGGATTGGCGACGGCGTGAAGGTTGTCGGCGATTTGCAGCGCGATGGAGACCGGGAATGGCTGGCTTTCGCTTTGCCCGTTCACCACTTGAACGGTGCTGACGCTGGCGTTTTCCGGAACGCGCACAATTACGCGATTGGTGCTGGCCAGAGCAATCGCGGCATCGACTTCTCCGAAACGCACAGTCGGGCGAGTTCCATGGCGCGAGGCGAAGCCAGACCCATAGATGGTGATTTCACCGCCGGGAATGCTGGCCGAGGGCGCAATGCGATCGATCTTTGGAATGCCGTTCCTTTCGGAAGACGAACCGAACCCAAATTTCATAGCACATGGAAGTGTAACGCGAGACGCAAGCAAATGGCAGCGTAGACGCCAGCCATCCAGTCATCGGCCATGATGCCCCATCCGCCGGGAAGGTGTTCGAGGCGCCGGCAAGGGAAGGGCTTGAGGATGTCGAAGATACGGAAGAGCACGAATCCCGCGAGCAGGTATTTCCAGTTGAGGATGCTCATGCCGGTGTACAGCGCGAAGGCGACGGCATCATCGGGATTCAGAAAAGCGGAAGGGCCGCCAAGGGGGATCAGCGCGAGAATCAGCGAGAGATGTACGCCGGAGACTTCGTCGATCACCACGAACTGAGGATCCTTTACACGGCTGAAATCAGCGACTTGGGTGCTCGTGCGAACGCCGAGCCAGGCGAGAATTAGCCAGACGAGCAGTGAAGGTAGCAGGAGCAACGCCAGGCCGGAGGCCCCGGAACGCAGGAAGATTTCCTTGCCCAGTACCGATTCCAAGCCATAACCTAAAACAAAAAACCAAGTGAACGGGTGGGCCACGACGGCGAGCAGCAAGCCAAAAAGAGAACCCCACGTTCCCGGAGCGGGTTTCAGGTAACCAATACCGAAAACGGTGGCGACGGTAAATGCGAATTTTGGTTTTTCGCCGGAGCCCTGGAGGGCCGGTGGCGTTGCTTCAGTGAATGGTGTCATCGGAATTGTGCTCGTCCTGCTGGGGAAGGCGGCGATCAGCTTCCACGATGTCCTGTTCGTCGAATATAGGATCAGAAACTACGTATTTTTCGGAAGCCCACGCACCGAGATCAAGCAGCCGGCAGCGGTCGCTACAGAACGGAAAATCGGCGTCCTTATCGGAATCCGTGGGTTTCTTACAGATGGGGCATTTGTGTTTCATGGCCTAGGAAAGTTTTACCACAGAGGCCGCGGGCGCGCCAAAGAGAGAAGCGGAAGACTATCCGAGGACGCGGAGCGGGGCGCCGGTGGAAATGCGGGTCAGTTGCTGGGCGGCCGGAGCCGGGAAATGTTGCGTTGGGCGTTCGGCGGGGCGCGGGAGAATCTCGACTACACGCCCGATCAGGTCGTAAGCATCTGTCTTGGTGATCTCGACGCGAACCACGTCACCTGTCTCCGCGGAGATTAAAGATGAGGATCCGGAAGCAATTTCGATGTCGGTCAAATAGAGTTTCCCGTCAATATCCGGTGCCATGGATTCCAGGCGCGCTTCCCAGACCAGCGGATTGTCCTTGGAAGGGCCTTCGACGAGTGCTGTTTCCACACCACCTTTGCGTGTGCGCAGTTTTTCGCGAGAGATTTTCTTTTGAATAGCCATCAGGCGGTTGCGCCGGTGGGTGATTGTTTCCGCATCGACTTTACCGTCGAGAGGAAAACTTTCCGCGTTGTCCACGTCGGAATATTCGAAGACGCCCATCCAATCGAGTTGCGCGGCTTTCACGAAATCGCACAATTCCTGGAAATCGGCCTCGGTTTCGCCGGGGAAGCCGACGATGAAGCTAGTTCGCAGCGCCACTCCTGGGATGGTGGTGCGCGCGCGTTCGAGAAGTTTCAGGAACGCATCGCCATTGGAGCCGCGCTTCATGCGCGCCAAAACGTTGCGGCTGGCGTGCTGCAACGGCATGTCGATGTATTTGGCGAGGCGTGAGTGAGACGCGAGCGTGTCCAGGATTTTCTGCGTCAGGCGATTCGGGTACGCGTACAGAAAACGTACCCATTGCAAATCTTCAATGCCTGCCAGCTTGGCAAGAAGTTGCGCCAGGCCATCGCGGAGACCGAGATCTTCGCCATAGGAAGTAGTGTCCTGGCCAATGAGCGTGATTTCGCGGGTGCCGGACGCGGCGAGGTTTTCCGCTTCGCGCAGCACGGATTCAAATCGCCGGCTGCGGAACGCCCCGCGTAGCTCCGGAATAATACAGAAGGTGCAGGGGTGATCGCAGCCCTCGGCGATCTTGATGTACGCCTGATGCTTTGGCGTGGTGAGTATCCGCGGGGTCAGGTCGTGGTATAGAAACGCGGGTGGCTGCGCGGGAAGAATTCTCAGCTCGCCCTCAACGGCTTCGATGATGCGTTCAACTTCGCCCGTACCGACAACCGCATCCACTTCCGGAACCTGCTCGAGAATCTGGTCGCGATAGCGCTCCACCAGGCAGCCAGCCACGATGAGCTTTTTTGCGGAGCCGAATTTCTTGTGCTCGGCCATCTCCAGGATGGTGTCCACGGATTCCTTTTGCGCCGATTCTATGAAGCTACAGGTGTTGACGACGAGGATCTCCGCATCATCCGCGCGGGCGGTAAGTTCGTAGCCTTCTCGGTTCAGAATGCCCATCATCACCTCGCTGTCGACGAGGTTCTTGGGGCAACCGAGGGAGATAAATCCAACTTTGGTCATAGGGTGAGTTCAGTCACAAGGCGAGGTTTGCTGGCCTGCTTGTAATCCTACAAGTTTACCACGTAGCCGTAGGTACAGCCCAAAGCCGGCAAATAAGCAGATTCCTCGCATTGCGCTGGCACAAATCCAATCAAATGGGCTTGTACAGAGTTAGCCCGATTGCCGGGCATCTTGAGGTGATATCCACTTAACTCGAGGATCATTCCGGCGTGCAGGAAGCGAAGTCAGTAACGGGCAAGGCTGATGCGGCGAATCGAGTCGCTGGCAAGCGAGTCTTAATCGTTGATGACAATGAAGTTATACGCAAGATTCTGGTAGTGGCTTTCCTTTCCGATGGGTTCGAGACTTGCGCGGAAGCGCAAAACGGGAAAGAGGGGATCAACGTCGCCAAGCGAGTTCACCCCGACCTGATCATTCTGGATCTCTCGATGCCGGTTATGAACGGACTGGAGGCCGCGCCGCAGTTACGAAAGTTGCTCCCGAAATCCTCTATTTTTCTTTTTTCTCTTTACGCGGATGCAGTCCTAAAAGAGAACGCATCTAGAGCCGGAATAGACTTGGTCATATCGAAAAACGAGCCGCTGGAGACGATCGTCAAGAAGGCGCATGAACGGATGAGCAACTAAGTACGATTGGTGCGCCGCGCCCGCGACACCCACAGACGGCCGGCAAATTCCGTTCAGTCCTGAACGGTCCACACATACAAAAAGTTTGCGTCGCTGGCGGTGGCAACCTTGCGCCCAGCTTTCCGGGTGGCGCGATTCAGCGCCGAACGGACCTTCTCTTTTGATTCCGCCAAATCAGCTAACGGAACCTTGAGGGCTGCGTCCGCTTTCAGTCCATCCAGATCTCTCAAGATCAGCGTGACGATTTGTTTGTGCTTTCCATTGCGGCCCTGCGGGACATCCGCCTGGATCATGGACTTGAAGTGTGACGGCGTGTTTTGACGGCTGGCCATAAATTCCCCCAAACGTAAAATAAGGCGCTAACCTAAACACAGCGTTATCGTATCGAATCGTAGCGAGTCCTGCAAGTAAAATTTGATGACCTTAAATCCACCCTGCGAGTGGCACGGAACGAGTCCTAACGCTCTTTGTTCACTAACCGGGCGTCCCATACCGACTAAAGCCGCCAATAGTTTTTTTAAGGATCTGACCCGTACGAATTCCGCCCTGCTACATTTTTTGATGTTGGGGGTTTCATGAACCGAATAACGCATTTTGAGCAGGTACCGTTGGACGCCATCAGAGACATTATTGGAGTCCAGGATCAGGCAGAAACCATTCCGGCGCTCTCGGACGTCGCAGTCGAGCCAGTCAGAGTGCTCCTGGCGGATGATTCCGACCTAGTTCGGGCAGCCATACGCCGCTTTTTGCTGGACGGCCAAAGCGGTATCGAACTTGTGGGCGAAGCCGCCAATTTCGCGCAAACCATTCAGATGTCAAACGAATTGAGACCCAACGTCATCATCATGGATGTGCGCATGCCCGATGACTACAAACTCCAACCGGCGGATGTCAGGTCTCAGATGAATCCAGGTTCACGGTTGCTGGCCATTTCCGGCTGGACGGATGACGAGACGACCGCCTTGGCAAACGGCTACGGCGCGGTGGAACTTCTGGACAAGATGAAATTGTCCGAAGTGCTGATTCCGGCGATACGGAAGCATGCCGCACCTCGCGCCATGGCCGCGATGTAGAAGGGTTGGCTTCGCGCGCAGTTTTTCGGCTGTGCACTGAATAAGGGGTGCAGTTCTACTGCGGTGCTTTGATATCCGGGCTGGCTTGTTCGATGCTTCCCTGGGCAAGCTCGGTCTTCACTTCTGATTTTTGCCCTGCCAAGAGGCTCACTTCCGTTTCGAAGGTCCGGTAACCCGGCAGTTCGACTTTGATCTGATGTTTTCCTGGACTGATCAGCAGGGAGTGAGTTGCGCCTCCTAGCTCGCTGGCGTGTCCAACGTAGTGGCCATCGAGAAATACCGCTGCACGTCCGGGATGAACGGTAACCTTCAACGTAGCGGTGACCGCCGGAGTTTGTGCATGAGCCATGAGGTGCATGGTGACGCGCACGAGCTGCATCTGGCCGGGTTCGACTACAATCTTCTGGACAAAATCATCATAGCCAGACTGGCGAACCGAGATTTCGTGCTCGCCGGGTAGAAGCAGCACCTTCTTGTTTCCCTTCAATTCCTTCAGATATCCGACGTAGCCTCCGTCGACCCAAACACCGGAATCCCTCTCCACCTTTGTGGCGCCTTCAAATTGCACTTCTCCCATGACCTTGTTGGATTGCGCGGACGCCTGCGCGATCAAGGCAAGAAAGCAAAAGCTTGCACACAAAAACCTTGCGCCTTGGGATCCCAAAATGTTGAACATTCTTTCCCTCACAACTGCTCGACTGTTCTCTTCTCCGCAAATTATAGCACCGGCGCCGCCCATGACTTGGCAAAGCGACTACTCCAGATGTTTGAGGAGTCTCGCTGAAAGCAGGACTAGTGCGCGTGAGGTCGAACAATGTTCAGGGTTTGGATTCCGGATCAGCCGGTCTCAATCTGTGCGCGGACTGCCGGGCCAGCACGGCGTCCACCGCGTTGACTAGCGCGGTAATACCGTCAGGCTTTGAGAGTACAGCATCAACGGCCAAGGGCGAGGTCACCGAATTTCCGATGCTCTCGCTGTACATGGTGAACAGAATAATGGGAGTTTCCGGCAGCAGCCTTTTCAACTCGCATGCGGCGTCTGCGCCGTTCATTCTGGGCATGGCGAAATCCAGCAAAATTACATCGGGCTTGAATGCGCTTACTTTTTCAACGGCATCCAGCCCATCGAACGCCTCGCCACAAACCTCCAGGTCACCCGCTTCCGACAGAAAGGTCTTGATGATGCTCCTCACGATGCTGCTGTCGTCGACGATGAATACGCGTTTTGGCATGTGCGGTACCGTAGGCAAAGTATCGCGAACTCGCCAGCATGGATATCGGTGTATCGCCTTAGCTCTCCCTTAGAACCGATTCGCCGTCGCAAATAGGAGCAATGGCAGGTGTGGACTTACGGGTGAGGAAATTTAGCGTGGAATGGCACGAATTTGATTCAGAAGGTCGCGGAGGCGGAAGGAATCGCAGGGTTGCTGGCCGAAGCGCGCTCGGGCGTAAATTTCCGTGAACTCTCGCACGGTAGGCTCAAGTTCGGGGCGCAGTGCCAGGGAAGAGGCGAACTCGCGGGGCGTCTGGTTTTCTTTGCGCAAATACCCGCGTTTTGCCAGGTGGCGGAGCAAGTCATCGTACAAGCGTGAAGCCAACTGAGGATTGCCGCGGCCTGCAGCGGAATGACTCACTTGCCAGTTGAAACTTAACCAGCGGAACAGCGACACAATCCAGCCAAAGCGAAGCACTACCAGCAGAAGGACCAGCGCCACGGGCAATAGCAGCCGCAGACTGGCATGCTTCGATTGCCAATTGATCAGGCGTCCGGTGGTGAGTGCGGTCAATTTGCGATGCCATTCGCGCGCCAGTTCGTTCCAATTGCGCGAAGAGCGTTGCATATTTTGCGCTAAGACGAGTTGATGCGAAAAATCGTAGTTGATCACCCACTCATTCCAGGTTAGCTGGAACCAATCGACGTACATCCCCAGGCGTGAAAAAATGCCCGCAGCCGGGTCATTACCCGGTGGCGTGGGATCGAAGGTTATCCAACCGTAGCCCGGGAAATACGCTTCCACCCAACTGTGCGCGTCACCGGCGCGCACGATGTAATCCCCGGCCAGGTCGTTATACTCGCCGGGAAGAAAGCCATTTATTTCCCGGGAAGGAATGCCCAGGCTGCGCAGCATCACCGCCATGGCAGAGGCGAAATACTCGCAGTGGCCGGCTTTGGTGACGAACAGAAAGTTGGCCAGCGGGTCGCGGCCTGGCTTCCCAGTGAGATTCAGCGTGTAGGTGAAATTCCTGCGGAGATAGCTCTCCATCACCGCCGCTTTTTCAAATGGACTCGGTGCTGAGGCGGTGATTTGGCGCGCGAGTTCCGGAACGCGCGGGTCCAAACGCGGCAATTGCAAATAGGTTTCGCGTATGTCTTCGGGATAGTCGGTGGTTGCGCTGCGAGCTTCCGCAGGCCGCGCCACCGGCAAAAGGGAAATGCCCTCGTAACGAATCTGGGAATAATTGTGATACGGGTTGAAGACCGAGCCACCCGAGTCGACGACCAGGTCGCCGCGCCGCACCAGGGAGCTGTAGGTTCCGCCGTCGCTGACGAAATTGCCACGTAGATCGGTCAAGTCCGCAGGAGCGAAGAGCGCATCGCTGGCCATCGGCTCCATCAATACCGTGAAGTGCAATTCGGCAGCGGGGCGTCTTTCCTTGGGGTTCAGGGAGGCCATATGGATCCAGCCGGTAGCTTCTGGTGAAACGATGTATTGGGTGCGATCGGCGGTGAACCAGCGGCGGCCATCGAAGTCCGAAAGCGCCACGCCACGCCAGCGCAGCATCGGGTATTGCACCGGCGAGCCGGTACGCACGCGCATGACGATCGCGGTGCCCTTCTTGATTTCGCCAATTTGGCCGAGCTCCACGCTATCCGAAAACCCGCTCATCAGCGAGGGTTGCGAACCGGTGCGCGCAAAATAGCCGGCGCTGAATCGCGGAAAAATGAAGAACAGCATGGACCCGATCGCCACGCCACCCAACGCCACGGTGAGTGCCGCGAGAGATAACGCGCGGTGAAAGCGGCGTTCGGCTGCAGGTTGTGCATGCAACGGCGGAAAAATTGCTTGCGTTGCACCGCGGCGAATTTCCAGGCCGACGAACGTAGCCACCGCGAAAAATAGGTAGAGGACAAAGAGACCGAAGAAATACGTGTCGATGGTAAAGACGGCGGCAGCGAGAATTCCAGCGAACGACAACATCGCCAGAAACATGGAGTCGCGATCGGTGACCGCGCTGTATAAACGAATCAGCGTGACGAAGAGCAGAAAGTGCACCACCGCGAGCAGTGCGGCGAAAAGCGCCGGATTGGTCGAGCCGCTGGCAAGATTGTGCGAAATTGCCAGGAAGTCCACGGGAAGAAAAAGAACGTATGCGACCACGATGCGCGTGGCGGTGGATTGCTGGATTTCCGCCGGATAGCCACGCAACCAGCGGTATCCCTTGAAGACAATCAGCCCGATGGAGATGACGGAAGTGAACGGGTCCAACCGGCCGGAGGTCACCAGCGTGACTACGGACGTGAGCACAAGGAAAAATATCGCCGTGCGGTAGAAGCGGGCGGCGGGAAGCGGGTTTGCTGGAGATGCAACCAGGGAGCCCATGCGGTAACACCCAGAATAACACCGCGCGCACCGCGTTTCCCGAAGCAGCGCGAAACGATTAACGAGCGGCTGAGAAAATGGAAGGTGCTGGGTGCTAAGTCTGCAGGCCAGCGAGCGCCGAGTGCGCGACTTTGCGGGTGAGATTCGACACCGGTATCGAAGCGAGATCCGCGAGCGCAAGAACCTTTGCTCCGGCAATTCGTGGAAGCCTGGGAGCTTTGGCGAGAAACGGCAACAAGGTAATCGAGCGATAGGTCACCGCATGGCGAACTTGTTTCAGCGGCTGCAGATCCGATGGGAATTTGCGGCCTGACAAGAATTCCGCTTCGACGAATTGACGAAGTTCCGTTGCCGCGGGCGTTGGGGCGTCTTTGTTTTCAGAGCGAGTTGTGGATCGGATTCTCTTTTGCCGAGGGGCCACGCGGCCGCTGAGCTGGATGGTGGGGAAGTGCCACATGCGTGAGAGCAGGGCAGGAATGTCTTCGGAGCCTTCCGACGACTTTACCGTTCCTGGGGGCGGAAGTAGGACGGTTCTCCCCTTCGAGTCCACAAAGACAATTGCGGCGAGCAGAACTTGCACGGTGTCGCGTTTTTTGCGTTTTTCGGGGATTAAGTCGACGAGACCTTGTTTGCGCGCTTCACAGAATTCGTTTACTGGGCAGAGCAGGCACTGCGGGGCGCGTGGAGTGCACAGAGTGGCGCCCAACTCCATCATGGCTTGGTTCCAATCGCCGGGATGCTCGGGATCGAGAAGTTTGGTGGCGGTGTTTTGCAGTTCTACCCAGCGAGTACCAGCGCGGAGATCGCCGCGGACTGCCCCGAGCCGCGCCACGACGCGGGCAACGTTTCCATCGAGTACCGCGAGTTTCTTGCCGAAGGCGATGCTGAGTATTGCAGCAGTCGTGTAGTCGCCGATGCCGGAGAGCGCCCGCGCGTGCGCTTCGTTGGACGGAAATGCGCCGCTATGTTTCGCGACAATTTGTCTCGCCGCGTTTTGTAGATTGCGAGCGCGCGAATAATAGCCGAGCCCGGCCCAAAGACGAAGCACATCTTCTTCCGGCGCGTTGGCCAGGGCTTCAATTGTCGGAAAGTGTTGGAGAAACCGCTCGAAGTAGGGGATCACCGCGGCCACGCGCGTTTGTTGCAGCATGATTTCGGAGAGCCAGATGGCGTAGGGCTCGCTGGTGCGGCGCCAAGGCAGATCCCGCTTGAACTGTTTGAACCAGGCCAACAGATTCTTGCGGAAGCGCGAGAGCGTGGAGCCAGTAAGCATCGCGCAACAGTTTCGCACGGAATTTCTTTTGCAGTGGCTGCCTTTGCTTCTGACAATGGAAGGGAGGCGGTTGCAGTAAGCTCAATTTCGCATGCAGAAGCGCAACTGTTCACCGACACTGCTGCGCGGTCATTTCTGAGACCGCCCGACGAGGATGGGGGAAGAACCTCGAACAGAAGGTCGATTACATGCTGTCGATCGAGATCCTTCGGGCCGCGGAAGGCGCGGTCCTCAGGACGGCGCGCCAATTTCAATTCGATCCCAAGTTAACAATAAGAGAGTGTTACGAGAGATACAGGCTAGCGCGCGAGATCTTCGGCGAAGACCACGTAGGAAGTGTTCCAGGCTTCCGTGGGAATGGCGCCCCGGGATTGGGAGGTTACTACTACTCGAAAGGAATCCGAACGTGACGCTAAGGTGGCGAGCATCGAGTCGGAAGAAACCCCACCCTCGGGCTGCACCAACGCCAAGTGGCGCAGAATTTCCAAAATATTTTCCGACGCGGGCAGCAACGGCACGCTCACCGAACCGCTGCGAAATTCCAGCAGCGCTTCGCGTTCGCTGAAATTCCAGGCGATGGCGGCGCAGAGAGAAACGGCGCGCTCAAAGATTTCCTTATCTTTCGCGGAGGACCTGAATGCCGCGGGATTACACGCATCGAAAACCAGTAGGACACGGCAATCGTCGTCGCGGGAAAACTCGCGGACCATCAAGGAACCGGAGCGTGCGGAAGCCTTCCAATGCACATGGCGCGCACTATCGTTGGGCATGTAATCGCGCAAGGCGTAGAGGTCCTCACCGTGGCCCTTTGCGAGGCTCGCCATCGCGCCCTGAATTCCGGGCAGGATCTCCAGAAATTCCGGGCCGGCTTCCACGGATGGATAGACCAGCGCCTCGGCCGCCAGATCGAGCCGCCGCGCCTTTTGCAGAAAGCCGAACGGAAAGCGCGTGACGATGCGAAAAGTTTCCTGGCGATACACGCCGCGATTTTGAAACAGCAATGGCACAGACTGAGTGCCAGCTTGCTGCCGCGGTAAATAGGGAAAGTACACGGGCGTTTCGAGTAGTGCAGCAGACGCGGCGCCTTTTGGTTTGACGGCTTCTACGCGCAAAGAAAAGGAAGGCAGCGTGAGTTTTTCGTTTTTTAGTTCCAGGTTGGCGCGAACCGTTTGCCCGGCGAAGATGCGTTCGGGCAACTCCAATCGCATTTCCACACCAGCGAGCGTGATGGAAGAAAGAATCCCGGACATCAGAATGCTGGCGATCAGGCAGGCAAGAATCAGGAACAGCAGGTTGTTGCCGGTGTTGATCGCGGCCATGGAGACCAGAACGATGCCGAGGATGTACATCCAGCCTTCGCGGGTAATTTTGTACTCCATGCGATAGCCGATCCAGCGAAGCGGGGTGCGCTTAGCAAGGACCGGAACAAGCGTGACGCCCACCCAAGCCGCGACCAGCAAGGCGGTGAGCGCGGAGGCACTGGCCAGGAAAAGATTTCCGAGTTGCGCGGCGGCGCCGGAATATAACGCCAGGACCAGTGCAATGCTGAGAGCCACCATCGATAGCAGAAACGCGCGGACGCCGGGGCGGTCCGCCTTGGCCCAGAGTCCAGAAAGTGCGGGTCTAATGGTGGCCATTGGAAACTCTGTCGGTCGCGCTTATACCGGAACGCGGACGGAATCGATAATTTCGCGGAGAACGTTTTCGGTGGTCTCGGATTTTTTCTGGAACGAGGCATGGCGAGCGCTGGGCACCACGCGATGCGAAAACACGGAGACGGCAAGCTGCTTGAAATCGTCGGGCAGGCAAAAGTCGCGTCCATCGAGGAAGGCGCGAGCCTGCGCGGCGCGCTGCAGCATCAGAGTGCCGCGGGGGCTGACGCCCAGTGCGAGTTGATCTGACTTGCGCGTGCGATTGACGATTTCCAGCGCATAGTCGTGCAAGCTGCTATCGACTTTCACGTGCGCAACGGTTTCCTGCATGGCCATTACGTCGGCAATGTCGGCGATGGGCTCCAGTGTCGCAACGGGGTCGTCTGTCGTGCGGCTGCGAAGAATCTCGCGCTCTGTTTCGTGCGATGGATAGCCCATTTTCACGCGCATGAGGAAACGGTCCAACTGCGATTCAGGCAGCGGGTACGTGCCGTGATGTTCCACTGGGTTTTGCGTGGCGATTACCAGAAACGGCTGGGGCAACTGCAAAGTGCGCCCGTCCACTGTGACTTGCGCTTCGTTCATAGCTTCCAGGAGCGCGGATTGCGTGCGCGGGGTGGTGCGGTTGATTTCGTCGGCCAGCACGACGTTGGCGAAAATAGGTCCGTGACGAAATTCAAATTCGCGCGATTCGGGATTGTAGACACTGACGCCCAGAACGTCGGAAGGTAGCAGGTCCGATGTGAATTGAATGCGTTGAAAGCTGCAATGAAACGACTTGGCCAGCGCTTGGGCGAGCGTGGTTTTCCCTACGCCGGGAACGTCTTCGATCAAGAGATGTCCCTTTGCCAGCAAGGTGATCAGCGCAAGCTGAATGACATCTTCCTTGCCGAAGATGGCGCGTGCGATGGAGCGTTGCAGTTGAGAGACCACGTGAGATGTGGCAGTCGGCATCGGTTGAAAACCCGGAATCTTCCTGTTTAAATAGATGAACGCTGCTGCACTTGCGTTTCTTATTTGTGCAAGGCGTATTCCCGGCGGCACCGGGTCACCCGTTATCAGACGGGCGATTAGCTCAGCGGTTAGAGCGCTCGCCTCACACGCGAGAGGTCAAAGGTTCAAATCCTTTATCGCCCACCACTCCCTGAATTCTCCCATCTTAACCTTTTGTTCCGCAGTAATCGCTGGTCGTTTGTGTTGAATTTGCTATTTGGTCGTAGGAGCAGGCGGCTCAATAGTGCCTGTGGCCCGCCACGAGTGCTCCGATTCGATGGTCGGGACGCCAGCGCTCTTGTATAGTGGCCGGATGCAGACCATTCTTCGCACCATTGAGTTTTTGTGTCTGAGCCTTTGGCTGGGTGCGGACGCGTTCTTGAGTTTTGTGGTGGCGCCAGGTGCGTTTGCGGTGCTTGCTGACCGCGACGCCGCGGGGTTGGTGGTGGGCTACTCGCTGTCGCGCATGCACGCCGGCGGAATGATTTTGGGGATTCTGTTTCTGGTGGTGCGGTCGCTGCGGACGCGGAGTTTTGCGAGTCTGGTGGCGCCGGCCGCTTTGTGCGTCGCGCTGATGGTAGTGCTTACGGCGGCTTCGCAGTTTACCGTCAGCCATCGCATGGCCGCGTTGCGCCGTGACATGGTTTCGATACAGAAGACGCCGGAGACGGACGCACGACGGGTAGAGTTCAACAAATTGCATCAGGCGTCGGTCATGTACGAAGGCGCAGTCCTGCTATTGGGATTCGCGGCGATGTTTTTGTTGGTTAGAGAAACCGCCGGTCCTCGTTAGGTTGCGAACGGCGTATTGCTCATGATTGGGCCCTGCGATGTTTGGATTTCTCCTTATTGGGTCCTGATTTCTTGCGGCGGGGTTTGCGGGAGCGGATTTTGTTGGTGACTTTGTAGCCGGCGCGCTCGAAGGCCCGCCACATGTACCAACTGGCGACGGTGCGATAGGGGCGCCAGCGTTCGCCAAATTTGAGAAGTTCCTGGGGCTTGGGCATGTGTTTTTTGCCGTAGGCTATCGACCAACCTTTTTTCACGCCTAAATCGTGAATGGGCAGCACATCCGGGCGCCCTAAACGAAAAATCAAAAACATTTCCACCGTCCACGCACCAATGCCGCGGACCGAAACGAGGCGTTCGACGAGTTCTTCGTCGGAAAGCTTCAGTGCTTCGTCATGACTGGGCACGATGCCTTGGAGCGCTTTTTGCGCGAGATCCTTCATCGCCAGGACTTTTGCACCGGAAAGGCCGGCTTTGCGCAATTTACGCGCGGGAATTTTCAGCATGGCTTGCGGGGTTGGAGGGCGGCCGTTTTCGCCAAGCGCCGCGATGCGCGCAAATATCGTGGCGGCGGCTTTGCCGGAAATGGACTGGTAGGTGATGGATTCGAGCAGGACTTCATAGGGAGATTGCGCGTCGGCGACGTCAATCGCGAAGGGAATCAGTTCGGCGATCAGAGCTTTGAGTTGTTCGTCGCGTTCGGAAAGGTGCCGCACCGCTTCCGCCAGATCAAAACTAAGGTTTGTAGGCGGCGTGTTGATGGTCATGGTCTGGCTAGAGTAAAGCATTTGCACACGGCTGTGTAGCGGGCGCCTTCTGCTTGCCCTGACAACGGAAGGGAGCCGGGCGCTTTGCGGTAAAGGAAGACTTCCCAGGGAAAACGCGACCATCGCGGGTGTGCTAAAATTTCGGGTTTATGCAGACAGGAATTATTGGACTACCGCAGGTCGGAAAAACCACGCTGTTCCGAATCCTCACAAAAGCGCAACTTGATGCGAAGACCGCGCAAACCACGCATGTTGGTGTGGCGAAAGTCCCAGAGCCGCGCCTGGTGGAACTGGCGAAGCTGTACGATCCCAAGAAGATCACCTACGCGACCGTGCAGTATGTCGACCTTGCCGGTGTGCAGAAGGAACGCATGCGCGAGAGTCTCGCCTCGCTGCGCGATGTGGACACCATTGCCCACGTGATCCGTGCGTTCGATGATCCCAGCGTGCCGCACTCCGAGGGCACCATCGATCCGCTGCGTGACGCGTTGAATCTGGACTTGGAACTGATCTTGTCCGATCACGACCAGGTGACGCGCCGATTGGAACGCGTGGAAAAAGACTTGAAGAAAAAACGCGATCCGCTGCTGGAACTGGAAAAAACGGTACTGGAAAAGTGTAAAGCACATCTCGAAGCGGAAAAGCCTCTGCGCGAACTCGAACTGACGCCCGAAGAACGCAAGCCGATCGGCGGCTTCCTGTTTCTGTCCGCGCGCCCGGTTCTGTACGTGCTGAACGTCGGCGATGACGAAGCCGCGCAACTGGACTCTGCTGTGGAACGCCACAAACTGACTTCGCTGCAAGGCCGGCTGAACTCAGCAGTTGTTGCGGTGTGTGGACGCCTCGAGGCTGAACTCGCGGAGATGGACGAAAAAGAAGCGGCGGAATTGCTCGCCTCCTACGGCCTGAAAGAGCCCGGCTTGAACCGTTTGATTCGCGCGACCTACGATCTGATGGGCCTCATTTCCTTTTTCACAGCGGGCGAACCGGAAGTACGCGCCTGGACCATTCGTAAAGGCTCCAACGCGGTGAAAGCCGCCGGTGCGATTCACAGCGACATCGAAAAGGGCTTCATTCGCGCGGAAGTAGTGAAGTGCGCGGATTTGCTGGCCGCAGGCAGCCTCGCCGCCGCCAAAGAAAAGGCGCAAGTTCGCCTCGAAGGGAAAGAATACATCGTGCAGGAAGGGGATGTTATCCTCTTCCGCCACAGCGGCTGAGAAGGTTCTAAGTTATTAGTTCTAAGTCCAAAAGGGGTCGATTTTGGGACTTGAGGATACTTCAGCCGCAAACTAAGAGCTACCAGCCGAAAGACTTTCTTGAGCCATGACCTCCCATTCCGTATTGCGCTGGCGGCGATGCTGGGGTTGTTGGCCGCCGCGGGCAATTTGCTGGGTGGATATTTTGTGGTGCGGCGAGACTGGCCGAGAAAATATCTGAACTATTTTATTGCCCTGGGCGCGGGATACATGTTGTCGGTTGCGTTTGTGGAAGTGATCCCGGAATCGATCAAGCTCGGCGGCGAAAACGCGCTGCTTTACGTGCTCATCGGTTTTTTCCTGGTGCATCTTTTCGAACACACCATCGCGCCGCACTTTCATTTCGGCGAAGAGACGCACGTCGAGGAAATGCATGACCACCACGCGCGCAATACCGTGCTGCTGGGCATGACTATCCACACCTTTTTCGACGGTGTGGCGATCGCGGCGGGCTTCCTGATTTCCACATGGCTTGGCGCGGTGATCTTCGTCGCGGTCTTCCTCCACAAACTGCCCGAGGGCTTTACGATCGCTTCCGTCGTCCTGGCCAGTGGGCAAGGCAAGCGCAACGCGGTCCGAGCAGCCGGCCTGCTGGGGGCGGCCACCTTGGCAGGTGTCTTGCTCACGAGCCAGTTTCAGGGACAACTAAAATACGCCCTGCCGTTATCTGGGGGAGTGACGGTCTATGTGGCGGCTACGGACTTGCTGCCGGAGGTGAACAAGGAGCCGGGATGGAGGATGGCCCTGCTGGTCTTTGTCGGTGTTGCTAGTTTGCTGATTCTAAAGGCCTTCTTCCACGGTTAGACGGTTCCGGTGGGAACGAACCGGTGGGAACCTGCCTCTGGTTCAGGGTGCGGTTTGTGGCCCCTGTTGGTCAACCAAACTCCTGTGGCGTATCTGCAACTTTTAGAGAACAAACGTGTTTGTTACAGTGTGGCGGCTATGGCTAGAACCGACGTCCAACTGATGTTGGATGTGAAGGCTGGCGACGAGGCCTCTTTCGAGCTTCTGTTGCAGCGCTATCGCACGCCTCTGGTTAACTTTCTGTACCGGATGGTTCGCAACCGGGAACAGGCGGAAGACCTTGCGCAAGAGGTGTTCTTGCGCGTCTACCGGGCGCGCGAAGACTATGTGCCGAGCGCAAAGTTCACCACCTGGCTTTTCCGCATTGCCACTAACCTCGCGTTAAATTCGGTCAGAGATACTCGCTACCAGAAGTTGGAAGTTTCGATCGACGCACCGGTCACTCTGGATGCGGAAGACGGCGACGAGCGGCCAATGGATGTTCCGGAGAAGCATCCGAACATCGAGCAACATCTCGTCGAAGATGTACGGAAGAAAATGATTCGTCACGCCATCGACAAGTTGCCGGAGAAGCAGCGTGCCGCTGTGCTGCTGCATAAGTATGAAGAGTTGGATTACGCGGATATTTCGAAGATCCTCAGTTGCTCGGAGAGCGCGTTGAAATCGTTGCTGTTCCGGGCATATGAGTCGTTGCGAGTGGAACTAGCCCCGCTGGTGGCGATGCAGGTGAAGCATTAGGTTTGTTATGAACCAGGGTAGGGAAGGAAGGCAGTAATGAGTTGCGAAAGAATGGAAAGCAAAATTTTGGGATATGTGGACGGACGGTTGAAAGAGAGCGAGCGCCCGGATGTCGAAAAGCATCTGGCAGCGTGCGCGCCGTGCCGTGTACGCGTGGCGGAATTCCGCGCGGTGTCTGGGCTGCTGGATGAGTTGCCGGTGATTGAGCCGTCGGCTGCGTTTGACGCGCGGATACATGCGCTGGTGTCAGCGGAACCGGTGAAGCAAAACTGGTGGGCTTGGCTGAACTTTTCGCCGCGGGTGGCGTTTGCTGCGTCCATGCTTTTGCTGGCCACGGTTTGGCTGGGCTTCTACTCGCAGGCACCTGGTCCGCAGCTGCCCTGGAACGATTCCAAAGAAGCGGATGTGCAGATGATGGAAGACCTTCCGGTGCTGGAAGATCATGACGTGCTGCAGAACTTTGAAGCATTGAAGAATTTGCCGCCACCGGTGACCGCGGATGACGATGCTGCGCAGCCGCAGCAGATGTAGGAGCGAAGTAAAGAAGTGAAAAGTTGAAAGTTAAAGATAAAGAAAGCTTGGACTTTTCGGAGTTTTGCGAGAAGGGGGAGGGCACGACTTCAGTCGTGCCGTAAAGGCTGGCGATTCAATTGGGGTTTACCCCCTGAAGAAAGCTTTTTGGCAGTAGCGAACGCAAAGGCGATGCGAAATTGAAATGAAGAAGAGACTCCAATTCGGTGCAGCGATGCTGGCGGCGATGATGTTTGCCGTGCTGCCGCGTGTCGTCATGGCGCAGCAGCAAAAGCCCGCGAACCCGCATCCGGATCGTCCACCGCAAGTTCACCAGGCGCCGCGTGCGTCTTCGGTGAATCCGCATCCGCGGAGCAATACAGCGCAGAACAACACTACTGGGACGAATCGACCGCCGAACGCCACTCCTCCAGCGCATGCGCAGGGAAACACGAATGGCGCGGGAGTTCCTAACGGGACCAACGGTAATATTCCCCACAATAATTTCAGCAACGATTCCACGATTCGCAACGGCGCAGGAGCGAATTTTGCGCCGCGAGCCAATGTGGCGGCTCCACGCTCGGCGCGACCCTGGGTGGATACCATGCGCACGCTCACGCCGCAGCAGCGCGAACGCGTTTTCCAGAGCAGCAAGGCCTTTCAGAGTCTGGCGCCCGATAAGCAGAACAAGATCCGCCAGCAATTTAATCAGTGGGATCGCATGACTCCGTCGCAGCGCTCGGACTTGCAGCGGAATGAACAAGTTTGGGGAAAATTAACGCCCGAGCAACGCGACCACTTGAAGACCGACGTGATACCACGCTGGCGCCAGATGCCCTGGGACCGCCAGCAAATGATGAAGCAGAAACTCGGCGTGCTGCAGAATATGCCGGAGTCCGCGCGCAACCAGCGGCTGAATGATCCGAACTTCACTCGCGGCATGAGCGACGACGAACGCTCCATGCTGCACGATCTGAGCCACACCCACGTAGGTGGCGTACCAGAGCCGCCAACCCAGTAACCGCGCTCGCAAGCAATCGTGGGCGCTTTGATCCTGACGACGCTCCGGCGACTGTGTGACTGCTGTCTCCTGAGAAGATCCGACGAGGATCGCGGAAGGATCTCAACTTTGGAATTCTGCAAACTCAGGGCATATTCGTAACCCTTAGCTGCAACTTTCTCTGCGTTGACAAGAGCGAGAGGTTCGCGTCATGGTGACTTGTTCGATGTTGTGGCATCGAACCGGTGGAGGCCATTTCTTTTTGTGTACACGCGCTTTCGTGCGCTGAAGCATCGTAACTTTCAATTGTTCGTCGCGGGACAACTGATTTCCATGATTGGCACGTGGATGCAGACCACCGCGCAACAGTGGTTGGTCTACAAGTTGACCGGTTCGGTGGCGTTGCTGGGCCTATTTACCTTCCTCAATCAAATTCCCATGCTGTTGCTGGCGTGGGCCGGCGGACATGTTGGCGACCGCTACAACCGGCATCGCGGCGTCATCGTTACGCAGACCTGTTCGATGGTCCTCGCATTTGCTCTGGCGGGGCTCACGCTCACCGGGCGCATTCAGGTGTGGCATCTGATCGCTATCGCATTTCTTGTCGGCATTGTAAACGCGTTCGATGTGCCCATTCGCCAGGCATTTTTTGTGCAAATGGTCGGCAAGGAAGATTTGCCGAACGCCATCGCGCTGAATTCCTCGATTTTCAATGGCGCGCGGGTGGTGGGGCCGGCGATTGCCGGATTCGCGATTTTATGGATTGGTGAAGGCTGGTGCTTCTTCCTGAATGGAGTCAGCTTCATCGCCGTGCTGATCGCGTTGTTCATGATGCGCGTGGAGCGCAGGCCCATCGAACACAGCGGTGAATCTCCTTTACGCAGCTTTCTGCAAGGCTTCCGATTCGCCATGAGCGATGTGCCCATTCGATCGGCGTTGCTGCTGCTGTGCATGCTGAGCATGTTCGGACTGCAATATTCGGTGTTCCTGCCGATTTACGCGCACGACATTCTTCACGGTGGACCCAAAACGTTTGGGTTGCTGATGAGCGCGGCGGGCGTGGGCGCGGTGCTGGGCGCTTTGCAATTCGCGGCACGCACGGTGTACACCGGAATGGCGAAATGGATTGGCGCGACGTGTACGGTGTGTGCGATCTGTCTCATGGCGATGGCGGAGGCGAGGTCGTTCTGGTTGTGCGCGCTGCTTCTTTTTGCCGTGGGTTTCGCGGCGACTTCGCAGATGGCGGCCACGAATACGGTTGTTCAGCAACGCTCTCCGGATGCGATGCGTAGCCGGTTGATGGCGGTGTACGCGACGATGTTCATGGGCGTGCAACCGATTGGCGCGTTGCTGGCGGGCGGGGTTGCGAAACGGATTGGAACACCGGACACGTTGTTGCTGTTTGGAGTCGTGGTGTTGGTGGCCTGCGTGATTTTTATTTTTCGGGTGGTGATGAAGACTGGACCGGCGGAGGGCGTTGTCGCGCCCGCGGATTAAGCAACAATTGCGTGGCGTTGGTGTCCGCACGCCCCATTGAATCGCGGTATCGGATAGTTGGCGGACGGCCTCAGAAGGCCGTCCCTACAAAAGAAGGAAAAGACAAACAACAAAAACCGCCCGCCTCAGAAGGCGGCCGCTACAAAATCACGCGCACAATTTAGCGGCTAGGTCGGATTCGGGCGATAGACCCAGTCGATTTTTATTGGTGCGTCTTGCGATTTGTTTTCGTTGATGCTGGCTAGGATGGCGTCGACTTTGGGACGTGTTGGCGATAGGGTGCAGACGGGATCGGTGGCGGAGGCGTCGCCGGTTAACAGGAAAGCTTGACAGTGGCAGCCGGCGAAATCGATTTCGCGGCGTTCGCACGTCCTGCAAGGATCCTGCATCCAGTTTTCGCCGCGGAATTTATTGAATGAGGGAGAATCTTCCCAAATTTCCCGCAGGCTTTTGCTCGCGACATTTTCAAACCGCATGTTGGGAAGAATTGCGGCAGCGTGGCAGGGAAGCGCGGTGCCATCGGGAGTGATGAGCACGAGTTTGCGTCCCCAACCGCCGACGCAGGGCTTCGGATACTTCGCGTAGTAATCCGGGACGACGAAGACGATGCGCGTTTTGCCTTTGAGTTTTTCTTCTGCTTTCTTCAGGGTGCCGACACAAAAATCCAGTTGTTCGCGGGTGGGTAACAGGCTGGAGCGATTCGCTAGCGCGTAACCGTAATACTGCACGCTGGCGAATTCGACGGTGCCTGGCTTGTGTTGTTCTACGATGGCCAGCATTTCTTCCAGTTCGTGGATGTTCTGGCGATGAATCACGAAATTCAGGGTGACACCGAGGCGGTGTTTCTTCAGCCACTCGAGGACGCGCAGTTTTTGTGGGTGCGTTTGCGTGCCGGAGATTTCTTGTGCAGTTTCTTCGTGCGCGCCCTGGAAGCTGAGTTGAAAATGATCGAGACCGGCGTCGGCGAGCGCGGCGAGTTTTGCTTCGTCCATCGGTAGGCCGCTGGTGATCAGGCTTACGTAGAGGCCGGACTGGCGCGCTGCGCGGATGAGTTCGAGAATGTCGGTGCGTGCGAGCGGTTCGCCACCGGTGAAATCCGCCTGCAGGACGCCGAGTTCGGCGGCTTCGCGAAAAACGCGAGACCACGTTTCGGTGGAGAGCTCAGTGCTGCGTTTGGTGAGTTCCAGCGGATTGGAGCAGTAGACGCAGTGCAGCGGACAGCGATGGGTGAGTTCGGCGACGAGCGCGAGAGGATTGGTCATTGTGGAGTCCGGCGGCTTACCGCCGCTTTTACGGTTGTTGCGTCACTTCCGAACAAATTTCCGGGCACGATTTTAGGAGCTGGGAATGATGTGGCCGCATTTTGCGATTGGATGATCATTTGGGTGCCTGCGTTGTGCTGGTCAAAAGCGGCAGCGAGCTACCGCACTCCAAATCAGAAATCGATGGCGCGTTGGTCGTGCAGGAGCGCCAGGTAACCCAACAGGTCGTCCGTGATGCGTTGCGGTTCGGCTTTGGAGTATAGAACGTGCAGCTTTTCCGCGATTTGCTGGACGGTGTGATTGCCGTCGCAGAGTTGGACGATCTCGAGGCTCGGTCCATTCAAACGCAAGGCGCGCTCGGGCATCAGCAGCATGCGCTGCTGCTGATTGTTCTCGTTCAGGCGAACGCCTGGAGCCAGGCGCGGCTTAGCACTAAGCTCTGGTTTCACTCGCGACTCTCCGAGTTTTTGGTGCGTGGAGGTCAGCACAATTTAGCTGCCAACTGTTTGGATTCTTCGGAACATGTATTCCTGATTTGTGTTCGCACCGGCAGAAACAACAAATCTCACGTTTCCGCAAATAGACCGGAGCTTCGTGTCCGATTGAGCGTCGTCCGTGGTGAAGCTTTTTCCAACACTCACGGCACATGCTATGGCGATGTCCGTCATTCATAAGTTATCGCCCTTTTTATCGTCCTTCGGTACGAAGGCGCCGGGTGGCGGCCAGCCGGGTTGCACGTACGCGAAATAGAGACTGTCGAGTTGCGCCCAGAGAATATCGCACTTGGCCCGAAGGGCAGCGTGCGCCAGGTCTTGCTGTTCGCGGGTGCGTGCGTGTTGCACACAATATTTCAGCGCGAA
>Ga0210394_10002255_pt1 | contig 26953 bp, 24 predicted proteins | sample IncBWC12MmetaG_FD_160121 | JGI IMG/M metagenome (GOLD analysis project Ga0210394, IMG submission 160121) | Forest soil microbial communities from Barre Woods Harvard Forest LTER site, Petersham, Massachusetts, United States - Inc-BW-C-12-M | ecosystem: Environmental > Terrestrial > Soil >...
ATGAAGAAGGTGCACACCCTGGTGCGCTACCTCGAGATCTGCGACGGCAACATGCAGGAAGGCTCGTTCCGCTGCGACGCCAACGTCTCGGTGCGCCGGGCCGGCACCGAGAAATTCGGCACGCGCGCGGAAATCAAGAACCTCAATTCCTTCCGCTTCGTCGAGCGCGCCATCAACTACGAGGTGACGCGCCAGATCGACATCCTCGAGTCCGGACGTTCGGTGGTGCAGGAGACGCGCCTCTACGATCCGGACAAGGGCGAGACGCGCGCCATGCGCTCCAAGGAGGAAGCGAACGACTATCGCTACTTCCCCGATCCGGACCTGCTGCCGGTGGTGCTGGAGGAGGCGCTCATCGCCTCGGTGCGCGCCACTCTGCCGGAGCTGCCGGACCAGAAGGCCGCGCGCTTTGCCTCGCAGTACGGGTTGTCGGGGTACGACGCCGGCGTGCTCACGGCGAGCCGCGAGCTGGCCGCCTACTACGAACAGGTGGTGCGCGAGCTGCCGGGGGAGCCGAAACTGGCGGCGAACTGGGTCACGGGGGAATTGGCCGCGGCCCTCAACAAGGAGAACCTCGAGATCGGCTGCGGCCGGCTGCCGCCGGCGCGGCTGGCCGGACTGCTGAAGCGCATCGCGGACCAGACCATTTCCGGCAAGATCGCCAAAGAGGTGTTCGAGACCATGTGGTCGGGCAGTGCGAGTGCTGATGCGGTGATCGACGCGCAGGGTCTCAGGCAGATCACCGACACCGGCGCCATCGAACGGGTGATCGATGAGGTGATGGCCCGCAATCCCGCTCAGCTCGCCGAGTACCGTGCGGGCAAGGACAAGCTGTTCGGATTTTTCGTGGGCCAGGTCATGAAGGCGACCGCCGGCAAGGCCAACCCGGCGCAGCTGAACGAGCTGCTGCGCAGAAAGCTCGCCGGCTGATCAATCGCGACGCGCGCCGCGGGCGCTGATCGGGCAGCGCCACCGGCGGGGTTGAAGCGCGTGAGTGCCTGCCCCATTGTGGCGGGGATGGATCAGTGCGCTGTCCCGGTGAGCGACGAGGTGCGTCGCTTCATATTCGAGAAACGGCCGGTGCGCGGCCATTGGGTGCGCCTGGAGGGCGCATGGCGTGAGCTGCGCGCGCATACCGATCACCCGCCGGCCGTGAGCGAGCTGCTCGGCCAGGCGGTGGCCGCCTCGGTGCTGCTGGCCGCGACCCTGAAGTTCCGCGGCACGCTCACCTTCCAGTTGCAGGGCAACGGCGCAGTCGGGTTGCTGGTCGCGCAGTGCGCCCACAATTTCCGCGTGCGGGCCGTAGCGCGTTGCGCCGGCGCGGCGGTGCGCGAATTGTCCGACGACTGCCGGCGCGGCGCGGTCTTCCGCCGCCTCGTCGGCACCGACGGCCGCATCACCGTGACGGTGGAGGCGGACGAGAAGAGCATGCGCTACCAGAGCGTCGTGCCCCTCGCTGGCACTTCGCTCAGCGAATCGCTGGAGGCGTACTTTGCATCCTCCGAGCAGCTGCCGACGCGCGTGCTGCTCGCTGCGGACGGCAGCTGCGTCGCCGGGATGCTGGTGCAGAAGCTGCCCGATGCGGCGTCAGGCGATCCGGAGGAGGTCGCGGCGGCCTGGCAGGGCGCGCAGCGTGGCCTCGAGCGCCTGAGCCCGGCGCAACTGCTGCAGTGCTCGGCCGAACAGCTGCTGGCGCAGGGCTTCATCAACCACGACCTGCGGCTGTTTCGCGGCGCGCCCGTGCGGTTCGAATGCCGCTGCAGTCAGGGCCGGGTCGCGGGGCTTCTGCGGGCGCTCGGAGCCGAGGAGATTCGCGACGTACTCCGGGAGCAGGGGGCCGTGACGGTGACCTGCGAGTTCTGCCACCGCCCGTACCGCTTCGACGCCGCAGATGTGGAAGCGCTGTTCGCCGAGGGTCCACCCGCAGGTGGATCCGGGGTGATCCATTAACACACGTATTCGCGTCTATTGACTCATTAGACGGACACCAGCTGACGATTTGGCAGAGTACTTAAAGAATTGTACAATTCTTGAATGTACTCGACGGCCCCGCCGATCCTGGTGAAGTGGCTGCGGGCGGCGGGCGAACCCAGCCGGCTGCGCCTGCTCGCGCTGTGTGCCGATGGCGCATTGAGCGTGTCAGATCTCGCGCAGGCGCTGAAGCAGAGCGAGCCGCGCGTGTCGCGGCATCTGAAAATCCTGTGCGAGGCCGGTCTGCTCGTGCGGCTGCGGCGCGGACACTGGGTCCATTACCGCCTGGCCGAGGGCGCCGAAGGAGCGACCTTCGTGCGTGGCCTGCTCGCGCAGCTCGATCGCAGCGATCCGGTGCTGGTTCGCGACCGCAGCGACGCGCGCGCCGCCGCCGTGCCCGATGCCCGCACGCAGGCGCACGGCTCGGAGTCACGCCTCGGCCGGGCGCTTGCCGAGTTGGTCGTCGCCGGGGGCTTACGCGCGCCGCTCGAAGCGGTGCTGGTGTTCGGGGTCAGTCATCCGGAACTGCTCGAAAGCGCAGCTCACGCGAGCCGGCACTGCACGGCCATCGCGCCTTCGCGGCGCACGGCGCAAAGCGCGCGCGCATTTGCGCAGCGGCGGGGCTTCACCTGCCGGGTCCTTCAAGCCACGGGCCCCGAGGTCCTCAGCGACACGGATTTCGCGCGCGCGGCAGGGCCATTCGATGCGGTGCTGCTCGACACCTGCGCGAGCGCAGACACACTGGCGCGCATGCTGGAACACGCGCGGCGCCTGCTCACGCCAAGCGGACGGCTATGGATCTTCGAGCCCTATGAATCGCTGGAGAGGTCGCGCGAGCGCATCGTGGAACATCCGCTGGCGCGGCTGCGCCGCCTGCTGGGCGATGCCGGCCTTACGTGCGAGCGTCTGAGTCCTGTCGAAGCCGACGGGGAGCACGTGCTCGCAGCCGTCGCGCGGCCTGCAGGCGCGGCCACGGGGCAGGTCGCCAGTGCGGCAGGGGCTCGGCCATGAACGCGCACCCCACTGGGCTCCCGATCCGTGTGTCATTCGAGTTCTTCCCGCCGGCGGACGCGGCGATGGAGACGATGCTGTGGGACTCCGTCGAGCGTCTCGCGCCGCTGGCACCGCGCTTCGTGTCGGTGACCTACGGCGCGGACGGCTCCACGCGCGCGCGCACTCACAACCTCGTGACGCGCATCCAGCGCGACACGGCGCTCACCGGAGCCCCGCACCTCACCTGCATCGGCGCCTCGCGCAGCGAGATCCTCGCAATCGCGCGCGGCTACTGGGACCAGGGCATTCGCCACCTGGTCGCGCTGCGTGGCGACCTGCCGCAGGGGCACAGCTCTCATCAGCCGCACGCCGCGGATTTTCGCTACGCGGCGGAGCTGGTCGCGGGACTCGCCGCCGTCGCGCCGTTTGACATCTCGGTCGCGGCTTACCCGGAGGTGCATCCGGAGGCGCGCTCGGCGGCGGCGGATCTGGATAACCTCAAGCGCAAGATCGACGCCGGCGCGACCCGCGCCATCACCCAGTTCTTCTACGATAGCGGCGTTTTCCTGCGCTTTCGCGATCGCTGCGCGGCGGCCGGCGTGCGCGCGCCCCTGGTGCCGGGCATTCTGCCCATCACCCGCTTCCCGCAGGTGCGGCGCTTTGCCGAACGCTGCGGCGCGAGCATTCCCCGGTGGCTGCACGAGCGTTTTGCCGGCCTCGACGACGATCAGGATACCTGCCGCATGATCGCCGCCAGCGTTGCGATCGAGCAGGTCGAGGCGCTCACCCGCCACGGCGTGCGCGATTTTCACTTTTACACCCTGAATCGCGCGGCACTCAGCTACGCGATCTGCCATGCGCTCGGGCTGCGGCCGGTAGCGCGCACCGCGGGCGCCGCGCGCCACGAAGCGCCGGCGTGAGCGCCTGCCGGCACGCCGCGCGCCAGCCGGGCGCTCAGGTGCGCGCCGACCGCGAGAGCGGGCGTGACACGCCGGCAACGGCGTGCTCGCTCGCGGCGCCGTTCGCGCTCGAGCCGCTCGATGAGACCGAGCGCGGCACGCGCATCGAGCGTCTCAAGCGGCTGCTCGGGGAGCGCATCGTGCTGCTCGATGGCGCGATGGGGACGATGATCCAGCAGCGCAAGCTCGATGAGCGGGGCTTCAGGGGCGAGCGGCTGCGCGAGCACGGCTGCGACCTCGGGGGCAACAACGACATCCTGACGCTGACCCGCCCGGAGATCATCGCGGACATCCACCGCGCTTATCTCGCCGCCGGCGCCGACATCATCGAAACCAACACCTTCAATTCGAATGCGATCTCACAGGCGGACTATGCGACCGCCGCGCTGGTGCCGGAACTGAATTACCGCGCCGCGCGCCTGGCGCGCGCGGCCGCCGATGAGTTCGCGCTGCGCAGCGGCGGGCCGCGCTTCGTCGCGGGCGCGCTCGGACCCACCAACCGCATGACCTCGATGTCGCCCGACGTCAACGATCCGGGCCATCGCAGTGTCAGCTTCGATCAGCTCGTCGGCGCCTACCTGGAAGCGGCGCGCGGGCTGCTGCTCGGCGGCGTCGACCTGCTGCTGATCGAGACCGTGTTCGATACCCTGAACGCCAAGGCGGCGATTTACGCGGCCTTCACGCTGTTCGACGAGTGCGGGGTCACGCTGCCGCTGGCGATCTCGGGCACGATCACCGATGCATCGGGAAGGCTGCTGTCGGGACAGACGACCGAGGCGTTCTGGAACTCGATCCGCCACGCGCAGCCGCTGTTCGTCGGCCTCAACTGCGCGCTCGGCGGCCGGCAGCTGCGACCGTACGTCGAGGAGCTCGCCGCCGCGGCCGACACTTACGTGTGCGTGTATCCCAACGCGGGCCTTCCCAACGCCTTCGGCGAGTACGACGAGAGCCCGGCGGAGACCGCGGACATTCTGCGCGAGTATGGCGAGTCGGGTCTGGTGAACGTGGTGGGCGGCTGCTGCGGCACCACGCCCGAGCACATCCGCCTGTTGCACGCCGGCCTGCAGGGCCAGGCGCCGCGGCGCCTGGCGGCCGTGCCGGTGAAATGCCGCCTGGCGGGACTCGAAGCGCTCAACATCGACGACGACAGCCTGTTCGTGAACGTCGGCGAACGCACCAACGTCACCGGCTCGGCGAAATTCCGCAAACTGATCGAGGCGGGCGACTACGGCACCGCGCTCGAGGTGGCGCGCCAGCAGGTGGCCAGCGGCGCGCAGATCATCGACGTCAACATGGACGAGGGCATGCTGGACTCGCAGGCCGCCATGGTGCGCTTCCTGAACCTGGTGGCGGTGGAGCCGGACATCGCCCGCGTGCCGGTGATGATCGATTCCTCGAAATGGTCGGTGATCGAGGCGGGGCTCAAGTGCGTGCAGGGCAAACCGATCGTCAACTCGATCAGCCTGAAGGAGGGCGAGCAGGTTTTCATCGAGCACGCCCGCGAGCTGCGCCGCCACGGGGCGGCGGCCGTGATCATGGCCTTCGATGAGCAGGGTCAGGCCGATACCGTCGAGCGCCGCTTGCAGGTCTGCGCGCGCGCCTACCGCATCCTCACCGAGGGCCTCGGCTTCCCGCCCGAGGACATCATCTTCGACCCCAACATTTTCGCCATCGCCACCGGGATCGAAGAACACAACGGCTACGGCGTGGCGTTCATCGAGGCCACGCGCCGCATCAAGCGCGAACTGCCGCACGTGCTGGTGAGCGGCGGGGTGAGCAACGTGTCGTTCTCGTTCCGGGGGAACGACGCGGTGCGCGAGGCCATGCACTCGGTGTTCCTCTACCACGCCATCGCCGCCGGCATGGACCTGGGGATCGTGAATGCCGGACAGTTGGGCGTCTACGAGCAGATCGAGCCGCAGCTGCGGGCGGCGTGCGAGGACGTGGTCCTCAACCGGCGCCCTGATGCCACCGAGCGGCTGCTGGAGATCGCGGCGCGCTTCAAGGGCGAGGGCGGCGCGCGCCGCCAGGAGGACCTGCAGTGGCGCGATCTGCCGGTGGCCAAGCGCCTCGAGCACGCGCTCATCAAGGGCATCGACGACTACGTCATCGCGGACACCGAAGAGGCACGACTGTCGTTCGAGCGGCCGCTGCAGGTCATCGAAGGGCCGCTCATGGACGGCATGAACGTGGTGGGCGACCTGTTCGGCAGCGGCAAGATGTTCCTGCCGCAGGTGGTCAAGAGTGCGCGTGTGATGAAGCGCGCGGTAGCGCACCTGGTGCCGTTCATCGAACAGAGCAAGGACGCCGGCGCGCAACGCTCGAACGGCCGCATCGTCATGGCCACGGTCAAAGGCGACGTGCACGACATCGGCAAGAACATCGTCGGCGTGGTCCTGCAATGTAACAACTTCGAGGTCATAGACCTCGGCGTCATGGTGCCGTGCGAGAAGATTCTCGAGACCGCGCGGCGCGAGCGCGCCGACTACATCGGCCTGTCGGGACTGATCACACCCTCGCTGGACGAGATGGTGCACGTCGCCAGGGAGATGAAGCGGCAGGGTTTCGAGGTGCCGCTGCTGATCGGCGGCGCCACCACCTCCCCGGCGCACACCTCGGTGAAGATTGCGCCGCAGTACGCCGCCGGGGTGGTGTACGTGAAGGACGCGTCACGCGCGGTGGGCGTGTGTCAGAAGCTCAGCCAGCCCGCGCAGCGGGCGGCCTTCATCGTCAAGGTGGGCGAGGAGCACGAGCGCCGCCGCGAGCAGCACGCCGCCAAGAAGCTCAACGTTCCGCAAGCTTCGCTGGCCGCGGCGCGCGCCAATCGCCGTCCCATCGACTGGGCGGCGTACGCGCCGCCGCCGCCGCGCGTGCCGGGCGTGCAGCGCTTCGAGGACTACCCGTTGAGCGAGCTGCTCGGCTACATCGACTGGATGCCGTTCTTCAACGCCTGGGAGTTCGCCGGGAGATTCCCCGACATTCTGAGCGATGCGGTGGTCGGTGAGGCGGCCAGCAACCTGTACGCCGACGCGCGCCGCATGCTCAAAGCGCTCATCGCGGAGCGCTGGCTCAGCGTGCGCGCCGTGGTGGGCCTGTTTGCGGCCAACTCCGTCGGCGACGACGTGGAGATCTACTCGAGCGAAGCGCGCGATGAGGTGCTGACACGGCTCAATTTCCTGCGGCAACAGAAGGGCAAGCCCGACGGCCAGCCGCACGAGTGTCTCGCCGACTACGTGGCGCCTCGGATAAGCGCGGTGCGCGACTACTTCGGCGCGTTCGCCGTCACCGCCGGCGTAGGGATCGAAGAGCACCTGGCGCGCTTCGCGCGCAGCCACGATGACTACTCGAGCATCATGCTGAAGGCGCTGGCCGATCGCCTGGCCGAGGCCGCCGCCGAGCACTTCCACGAGCGGGTGCGGCGCGAGCTGTGGGGTTACGCCGCCGCCGAGACGCTCACCAACGAGCAACTGGTGCGCGAGGAGTATCGCGGCATCCGCCCGGCTCCCGGTTACCCGGCGTGCCCGGAGCACACCGAGAAGGCCAAGCTCTGGAGCCTGCTCGACGTCGAGCGCAGCGCCGGCATCCGCCTCACCGAGTCCTACGCCATGTACCCGACCGCGGCGGTGAGCGGCTGGTACATCGCCCATCCGCAGGCGCGCTACTTCGCGGTCGGCAAGATCGACCGGGAGCAGGTCGAGGATTACGCGCGCCGCAAGGGGTTCACGCGGGAAGAAGCGCAGCGCTGGCTGGCGCCGAATCTCGGCTACGAGCCGTAGAGGGAGGCGGCAGGCGCCCTCACGCGCCGCCCGTCACAACAGCTCGATGCGCAACCGCCGGAACCAGGCCTCCGTGCCGCGGTGCGCCAGGACGATGTGACCTTCGCGCGCCCGGCCGAACTGCGCAAAGTCGCGGAACCGGCTGCGCGCGATGCGCTCTCTGAGTTCCTCGCTCGCGAGGTCGCAGCCCAGCACCTGACGCTCGTCGATCCAGTATTCCACCAGCGTGCCATTCACCACGATGCGCGAGCTGTGATAGACATTGGCGCTGCTGCGCTGATCGTGCCACGGCGCCATGAGCCCGTAGAGGGCGCCACACGAGGTCAGGGCATCTGCGCCGTCCTGATGGTGCTCGTCATCCAGCAGCTGCATGGCAGGCCCGGTGTGCGTGGCGGGCCCGCTTTCCTCGCTCACGCGGTAGCTGACTGCCGAACTGCCGCCGCGCGGCAGGCGCCAATCGAAGGACAGCACGAAGTCGCGAAAACGCTCGCGGGTGATCAGGTCGACCCTGGGACCCGTGGCGATGGCGCGCACCACACTGCCGTCCACGCTCCAGGCGGCTTGCGGAAACTGCTCCTCGGCATAGCCGCGCCAGTGCGTCGCGGTGAGTTCGCGCTCCATAACCCCGATGCTACCGCAGGAAAATGCCCCGTGACATCGTCCTGAAGAGCGAAGCGGGCGACCTGCGCATCCAAGCGGTACGCCCTTAGCGCGCCGTGCGCCGCTCGCTCTCCAGCGCGCGCAGGTACCCGGGGCCGCCCAGGCCGCGCATCTGGCCGAGAATCCAGTCGCGCCGCGCCAGCACGTAGCGGGAAGGCCGGTCGACACGCAGCCGCAGCGGATTCGGCAGCACCGCGGCCAGCAGCGCGGCCTCGGACGAGCTCAGGCGCCGCGCCGGCTTGTGCCAGAATCGCTGCGCCGCGGCCTGCACGCCGTAGATGCCGTGTCCGAACTGCGCCACGTTCAGGTACATCTCGAGAATCCGCTCCTTGGGCCACAGCGCCTCGATCAGCACGGTGAACCAGGCCTCCAGGGCCTTGCGCACGAAGCTGTGCCCGGGCCACAGAAAGAGGTTCTTCGCCACCTGCTGCGAGATGGTGCTCGCGCCGCGCAGGCGCTTGCCCCGCTCGCTGGCGCGCACGGCCTCGCGGATGGAGTCGAAGTCGAAGCCGGCGTGGAACGGGAACTGCTGGTCCTCGGAGGCGATCACCGCGCTGGCTGCGTGCGCGGAAATCTGCTCGAGACTCACCCATTGGAAGTCAGTGCGATAGGAGTGCTCCTGCGCTGCCCAGGCTTGCGCTCCGGCTTCCAGCATGAACGCGCTGGTGAGCGGATGCAGCCAGCGCAACAGCAGCACCGGTACGCCGGTCAGCAGCAGCCACCCGAGCAGCGCGATCGTGAGCCACTTCAGCAGCCGCCCGGCGACACTGCCGCGCTGCCGCAACGAGCTCAGCGCGCCGCTGCGCCGGCGGAGGTTGCGATTCGCTGGCTGCAAGCTATGGCGGTGCGTCGGCGCTAGCCCGGCTGCGCGCGGCGCGCGGACACGATCACGACATCCTCGAGCGGGGCATCCTGAAAGCCCTTGCGCCTGCCCGTGCTCACGCGCGCAATCTTCTCGATGACCTCCATCCCCTGCGTGACGCGGCCAAAGACCGCGTAACCGTAGTCGCGCGGCCCGTGATCGAGGAAGGCGTTGTCCGACAGGTTCACGAAGAACTGCGAGGTGGCGCTGTTGATATCGCTGGTGCGCGCCATGGACAGGCTGCCGCGGGTGTTCTTCAGCCCGTTGCCGGCTTCATTGCTGATCGGCGCGCGCGTTTTCTTGCTGGCAAAGTCGGCTGTCAGTCCGCCGCCCTGGATGCAGAAGCCCGGCACGATGCGATGAAAGATGGTGCCGTCGAAATGGCCGTCATCGACATAACGCAGGAAATTCTCGACCGTGACCGGCGCCTCCTTGGGGAACAGTTCCACCATGAAGTCGCCGTGCGAGGTTTCAAATTTGATCATCGCTGTCCTTCCGTAAGGCGCTCGTGGCCGGCCAGATCGCGGTGCGAGCGTACGTGACGGAAGCCCGCGTCGACAAGCTCACGCCGCACGTCCGCGCCCTGGGTGGCGCCATGCTCGAGCAGCAGCCAGCCCTCGGGCGCCAGGTGTCGTGGCGCGCCGCGCACCAGGGTCCGCAGGCACGAGAGCGCATCCAGGCCGGGCGTGAGAGCCCGCGGCGGCTCGTGCCTGAGGGAGGCAGTCGCGAGGGCCGGATCGTCTTGCGCCACGTAAGGTGGGTTGCTCACCAGGAGGTCGAAGCGCTCGTCAAGCAGCGGCTGGTACCAGTCGCCGTGTCGCCATTCAACCCGGAGTCCGAGCGCCGCCGCATTGGCGCGTGCGATGGCCAGTGCGTCCGCGCAGGCATCGGTCGCAACCACGTGCCAGCGGGGACGCTCGCTGGCGAGCGCGAGCGCGACGGCGCCGCAGCCCGTGCCGAGATCCGCCACGCGCCCGTCGGCTGCGGTGCGCAGCGCCAGAGCCCGTTCCACCAGCAGTTCGGTTTCCGGGCGCGGGATCAGCACCGCCGGGGTAACCGTGAGGCGCAGTGACCAGAAGTCCCGGGAGCCCGTGAGGTAGGCCAGGGGCTCGCCGGCCGCACGCCGCGCGAGCAGACGCCGGTAGTGTTGGGTGCGCGACGGGTCGGGCAGGTCTTCGGGATGGGATTTCAGACGCGTGCGCGGCACCGCCAGGACGTGCGCCAGCAGCAGCTGCGCGTCCAGGTCGGCGGTTGCCGCAGGTTCCGTGCCGGTGGGCGCGGCACGCAGCTGTCGCACGCCCTCGGCCAGCAACCCCGCCACGGTCAAATTCCCCTTCATACCCTCATTTCGCCGCGCCCCGGTAAGATGCAGGGATGCCAAACATACTGTACCCGCCCCCGCGGCCGCAGTCCGTCGGGGAGATTCTGGATTCGGCTTTCCGGATCTTTCGCGCGACCTTGTTGAAGTGCCTGCCGTACGCAACCGTCGCCGTGATCGCGAGCCAGCTGCCGAACATCTATTACCTGGCGACCGGCCGCGGCGCGGTGACGCGTCTACCCGGGCTGATACACGACCCGGTCTGGTGGACGCTGTATGTCCTCGGATATCTGATTGCCATCGTCCTGTGGAGCGCGGTGCTGCTGCGCCAGTACGCCATCGCGACCGGCCGTCCGGTAGCGACGGGCGCGGAGCTCGCAACCGGGCTGCGCCGCCTTCCGGGGATGGTGCTGCTCGGGATCCTGACCTCGCTGGCCGTCGTGGTCTGGGTCCTGCCGGCCTTCGCGCTCCACGGGGCGGCGCGGTTCGGAAGCCTGGTGCTGCTGCTGATCCCGGCCTGCTACGTCGCGGTCGCGCTGTCCTGCGGGTGGACCGTGTTGCTGGTGACGGGCTGGGGGGCCGTGGCGAGCATGAGCCGCAGCTGGCGCCTGACCTCTGGCAGCTGGTGGCGCCTGACGCTGATCTATAGCGTGGCGCTCGTGCTGCTGCTGGTTCTCTATTCTCTGTCCGGTCTGATTGCCGGCATCCTGGCGGTGCTGCTCTCGCACGGGGACATTGCCGTGATTACCGCCGCGACCACCGTTCTGGTGGTTATCCTGAGCGCCGTCGGCACGCCCTTCTACTGGGCGCTGGCGCTCGCGGTGCTCGGCGATCTCACCGCGCGCCGCGAAGGCGCCGACCTCGCACAGCGCCTCTCGGCCCCCGCCACTCCATAACTCATGCACCGTTGGCTCCTGGCGCTTGTCCTTGCAGCCGCCGGGTTGCCGGGGGCGCAGGCACGCGATGCGCTCGGCGCGATCGATGCGTGCCTGCGGACGCTGGATCGCAATCTCGACGTCGGCTATCAGCACATTGCCGCGCGCTGCCCGGACCTCGCTCCGAGCCTCGCGCAGAGCGAATGGGCGGCGTGGCTGCCGCGGGACTGGAACCGGCCGGAGAGCCTGTTGTCTGCCGACGGACTGACGGAACTGCGCACGCTGCTGACGGGCCCGCCGCCCGCTGCGGCCGGCGCCCGCGAACCGCGCGTCGCGCGGGTCGCCGCGGTGCTCGCGACGCTTACGCAGCCGGATCAGCCGCGCGGTGGCTGGTGGGCGCGTTTCAGGCAGTGGCTGCGCGAGGCACTCACGCCGCCGCCGCAGCGCGCAGAGCAGGGATGGTTGCGGCGCATGATCGGTGACATGGCCCTGTCGCAGACTGTCCTGGAGGGGATCGTCTGGGGCGCGCTACTGCTCGTGATTGCGCTCGCGGCTGCCGTGGTCGTGAATGAGCTGCGGGTCGCGGGCCTGCTCCAGGGTGGGCAGCGCGCGCCGGGGAGCGCGCGCGCCGCCGCGCGCCTGCCGGCAGCGCTCACGTTCCAGGACCTGGAGCATGCCGGCCGGTTCCGGCAGCCCACGCTGCTGCTGGAACTCATCACGACGCGGCTCACGGAGCAGGATCGGCTGCCGCCGGCGCGCGCGCTCACGGTGCGTGAGCTGACGCGCGCCGCGCGCCTGCCCGAGGAGTCCGATCGCGAGCGTCTGAGCGAGCTTGCCACGGCCTGCGAGCGCGTGCGCTTCTCGGACACTGAACCCGCCCCGCACACCCTGGCCGCGGCGCTGGCGCGTGGACGGGAGTTGCTCGCGGCGCTGGAGCGGCCCGTCAGGCATCCGCAGGGTGCGAGCTAAGCATATGCGCGAGCGTCTGATCACACTCGTCTGTGCGCTCGGCTCGTTGTTGCTGTTCGCCGCGCTGTTCGTGCGCGGCGAAGGACTGGATGCGCGGCGTGTCGCGCTTCCCACCACCCTCGAGCGACATGGCAACGGACTGCTTGGCGCGATGAGCTGGCTCGAGGCGGAAGGCATCCGCAGCGTCTCGCTGCGCGAGCGCCTCGATACTCTGGCGAAGCGGCGGGATCTGCCCCGTGCCGGCAACCTTCTGATCATGACCGTGCCGGTTGCAACGCCCTTCAGGGTGCAGGAAGCGGGTGCCGTGGACCACTGGATCAGGGCCGGCAACACGCTGCTGGTGCTCGCCGCCTTGTCGGACAGCCCCGATTGGGGTCGGGGCGGACTCAGCATCCACAACGACCTGCAACTGCTCACCGGTCTGGACTTCGCGGCCGTTAGCGGCGCGCAGGGCTCGCAGAGCGCCGCCGCGCGCATGCTCGAGGCCTCGCGGGAGCTGGCACAGCCGCAACGCGGCACGCTGGTTCCCAACCGGCCTCATCCTTACCTGCGCGGCGTGCGCAGCGTGGTCGCCTGGTCGGATTACCCGCCGCAGGCCTGGACCGTACGGGTGCCGCGCGATGGTTTCGTTCTTTCGCTGGCACACCAGAGCGAGACGGGTGAGGGCGTGTTATGGGTGCGCCCCGTTGGCTCGGGGACCATCATCGTGAGCGGCTTCGGTTCGCTGTTCAGCAACCGCGCGCTTGCCGGTGCGGACAACGCCCGTTTGCTGGCCAACATCGTGGGCGCTACGGTGCGTTCCGACGGCGCGGTGCTGTTCGATGATGAACATCAGGGACTGGCTGCGGCCTACGATCCGGCCAAGTTCTACAACGACCCACGCCTGTACGGCACCATCGGGGTGCTGGCGGCGGTGTGGCTCATATGGGTGCTGGGCAGCACGCGCCTGCGCCTGCCGGCGACGCGCGTGCCGGCGCCACGGGAGGCGGAACTGGTGCGCGCCACCGGGGGATTTCTGGCGCGCGTGCTGCGCCCGGCCGCTGCAGCACGCCGCATGTTCGAGCATTTCTTCCGGCGGCTCGGCGCACGCACTCACCGTGGGGCGCAAGGCGCGGGGCTACCCTGGGAGTGGCTCGAACATCATCCGCGCCTGGCGCGCGCGGACGTGCAGCAACTCAAGGACTGGTACGCGCAGGCCCACTCGGACCAACGCGTGCCGCTGACGGCTCTGCATAACCTCATTGTTCGCACCGAAAGGCAACTGGCTGCATGAGCGCATCGATCCGACAGCTTGAAGATCTGCTGCTGCGTGAGCTCGGGCGCGTGGTGATCGGGGCGCACACCTCGGTGCGCGCGCTCACCGTGGCGCTCGTCGCCCGCGGCCACGTGCTGGTGCAGGGCGTGCCGGGTCTGGGCAAGACGCTGCTCGCCAAGGCTCTGGCGTGTGCCCTGGGCGGGGAGTTCAAGCGCATCCAGGGCACCGCGGACCTCATGCCGAGCGACATCATCGGTGTGCACGTGTTCGACGAAACGCAGCGCACCTTCGTGTTTCGCCCCGGCCCGCTATTCGCCGACGTGGTGCTGGTCGATGAAATCAACCGCGCGGGACCGAAGACGCAGTCGGCGCTTCTGGAAGCGATGGAGGAGCGGCAGGTGAGTGTCGAGCGCTCGGCCTGGCAGCTGCCGGCGGACTTCCTGGTGATCGCCACGCAGAACCCGCGTGAATTCGAGGGTACCTATCCGCTGCCGGAGTCGCAGCTCGACCGCTTCATGCTGCGCATCGACATGGACTACCCGGCCCGCGAGGCGGAAGCCGAGATCCTCACGCGCTACGGCGGCGTGCTGGCCGCAGGCCAGACGGCGCTCGGGCAGATCACGGTGCTCGGGCGAGCGCTGATCGGCGAGGCACGCGCGGAGGTGGAGCAGATTCATGTCGCCGACGCCCTCGTGTCCTACGTGCTGGATCTGGCGCACGCGTCGCGCGAGCACGCGCGCCTGACACTCGGCCTGTCGACGCGCGGCGCGCTGGCACTGCTGAAGGCCGGCCGCATTGCGGCGGGCTTGCGCGGCGGGGACTTCGTGACCCCCGACGATGTCAAGCAAGTCGCCGTGTCGGTGATGGCGCACCGCCTGGTGCTGGCACCGGAAGCCGCACTCGAGGGCGTCACTGACCTCGACGTTGTGCGTGCGCTGCTGGCCGAGACCCCGGTGCCGCGCTGAACCGAGCACACACCCATGCATCTGGCCCAGCGAGCCTACGTCCTCGTGCTGCTGACCGCGGTCATGGCGATCGCTGCGATCTGGTCGGGCGAGCCTGGCGTTACCGGTCTGTGGCGCATCCCGGCGGGCCTGTTGTTGTTCGGCCTGGCGCTCGAGGGATGGTTCGTGCGCCGCATGCCGGTCGAGGCGCGCCTCGCAACCGCGCCGCGCGCCTTTCTCGGGCGGCCGCACGCGGCGGCTTTCGTGTTCGCCAACGCTTCCGCCCGCACGCTCGCCGTTGAATACGCAGCGGCGACGCCGGCGGGCTTCGAGCCCCTGGTGCAGGTGCGCCGCGTGAGCGCGCCGGCGCACGCCACGGTGCAGGATCCGGTGACGCTGTTGCCCGTGCGGCTCGGGCCGCAGGCCTGGCCGGCGCTGCCGGCGCGCGTGTTGGGTCCGCTGCGGCTCGCGTGGTGGACCTGTGCCTTGCACCCTGAGCAACGACTGGTGGTGGCTCCCGATGCGCTGCGCACCCGGGTACACCCGCGCGGCCTGGCAGGCGGCGTGCGTCCGCGGCGTGTCGCAGGCGCGGGGGCGGAGCTGCACCAGCTGCGCGGCTACGTGCGTGGCGACCCGCTGGCCAGGATCGACTGGAAGGCAACGGCACGCGCCGGCACGCTGGTCACCCGTGAGTTCAGCGAGGATCAGCATCTCGACATCCTGGTCGCCATCGACGCCGGCCGCTTCAGCCGCGTGCGCGCGGGGCCTCTGGACCGCTTCGGCCTGTATGCCAACCTGGCAGCGCGCCTGGCGGAGATCGTCACGCAGCATGACGACCGCATCGGACTGGTGGTGTACGCCGACCGCGTGCTCGCCAGCTGCGCGCCGGCGCGCGGGCTCACCGGGGTGAGGCGCCTGCGCGGCGTGCTCGAACAGCTGTCGGTGCAGGCGGCGGAGTCGGATCCGACGGCCGCCGCGGTGAGCATGCGCGTGCTTCTCAAGCATCGCGGACTCATCGTGCTGCTCACGGATCTCGACGACGCCAACGTCGCCGACCAGCTGTCGCGTGCCGTGCGGCTCCTGACCCCGCCGCACCTGCTGGTGGTGGCGGGCGTGCACAGCGCAGAGATCGGCGATCTGGCCCGGGGCGAGGCGCGTGAGTGGCTGGACCCGTGGGTCGCGCTGGCCGCCGCCGAGCATGAGGCGCGCGCCGCGGCCCAGCGCCTGCTGCTGCAGCGGCTCGGCGCGCCCGTGGTGGCGGCGCCCGCGGAAGCGCTCGAGCAGGCGGTGTTCGCCAAGTACGAAGCACTGCGTCGCTCGCGGCGCGTGTAGCGGCGTGTTACGGCATTGGCCGGCGTGCGCGCCGGCCAAACAGCCAGCCGGACAGCAGTGCGACCATGCACAGCCAGTAACTCGCGCCGATCGCGCTGCGCGCCCACAGCGCAAAACGCGGATCGGGCGAAACGTAACCTTCCAGGATCCCCGCTCCCACCAGCAGCAGCGCACAGGCGATCAGGAGCTTGCCGGAGCGCAGCGCTGCGACGCGAAACGATTCAATGCGCCCCGCCTGCGCCGGGCGGATGAGCGCCTCGCCCACCGCGGCGCCCGCGGCGCCCGACAGGCACATGACCGAGAGCTCGACGCAGCCGTGCGCCACGATGAACCCGAACAGCTGCGCGCGCAGTCCGTGCAGACTCACGAACGCGAACACCGCGCCCAGCATCAGGCCGTTCAAACCGAGGATATAAAGAGTGCCCAGTCCAAACAGGAACCCGGCGCAGTAGGCGAACAGACTCACGACGATGTTGTTCGCCAGGATCTGGGCCGACAGCACCGAGGAGGGCACGATGTTCAGCAACCCTTCGGTCCACAGCTGGCCGCGCTCCACGCTGGCGATCAGATCGGGGGAGGCGAACAGCGCGATGAGCTCCGGGTAACTCTGCACCAGCGCGTACCCGCCGATCACAGCCAGCGCGAAAATCACCGTCGACCACAGGATGTAGGGCCGCAGCCAGCGCACCACCGCCGGAATCTCGTCGCGGAACAGCGTCAGGAGAGCGCTGCCGAGGCGCCAGGCGCCGTGATGCAGCGTCGCGTGCGCGCGCGCGTAAGCGGCTTCCAGGTACTCGCGGGTGCGCGAGTCCGGCATGAGCATGCGCACGCGCGCCAGATCATGTGCGAGCAGGCGATAGTCGTCCGCCAGGCGCGTGGCGTCCGCGGCATCGTCGCTGCGTCCGCGGGCGAGGCGGCGGGCGCGCCTCTCCGCCTGCCGCCACAGATCCGCGCGCTGCAGCAGACTGACGGTGAGAGCGCGTTGCCGGGCCGAGCCGTTCACTTGGCTCCGCCGCTATCGAGGACGCGCCAGGCGCTCGAGGCGCGTGCGCCAGGCGGCGTCGTCAGGGGTGCCGGACTCAGCGGGGTCGGCGCCGTAGCGTGTCAGCACCTGGCGTGCGAGCCGCACGCGCGCCTCGGGCTGCAGCGCGGGCCAGCGCTCGAGCAGCTCGGCGACGATCTCGGCGCCCGCCGCGTCGAGCCGGCTCACCTGGGTGGCGTCGCCGGCGGGCGTCGGCAGGCGTGCCTCCGCATGCTCGAACACCAGCAGCGTGCCGGCAGCCATGTCGCCGATGCGCAGGTGGTCGCGCGTCAGCACCACCGTGATCAGGCCCACGCCGTAGAACAGCGGCAGGCTGTCGACCAGGCGAAATACGTTGCGGGTCAGGAGCGCGCCGGCGCTGGGCGCGCCGCCATCGCGCGCCACGATCCGCACACCTGCCATGCGCTTGCCGGGCGTGCTGCCGCGCAGCGCGAGCTCCACCGCGTGGTGGTAGAGGAAATAGATCGCCAGGGCGGGTGCGACCACCGCGCCAAACCAGCGGGCATCGGTGCTCAGGGGGGGGCTAAGGCTGAAGCGCCCGTTATAAAGGAGTGCGCCGAGGACGAACCACCCGAGCGCGAGAATCACGCGGATATGCCAGTCGACCAGGAATGCGTAGGCGCGTGCGCCCGGTCCCGCCACCGGCAGCGACACGTCGATGCCGGTCACACTGTCGACCACCAGGCCGGGTGCGAGCTCACTCATGTTCCGCCAGCAGCTCGGCCTGGTACTCCTGCTGCAGCGCCTCGATCAGCTCATCGAGCTGGCCGTCCATGACCTGCTGCAGTTTGTAGAGCGTCAGGTTGATACGGTGATCGGTGACGCGCCCCTGGGGGAAATTGTAGGTGCGGATCCGTTCGGAGCGGTCGCCGCTCCCCACCTGCAGGCGGCGCGATTGCGCCTGCGCGCTCTGCTGCTTCTCCTGCTCGGCGGCCAGCAGGCGCGCCTTGAGCAGCGCCATGGCGCGCGAGCGGTTCTTGTGCTGGGAACGCTCATCCTGGCATTCCACCACGATGCCGCTCGGCAGGTGCGTGATACGCACCGCGGAGTCGGTCTTGTTGACGTGCTGGCCGCCCGCGCCCGAGGAGCGGTAGGTGTCGATGCGCAGCTCGGCCGGGTTGATATCGATCTGCTCGACCTCATCGAGCTCGGGCAGGATCGCCACCGTGCACGCCGAGGTGTGAATGCGTCCCTGCGCCTCGGTCGCCGGCACGCGCTGCACGCGGTGCGTTCCGGATTCGAACTTCAGCAGCGAGAACGCGCCCTTGCCGGCGATGCGGCTGATGATCTCCTTGTAGCCGCCGTGCTCGCCCGGGCTTTCGCTGAGCACCTCCGCGGCGAATCCCTTGCGTTCCGCGTAGCGGGCGTACATGCGGTGCAGCTCACCGGCGAAGATCGCCGCCTCATCGCCCCCGGTGCCGGCGCGCACCTCGAGGAAGATGTTGCGGTCGTCGCGCAGATCCTTCGGCAGCAGGAGCCTGCGCAGCTCGCTCTCCGCGGCTTCGAGCTCGCGCTGCACGTGTCCCACCTCCTCCTCGCCGAGGGTGCGCACGCCGGGGTCCGGATCGGCCTGCAGGTCGCGCGCGGCGGCCAGATCGCGTTCCAGGCCGTGGTAGCGGCCAAAGCGCTCTGCCAGCGGCTGCAGGCGCGCGTACTCCATGGACAGTTCGCGGAACTGCTGCGAGCCGCCGGCCACCTCATCGGTGGCCAACAACCGGCCGACCTCCTCGAAGCGATCGGACAGTTTCTGCAGGCGCTGGCGGATGGATTCCTTCATGGCGGCGGCTTTGGGGCGCGGCATTCTCCGGGATGTCTGCAGTTTGTGACAAGTTGCGCAATGCGCACCACTTGCGGAGGCTCTATAGTGCTGGCGTGAGTATGATCAAAGCTTGCGTAACCTGACCCCAGTCCTGTGCGCCTCGGTGCTGGCGGCCTCGCTGCTCGCCGGATGCGCCGGCGTGCGACCCGCCACCCAGGTCGCGGCGCCACCGCCCCCGGGCGGGGATGCCAGCGCCCTGACCGTGGTCGCGGAAGTGGCCCTGAAGCGCGGCGACTGCCGGGCGGCTTCGGAAGCCTACGCGCATGGCGCCGCCGTTGCCGCGGACGTTCAGCTGGCCCGTCGCGCCACGCAGGTGGCGATGGCTTGCGAGCATCTGCCCGCCGCCTGGGCTGCCGCGACCCGCTGGCGCGCACTGGCGCCCGGGGATCGCGAGGCGGACGCCCTGTACGCGGCTGTGGCGCTCAAGCTGTATCACACCAGCGAGGCACGCGCCGCTATCCACGACTTCTGGCGCGCCGAAGAGCACGCCAATTCGGCGAGCGCCGCACTCACCAAGCCAACCCAGCCAGACGCCGCTGCAGGCAAGGGTTCCGCGCCCGCCCCGGAGGCGACGCCTGCCGCGCCGCGCGCTGCCCAGCGCACGGCCAAGAGCATGACCGAGTTGACGGCGCTGCTGCTGGAGGAGTCCGACGCGCCCGCCGTGTTGATGGCCATGAGCGGGGCGCTGGAGCCGACGGCCAACTCACCCGACACACTCACACTGTTGGGCGAACTGGCGCTGGCTGCGTACGACGGCCAGCGTGCCGCAGGGTATGCGCAGCAGGCGCTGCAACGTGACCCCAAGGATCCTGCCGCGCTGCGGGTGCTGGCGCGCGCCTACGTCGTGCGCGGCGATGCCCCGCAGGCGGTCGCCACCGCGCGCCAGGCGAAGGCGCACGATGGAACGCGCGGCGGCTTCGAGCTTGCGGAGATTCTCGCCTCGCTCGATCGCAACGAGGAGGCCCACCAGGAGCTGGAGCATCTGCGCACCAGCGGCGCGCCGGCCGCGGAGATCGATCGGCGGCTCGCGCTGCTGGCGTTCGCTTCCGGGGACCTGAAGGAAGCCCGCCAGCGCTTCACGGAGCTGCTGTCGAGCGGCCAGGGCAACGATACGGCGCAGCTGTATCTGGCCGATATCGCGGCGCGTGACGGCGATCCGGAGGGAGCGATCGCGGCCTACCGCCGCCTCTACGACTCGTCGGTGGCGCTGTCGGCGCGCTCGCGGGCGGCGTCGCTGCTGCTCGATCGCAAGGCGCGCGCCGAGGCGCTGGCGCTGCTCGATGACTACGCCGCGGACCACCCGGAGGATGAGCTCGACCTGACACTCGCCAAGGCGCGGCTGCTGGCCGATCACGGCGAAGCGGACACCGGGCTGGCGTTGCTCGCGACCGCGCTCGAGCGCCATCCGCAACATCCCTCGATCGAATACGATCGCGCAGTGATACTGGAACAGGCGGGGCATGTGCACGAGTCGGTCGAGGCGCTCGAGCAGATGCTCACCCAGCGACCCGACGACCCGACTCTGTTGAATGCGCTCGGTTACACGCTGGCGGACCACACGCTCGAGCTGGGGCACGCCGAAGGGCTCATCCGCCGCGCGCTCGCCGTGATGCCCGACAACCCCGCAGCACTCGATAGCCTCGGCTGGGTGCATTTCCGTGCCGGCGACGCCAAGGGCGCCATCAGCACTCTCGAGCATGCCTATGCCCTCGGCCACGACGCCGAGATTGCCGCTCATTGGGGTGAGGCGCTGTGGGTGAGCGGCAAGCGCGGCGAGGCGCGCCGGGTGTGGGCGGCGGCGCTGGCCCGCGAGCCCGATTCCAGACCACTGAAGGCGACGCTCAAACGGTTCCTGCCCGATGCGCAGTAGGGTGCTGCGCGTCGGCGCAGCGGCCGTGCTGTTGGGGTTGGCCGGCTGCCGCACCACGCCGGTGACCTTTGCGCCGGTGGCGCCGTGGGAGGTGCGGCGACCGCAGCTGCAGGCGCGCGAGCATTTCGACCTCAGTGGGCGTGTGGCGGTCGCGACCGGACACGACGGCTTCAACGCGAACCTGCATTGGGAGCAACAGGGCAGGCGCTCGCAGCTGATGCTCGAGGGCCCGCTCGGAACAGGTGCCGTGCGGATCAGCGCATCGGGCAATGATCTTGACATAGTCACGGCGCGCGGCGAGCACGTGGACAGCGCCGCGGCGCACGCCGATCTCGCGTCGCGTCTCGGGTTCGATCCGCCGCTGCCGAGTCTGCGTTACTGGATCCTCGGAGTGCCCGACCCGACCCAACCCGCCACCGAAGAGCTCGATCAGCGGCAGCAGCGCCTGCAGGGTCTCACCCAGGCCGGCTGGCACATCGACTACACCCTCTACGTTGCGGTCGGCGGTGAGTCGCTGCCGGCGCGCCTCACACTGCAACGCGACGCGGTGCGCGTGCGGCTGCTCGTGGATGACTGGCAGTTATGACACCCGCGGAGACGCACTGGCCCGCCCCCGCGAAACTCAATCTTTTCCTCCACGTGACCGGCCGTCGCGCGGACGGTTATCACGAGCTGCAGACACTCTTTCAGCTGATCGACCTGTGCGACACGGTGGCGATCAGTGTGCGCGAGGACGGGCAGATCGAGCGACCGGTGGGCCCGCCACAGGTGCCTTTCGAGGCGGATCTGACCGTGCGGGCCGCCCGGGCGCTCCAGAGCGCCACCGGCACGCGCCTTGGGGCGAGTCTCAAGGTGCGCAAGCGCATCCCCCAGGGCGGGGGCCTCGGTGGGGGCAGCTCGGACGCGGCAACGACGCTGCTTGCGCTGAACGAGATGTGGAACTGCGGGCTCTCCTTGAGCGAGCTGGCCAGCCTATCGAGGCCGCTGGGTGCGGATGTGCCTGTTTTTGTTCAGGGTTCCTCGGCCTGGGCGGAGGGGGTCGGCGAGCGCCTGACGCCCGTCACCCTGCCCGGGACGTGGTACGTCGTCATCTACCCGGGAGTCTCAATGAGCACCCGGGAGGTGTTCCAGAGCCCTGAATTGACACGAAATTCACCTCTCATCACAATACGCGCCTTTTTTGAGTCCGGTGGGCGCAACGACTGCGAGGCGGTCGTGCGCTCGCGCGCACCGCAGGTGGCGGAGGCGCTCGAGTGGCTGGCGCGATTTGCGCCGGCGCGCCTGACGGGCACCGGGTCGTGCGTCTTCAGCGCATGCGGGAGCGCCAGCGACGCCGAGCGCCTGGCGGCGCGGGTTCCCGATCGCTGGATGAGCTTCGTGGCTCAGGGCCTGAACACCTCGCCCGTGCACGAACGCCTCAAGCACGGGCGGCAAACCTGAGGCGGCTGTAAGATGCGCGCCCGCCAGCTCTCCCATGCGGGCGGACGGATGCTGGGGTGTCGCCAAGTGGTAAGGCAGCGGGTTTTGATCCCGCCATTCGGAGGTTCGAATCCTTCCACCCCAGCCAGTTTCATGACGCCGGGCGCCTGATGGGCGCCGGCACGGGGCGAGGATGGCGGAAGTTACACGCAGCGCAGAAAGAAGTATGGGTTCCAGCGACACACTGGCGCTGTTTGCCGGCAATGCCAACCCGGTGCTGGCGCAGGACATTGCGCGCAGCCTGCAGACGCAGCTCGGACGTGCGTTTGTCGGGCGCTTCAGCGACGGCGAGGTCAACGTCGAGCTGATGGAGAACGTGCGCGGGCGCGACGTGTTCATCGTGCAGTCGACCTGTCCGCCGGCGAACGACAGCCTGATGGAGCTGCTGGTGATGGTGGACGCCTGCCGGCGCGCCTCCGCCGCACGCATCACCGCGGTCGTGCCGTACTTCGGCTACTCGCGCCAGGACCGGCGCCCGCGCGCGACGCGCTCGGCCATCACGGCGAAGCTGGTTGCCAACATGGTGTCGAGCGCGGGAGTGAATCGGCTGCTGACGGTCGATCTGCACGCGGATCAGATCCAGGGGTTTTTCGACATCCCGGTCGACAACGTGTATGCCTCGCCGGTGCTGCTCGGCGAAGCGTGGAAGCAGGCCTACCGCAACGTGATCGTCGTGTCGCCCGATGTGGGCGGCGTGGCGCGCGCGCGGGCCTTCGCCAAGCGTCTTGACGATGCCGAGCTGGCGATCATCGACAAACGTCGCCCGCGGCCGAACGAGTCGAAGGTGATGAACATCATCGGCGAGGTCGAGGGCAAGACCTGCATGCTGATCGACGACATGGTCGACACCGCCGGTACGCTGTGCCGGGCCGCGCAGGCGCTGAAAGACGAGGGCGCACTGAAGGTGGTGGCCTACATCACGCACCCGGTGCTGTCCGGCGGCGCGGTGCAGAGGATTGCGCAGTCGGCGCTGGATGAGCTGGTCGTCACGGACACGATTCCGCTGAGCGCCGAAGCCACGGGCGCCGACCGCATCCGCCAGCTGTCGGTGGCGGAGCTGCTCGCGGAAACCATCCGCCGCATCCGCGACGAGGAGTCGGTGAGCTCGCTGTATGTCGATTGAATTGGGCAAAAGTCGCCTGCGGCGCTTTTGCCGGAAGGTGCCTTCGTTGCCGGCGGCAAAAGGCGTGGCTTTTGCCGCCTGCCCGGAGGCGAGAGTTTTGGGTATGCCGGTCTGGTCGCGGAGCGGCAGTGTTGAGTCATTACTGGAGACCAAGTAAATGCGTATTTCGTTCACCTTCGGCGCGGATGTCCGCGAGACGCAAGGCAAGGGTGCGAGCCGCCGCCTGCGTCACACCGGCAAGGTCCCCGCCATCCTGTACGGCGCGCACCAGGACGCCCAGGCGCTGGTTCTCGACCAGCAGAATCTTCTCACCATGATCGCCGACGAGCGCTTCTACTCCTCGATCGTGCGCCTGAAGATCGGCGAGCACACCCAGGAAGCAATCATCAAGGACGTGCAGATGCACCCGGCGAAGAACGTGGTCGTGCATGTGGACCTGCAGCGCGTGGTCGAGAACGAGACGATCCGCATCCGGCTGCCAATCCACTTCAGGGGAGAGAGCGTGTCGCCCGGCGTCAAGACCCAGGGCGGCGTGGTATCGCACATGCGCGCCGACGTCGAGATCAGCTGCCTGCCGAAGGATCTGCCGGAATTCCTGGAGCTGGATCTTTCGGGCATGAGCCTCAACGAGACCAAGTTCCTGGCGGATATCCCGCTGCCCGCGGGCGTGGCGATTCCGGAGCTCACGCAGCGCAACGCGCCGGTCGTGTCGATCCATGCTCCCCGTGCCGAGGAGCCCGAGCCGGTTGCCGCCGAGGCCGTCGCCGCCGTGCCTGTCGAGGGTGCCGCACCTGCCGTTGCAGGTGCTCCGGGCGCTCCGGGCGCTGCGCCGCCTGTGGGGGCCCCGGGCGCTGCTCCGGCCGCCCCCGGCGAGGCCAAGAAAGGTGAGGCCAAGAAGGGCGAGGAGAAAAAGGAGGCCGCTCCTGCCAGGAAGGAGGGCGGCAAGAAGTAGCCGTCACGACAGGCGCTGCACCAGACACCGGCCGCCGCGGGAGCCATGGCGCTCCTGCCGCGGCCGGCGACGTTTGCGGTGTGACTCAACGACATGGCAGGTGAGCCGCTCAAGCTGATCGTCGGGCTCGGTAATCCGGGCACTGAATACGCACGCACGCGCCACAACGCGGGTTTCCAGTTCGCTGAAGAGCTGGCCCGCCGCCACGGCGCCGGGTTCCGCAGCGAGCCCCGTCACCGCGCCGAACTGGCGCGCACGCGTGTGGGCGACACCGAGCTGTGGTTGTTGAAGCCCATGAGCTACATGAACCACAGCGGCGACCCGGTGCGCAGCGTCGCGAGTTTCTACAAGATCCCGGTCGAGTCGGTGCTGGTGGCGTACGACGAGCTGGATTTCCCTGCGGGGGTGGTGCGCTTGAAGCAGGGCGGCGGTGCCGCCGGCCACAACGGTATGCGCGACGTGATCGGGCAAATGGGCGACGCGTTCTGGCGGCTGCGGATCGGCATCGGTCACCCGGGCGACCGCGCCGCGGTGCTCGATTACGTGTTGGGGCGCCCGCGCGCCGCGGAAGCGCAGCTCATCCATGAGGCGCTGCTGGCGGCCGCAGATATCGTGCCGCTGCTGCTTACCGAAGGCGCGCAGATCGCCATGAACCGTCTGCACAGCCGCGAATCCGTACCGGGCGCCCCAAGGGCGCCCGCCAACTCCTGAAGCACCAGGAGCGAGGTCCCCTGCATGCCCATCCGCTGCGGCATCGTTGGTCTGCCCAATGTCGGCAAGTCGACTCTGTTCAACGCGCTCACGCGCGCCCAGATCGCGGCCGAGAACTATCCGTTCTGTACCATCGATCCGAACGTCGGCGTGGTCCCCGTGCCTGATCCGCGCCTGGCGCAACTGGCCGCGATCGCCCGGCCCGAGAAGATCGTTCCGACCACGGTCGAGTTCGTCGACATCGCAGGTCTGGTCGCCGGCGCCTCGCAGGGCGAGGGGCTCGGCAACCAGTTTCTGTCGCACATCCGCGAAGTGGACGCGATCGCGCACGTGGTGCGCTGCTTCGAGAGCGGCGACGTCATCCATGTGGCGGGCAGGATCGATCCGCTATCGGATGTAGAGACCATCGACACGGAGCTGGCGCTGGCGGATCTCGCGACTCTGGAGAAGGGGCTGGAACGCGCCACCAAGGCGGCCAAGAGCGGCGAGCAGGACGCGATTCGCAGGCGCGTCCTGTTTGAACGCGTCAGGGTGCAGCTGAATGCGGCGCAGCCGGTGCGCGCGCTGGCGCTCACCGAGGAGGAACGCCGCGATTTGCGCGAGCTGCAGCTGCTCACGGCCAAGCCGGTGATGTACGTCGCCAACGTGGCGGAGCATGGCTTCGAGAACAATCCGTTCCTGGCAACGCTCGAGAAGCGCGCCGCCGCCGAGGGCACCGTGGTGGTGGCGGTGTGCGCGGCCATCGAGGCGGAGATTGCGCAGCTCGAGGAGGCCGAGCGCAGCGAGTTTCTTGCCGATCTGGGTCTGAAGGAGCCGGGGTTGAACCGCGTGATCCGTGCGGCCTACCGCCTGCTCGGTCTGCAGACGTTCTTCACCGCAGGACCTAAGGAAGTGCGCGCCTGGACGGTGCGGGTCGGGGCGTCCGCGCCGCAGGCGGCGGGCGTAATCCACACCGACTTCGAGCGTGGCTTCATCCGCGCCGAAGTCATCGCCTTCCCGGACTACCTCGCCGCTAACGGCGAAGCCGGTGCGCGCGATGCCGGCAAGCTGCGCCTGGAGGGTAAGGAGTATGTGGTCCAGGAAGGCGACGTCATATACTTCAGGTTCAATGTATGAGGTGCGACAATGCGCGCCCCTTCCTGGAAAGGTAGCTCAGCTGGTTAGAGCACGGCACTCATAATGCCGGGGTCGAGGGTTCGAGTCCCTCCCTTTCCACCAATCGAATCAACAGGTAGTGACTGCCCGCCAGAATCGCTACCCGGACGCCACAGGTCGGTACGGCAGCCGCTGAGACCAGCGCAGTGCGAACCTTACCCATGGGGAGCTCCTTCCAGGTATTTCATTTGTAGTTCAAGAAGGACAGCAACGATCGCAACTGTGGGGGACGGCGATTCCGCGTTCGTTGCTGAATCACTCGCGACCGAACTTACCAGAACCCCCAAGCGATGCGTCACCGGCAACCTGCCAGATCAGCCCTGGGCCGTCAGCCCATCACTGACTTTCGTCTGTCACAATTTTCGTGTTGCATCGCCGACGAGCACCAAGAGCGTGCCGACCGGGCCCCCTGGGTGGGGCTGGGCGCGCCGAAATAGTGCGCGGACCGTGCTTCAGTACCTGACCATGTACTGATGTGACTCGAGGAACACGGAAAACGCTTTTCTTGAAGGCCTCGACTTGCTGGGCTTCGGTCTGGGTAGCCACCTGAACGTGCTGCTTCGCCTGCTGCGAAGCCTGCTGCTGTACACCGCTAGGCCTCGGATTGACCGGGGCCGGCGGGTATAACTTACGACTCGCAAGCTATTGGTACTAGAATGACAAAGTAGCCCACTGAGGTCCGCGGCGCGTGGCGACGATGGCGCCAAGGGAGACCTCGGATCTGCGAACTAAGGAGAAATTCCGTGGCCAATGAATCCGACAAGCCCGCCCGCACAATTCTGCCGATTCCCGATCAAAAGCATGTAGGTCTGACGACCTACGACGCCAAGGACCCGGATACCAAGTTTCCGCCCATCGAGCCGCTGCGGCCGCCGAAGGGCGCACCCA
>Ga0210394_10002256_pt1 | contig 26938 bp, 27 predicted proteins | sample IncBWC12MmetaG_FD_160121 | JGI IMG/M metagenome (GOLD analysis project Ga0210394, IMG submission 160121) | Forest soil microbial communities from Barre Woods Harvard Forest LTER site, Petersham, Massachusetts, United States - Inc-BW-C-12-M | ecosystem: Environmental > Terrestrial > Soil >...
AAATAGAATAACATCGGTTGGTTCAACCATGCAGATTACAAGCGCCATGAAAATGGTGAGTGCTGCTAAACTTAAACGTGCACAGGATGCTGTAACACAAATGCGCCCCTATGCAAACAAGCTTACTTCTATTTTACAAAACCTAAGCGCAAGCTTAGATACTTCTGAAAATAAATTTGCCCGCGATACAGATGGAGATAATGTGCTTTTAATTGTTATTTCTTCTAACCGTGGTTTAGCTGGTGGTTTTAATGCTAACGTAATTAAAAAAGCGTGGAGCTTAATTAAAAACGATTACAAAGGTTCATCTAAAGTATCTGTATTGTGTATTGGTAAAAAAGCAGACGATGCTTTTAAAAGAACTGACCATCGCATACATGGTACCGATTTACCGCATCACTTAAACGAATTATTTGATAAACTTTCATTTGATAATGTAGCGCCAATTGCTGATAAAATTATGCAAGCTTTCGCTAATAATCAGTTTGATAGGGTTTATTTGGTGTATAATCAGTTTAAAAACGCGGCTGTACAACTAACTGTAGCTGAGCGTTTTTTACCGATAGATACTACGAAATCAGCAGCAGCTGATAGCAAAAATAGCGTTGATTATATTTTTGAACCTAACAAAGAATATATCGTAAACGAATTAATTCCTAAATCGTTAAAAGTACAATTCTATAAAGCTTTGTTAGATTCTGTAGCTTCTGAACATGGTGCTCGTATGACTGCTATGCACAAAGCAACCGATAACGCTAAAGAAATGTTACGTTCACTTAAAATTAGCTATAACAAAGCTCGTCAGGCTGCTATTACCAATGAAATATTGGAAATTGTGGGTGGTGCAGAAGCTTTAAAAGGTTAATTGTAATTAATTTATTAAACCTAAGAACCCTTCCTTGTGAAGGGTTTTTTATTGGTAAAAATTCTAATTGAAAATCTTCTTAGTTAAATTGTAGAGGAATTTATTGTTGTTTAAAATACTTGTAGAAGCATTAAACAATCGAGGATTATTGACAATTAATTTGCGGATAAAATAATTTCGTTGATGCTCCCTCCATAATTTATCGTACACCGTTTTGTTATACTGTTTCATAAAAGAAGCAGAGAAGTTATTTTGCTCGAAACATTTTTTTGCCTGCCAACCTGCGTATCGCCCTGAAACCATTGCCTGTCCAATTCCTTCTCCGGTTAAAGGGTCGATAAGTGAGGCGGCATCTCCGCAAAGCATAAACCTGTTGCCTGAAATAGTTGTTTTTCTAGAACCAAGTGGTAGGCCGTATCCCTCTATTTTGCCTATCATCTCAGCACCTGCAAACCTTTCTTTAATAGCCGGGTTTGTTTCTATAATGTGTTGCATCTCTTGTCGCAGGTTTATTTTTTTTGCGGAAACTTTTTGAGATAATATGCCTAAGCCCACATTAGCCTGATTATTTGGTAACGGAAAAATCCAGAAATAGCCGGGTATAATATCGTGTATAAAGTGCAGCTCAAAAGTTGATGCCGGGATATCTTTTACGTTTTTAAAATAAGCTCTTACTGCCGCCGCATGGTGCTTAGGGTCGAGTTGTATTTGTGTAAGCTTTTTTCTTGTAAGGCCTTGTTCGCCATCGCAACCTATAATTATTTCGGCTTCAAGTTTTGCTTTGTCAGCTAAAATAACATAGGCCTCTTTTTCATTTGCTACAACATCTTGTATGGCTGTATGTAGAAATAATTTTACGTTGGTTAATTGCTTAACAAGGTCGAACAAAAAATTATCGAAGTTAATGCGCGCACTTATAAAACCATCCTCGCCATAACTAATATCGAGTGCTTTTGTGTTTGGACTAACAATTCGAATAGTGTTTACTTTTTCTTTCTCTGTAAAGGCAGCTAACGCTTTAGCATAAGTAGGATTTATGGTGTTTAAAACTTTAGGAACGTAGGCTGCAATGGCATCGCCACAAATTTTATCGCGCGGAAAATTGCTTTTATCTATCAAAGCCACTTTTAAACCCGAAGAACCCAGTGCAAGCGCACAGGTTGCCCCGGCCGGACCAGCACCACAAATTATTACATCAAATTTTTCGGCCATAGATAACGCACTAAATTAACATTTCTATGCTGTAAACAGTAATTTGTAAAGATTGATATAAAATTATATCTTTGAGTTAGTAAACTTTAGGGGTGTCCATTTTAATGGTCTGAGAAATTACCCTTCGAACCTGAACAGGATAATGCCTGCGAAGGGAAAAGTGAAAGAAATACATTTCTGTATTTTCTCTCCTCTTAAAGTTTTAACGGCGTAATAAATTTGATATGATTGTTTTTATCAATAATAAAAATTGTGTGCTTAACGCAGATGCTAATTTAATGATGGCATTAGAGCAACACGGCATTCTCACCCAAAAAGGAATTGCGGTTGCGGTAAATAATGCTGTAATCCCCAAAGCAGAGTGGCAAACTAAAACCTTAACCGAAAACGATAAAATAACCATTATAAAAGCCACACAAGGCGGATGATTTTAAATTAATAAGAACTTAAAAGAGCAAAAATGAAAACAAAGGATAAAGCACCTAATCAAAATGTAATAAGTACTGAACCGTTAACAGGCTCACGCAAGATTTTTGTTAAAGGAAAATTGCATGATATAAAAGTAGCCATGCGCGAAATTACCTTGACGGATACTGTGCATAAATTTAATAACAGTAACAAAATAGAAAAAAACCCTTCGGTTACCGTATATGATACAAGCGGACCCTATACGGATGCTAATTATACAGTTGATTTAAAAAAGGGTTTACCTCGCTTGCGTGAAGAGTGGATTGTAAAACGTGGTGATGTGGAACAACTAAATACAGTAAGCTCAGAATACGGCACACAGCGCATGAACGATAAAAGTTTAGATAGCTTGCGTTTTGAACATATACAAAAACCGTATAAAGCTAAAGCCGGAAAAAATGTAAGTCAGTTGCATTATGCAAAACAAGGCATTATTACGCCTGAAATGGAATACATTGCTATTCGCGAAAATCAGCGCATTGAAGAAATACAAAATACAAAAGACCCATTGTGCCATCAACATGCAGGTAATAGTTTTGGTGCAAACACACCTATAAAATTTATCACCCCTGAGTTTGTAAGAGATGAAATTGCTGCTGGTCGTGCCATTATTCCTGCAAATATTAATCACCCTGAAAGTGAACCAATGATTATTGGCAGAAATTTCTTGGTAAAAATAAATACTAATATTGGTAACTCAGCTGTTTCTTCAAGCATAGAAGAAGAAGTGGAGAAAGCCGTGTGGAGCTGCCGTTGGGGGGGAGATACATTAATGGATTTATCTACCGGAAAAAATATACATGAAACCCGTGAGTGGATTATTCGTAACTGTCCGGTACCGGTTGGTACAGTGCCAATTTATCAGGCATTAGAAAAAGTAAATGGCAAAGCCGAAGACTTAACTTGGGAAATTTTTAGAGATACGTTAATTGAGCAAGCCGAACAAGGCGTAGATTATTTTACCATACATGCTGGCGTGTTATTGCGTTATGTACCGCTTACAGCAAAACGAATAACAGGCATTGTATCGCGTGGCGGCAGTATTATGGCTAAGTGGTGCTTGGCTCATCACAAAGAAAACTTTTTGTACACACACTTCGAAGAGATTTGTGAAATTATGAAAGCGTATGATGTTTCTTTCTCTTTAGGAGATGGTCTGCGTCCGGGTTGTATAGCCGATGCTAATGATGCCGCACAATTTGGTGAATTAGAAACATTAGGCGAGCTTACTAAAATTGCCTGGAAACATGACGTGCAAGTTATGATTGAAGGTCCGGGACATGTACCCATGCATTTGATTAAAGAAAATATGGATAAGCAATTAAAAGAGTGTCACGAAGCGCCTTTTTATACGCTTGGTCCATTAACAACTGATATTGCTCCGGGTTACGATCATATAACATCTGCCATTGGTGCAGCTATGATTGGTTGGTTTGGTACCGCTATGTTATGTTATGTAACACCAAAAGAACATTTAGGTTTACCTAATAAAAAAGATGTAAAAGATGGTGTTATCACTTATAAAATTGCGGCGCATGCTGCTGACTTAGCTAAAGGCCATCCGGGTGCGCAATACAGAGATAATGCTTTGAGCAAAGCGCGTTTCGAATTTCGTTGGGAAGACCAATTTAATTTATCGTTAGACCCTGATACAGCTCGTGAGTTTCACGATGAAACCTTACCGGCTGAAGGCGCTAAAATTGCGCACTTCTGCTCTATGTGCGGACCGCATTTTTGCTCTATGAAAATTACACAAGATGTTCGTGATTATGCAGAAAAACAAGGCATGATTGAAGATGAGGCTTTGAAAAAAGGCATGGAAGAAAAGTCGAAAGAGTTTAAAGAAAAAGGTAGCGAAGTGTATTTGTAAACCATGAGTGATAAAGCTACATATCGAATTATAAAAAAAGTTGATTTGCCTCACACCAAGGTAGAATTGCGTGATGATGACATTATTCAATTTTTTTATGGCGATTATGTGCATTATAACACAAAAATTGCGCAAGAGGTTGAAGATGTAGTAATACAAATGATAGAGGATAAAACGTATATGTCGTTGCGTATAGCAGGTAAGCAATCAAGCATTGCATTAAAGTTAATGGATTACTTATCAAGAGGCAGAGGATGCTTACTTACATTGGCAGATGCTTTTGTGATTCAATCATTCATTCATCGAGTATTGGCTAAAATTTATTTGAAGTTCTCAAAACCCTATGTACCAACTAAATTTTTTGAAAATGTTAAAGACGCCGAAACTTGGTTAAAGTCGTTAGATAAAAATATGTTGAAATCAAACCATAAATTAAATATTACGAGGGTTAATTAAATGGTATCTAAACGTTTATATGTGTTAAGCATTGCAGGTTTCGACCCAAGTGGCGGAGCAGGTGTGTTGGCCGATGTAAAGACGTTTGAAAGCAACAAAGTATATGGCTTAGGAGTTATTTCGGCTAATACATTTCAAAACGATACCGAATTTGAAAAAATTGATTGGGTTTCTGCTGAAAAAATAATTGAACAAATAGCTATTCTGCAAAAACGTTTTGAGTTTGAATATGTGAAAATTGGTTTGATAGAAAATTTAGAAAGCTTGAATAAAATAACCTCTTATTTAATTTCTAAAAACTCAAGTACTAAAATTGTATGGGATCCTATTTTAAAAGCGAGTGCGGGTTTTGAATTTCATAAACAGGTAGATAGTGTTTTGTTAGAGAAAATATGCAGGCAACTTTATGTGATAACACCCAACGTGCCTGAAGCTTTATTATTAGGTTCATTTAAAGATGCTACCGAAAACGTAAAACACCTTTCAAAATATTGTCATGTACTTTTAAAAGGTGGGCATGCAGAAAAAAAAATGGGTTACGATACTTTGTTTTTAAAAGAAGGAAAACAATTTTCCTTCCGCCCAAAAACAAAAAATATTTTTCCTAAACACGGTTCGGGTTGTGTGTTGTCATCTGCTCTTGTAGCTAATTTAACCAAAGGAGAAGATTTACAACGTGCTTGTTTAAAGGCAAAACAATATACTGAACGAATTTTAAGTAGTAATAAAACATTATTATGTTACCATAAAATATGATTTCGAAATTACACTATATAACACAGGATGTTGAAAATGCTTCGCATATACAGCTGGTAGAAGATGCCTGCAAGGCTGGAGTTAATTGGATTCAGCTTCGCTTAAAAGATAAATCGTACGAAGACTGGAAACTTATTGCAGAAGAAGCGTTGGCTATTTGCAAAAAGTATAATGCCAAACTAATTATAAACGATAACGTTGCCTTAGCGAAAGAAATTAATGCTGATGGGGTTCATGTGGGTAAACAAGACATTCCGGTAGCAAAGGCCAGAGAAATTTTGGGCCCTCATTTTATTATTGGAGGCACAGCCAACACATTTGACGATGTAAAACTGCATGCTAAATCGGGTGCTGATTATATTGGACTTGGGCCTTTTCGTTTTACAACTACCAAAGATAAATTAAGTCCGATTTTAGGTTTAGATGGCTACAAAGCAATTGTAGATAAATGCAAACAAGAAAATATAAACGTGCCCATAATTGCTATTGGAGGAATTAAGGAAAACGATGTTGAGGATATAGCTGCTATGGGCATACATGGAATTGCCGTAGCAAGTGCCATAACACATGCCGAAAATAAAAAAGAAACGGTAAAAAATTTTATGAAGCATTTAGAGTACGATACATTAAAAATTAAATAAGATGAAGCCATTGATTATTGGAGATAAGACATTCACTTCACGTTTATTTACGGGCACAGGCAAATTTTCTTCTTCCCAATTAATGGAAGAAGCTTTGCTTGCTTCAGGCTCTGAATTAGTGACTGTTGCACTTAAAAGAGTAGACGTAAACAGCGATAGCGATGATATTTTAAAACATTTGTCGCACCCGCAATTTAATTTATTGCCAAACACTTCGGGTGTGCGCAATGCTAAAGAAGCTGTTTTTGCTGCTCAATTGGCACGCGAAGCACTTGAAACAAATTGGTTGAAATTAGAAATTCACCCCGACCCAAAATATTTATTACCCGATGCTATTGAAACCTTAAAAGCTGCTGAGGAGTTAGTGAAACTTGGATTCATCGTGTTACCTTACATTCACGCCGATCCTGTTTTATGTAAACGATTGGAAGAAGTTGGTGCTGCAGCAGTTATGCCTTTAGGTTCTGCTATAGGCAGTAATAAAGGCTTGCGCACACGTGATTTTTTAGAGATTATTATTGAGCAAAGTAAAATTCCGGTGGTGGTTGATGCCGGTATTGGTGCGCCATCGCACGCGGCAGAAGCTATGGAAATGGGTGCAGATGCTGTATTAGTAAATACAGCTATTGCCGTATCAGAAAACCCGGTGCAAATGGCAAAGGCATTTAAGATGGCGGTTGAGGCGGGAAGAATGGCTTACGAAGCAAAACTCGCAAGGCCTAAAAACTTTGCTGAAGCAAGCAGCCCGTTAACCGCTTTTTTAGAAGATTAATTACGTGAAAGATTTTAAAAATATATTTGATGGTTACAGTTGGGATGATGTAAAGCAAAGCATTCTGGCAAAAACAAGTGCTGATGTTTTACAAGCCTTGCAAAGAGAGAAACGCACATTAGAAGATTTTAAAGCCTTAATTTCTCCGGCAGCAATGCCGTATTTGGAGCAAATGGCTCAGTTAAGTAATGCCCTTACACAAAAGCGTTTTGGTAAAACCATACAAATGTACGCCCCTTTGTATTTAAGTAATGAGTGTCAAAATATTTGCGCCTACTGTGCTTTTAGCTACGATAATAAAATAAAACGCAAAACACTAAGTGATGAGGAGATTTTAAGAGAAGTTGCAGCTATAAAGCAAATGGGCTACGACCATGTGTTGCTGGTTACAGGCGAGGCTAATCAAACAGTTGGAGTAGAATATCTAAAGCATGCCATAAAATTAATTCGTCCGCATTTTTCAAATATCTCAATTGAAGTACAACCACTTGATAAAGCAGATTATGAAATTTTAATGGCAGAGGGTTTACATACAGTCTTAGTGTATCAGGAAACTTATCACAGAGAAAATTATAAAATACATCATCCAAAAGGCAAAAAATCTAATTTTGATTACAGATTGGAAACCCCCGATAGATTAGGGCAAGCAGGAGTTTATAAAATAGGCTTAGGTGTGCTAATTGGGTTAGAAGATTGGCGTACTGATTGTTTTTTTACCGCAGCTCATTTAGATTATCTGGAAAAAACATACTGGCAAACTAAATATTCAATTTCTTTTCCACGATTACGGCCCATAGAAGTTGGCACGCAAGAAAACTCATCTATGAAATCGTTTACCGCTTTTATGAGTGATAAAGAATTGGTACAATTAATTTGCGCGTATCGTATTTTTAATGAAGAAGTAGAGCTCTCTATTTCTACCCGCGAAAATGAAAAGTTTCGTAATCACATTATTAAGCTTGGCATTACAAGTATGAGTGCAGGCTCTAAAACTAATCCGGGTGGTTATGTGGTAGAACCTCAATCGTTAGAACAATTTGAGATTTCAGACGAACGTTCTCCCAAAGAAATTGCAGCTATTATAAAACAGCAAGGCTATGAAGCTGTTTGGAAAGATTGGGATAGAAGTTTAGTTAATGGTTAATAACAACATGACTGACGAAGAATTAAAACGATATAACCGCCATATTATACTACCTGAAATTGGTTTAGAAGGTCAGCAGAAATTAAAACAAGCAAAAGTTTTGGTAATTGGTGCGGGAGGTTTGGGCTGCCCTGTGTTACAATATTTAACCGCAGCAGGTGTAGGCACAATTGAGATTGTTGATTTTGATAAAGTTGATGATAGCAATTTACAACGCCAGGTTTTATATAGTACCGACGATGTTGGCAAACCCAAAGCACAAATAGCTAAAGAAAAACTTGGGCGACAAAACCCATATATTAATTTGATTGCACATGTTACACAACTTACTGCTTCAAATGCGTTGGAAATTATTTCGTTGTATGATATCGTAGTTGACGGTTCCGACAATTTTGCCACTCGTTATTTGGTTAATGATGCTTGTGTTATCTTAAACAAAATTTTGGTATTTGGTTCTATCTTTAAGTTTGATGGGCAAGTAAGTGTGTTTAATTATAAAGATGGTCCTACCTACCGTTGTTTATATCCTGAACCTCCTGCTAATGGCGAAGTGCCTAATTGTGCTGAGGTTGGCGTAATAGGTGTTTTACCTGGAATTATAGGAACATTACAGGCCAACGAAGTAATTAAAATTATTGTTGAGATAGGGGAGGTGCTAAGCGGAAAACTACTGGTGCTTAATGCACTTACTATGCAGTTTGATACATTTGGTATTAGTGCTAATGTAGCTAATAAAAAAATCGATAAACTTATTGATTACGATATTTTTTGCGGGAGCCCACCTGAAATTTCGGCAAATGAATTAAGAGAGAAAATAAAGCTGAAACAAGATTTTCAGCTATTAGATGTGCGGGAGTTGCATGAATATGAAATAAAAAACATAGGTGGTAAATTAATTCCCTTAAATGAGCTTATGGCTAATTTAGATAAGCTTAGTAAAGAAAAAGAGTTAGTGGTGCATTGTGCAAGTGGTGTACGCAGTAAAAAAGCCATCGCTATTTTAAAAGAAAATGGTTTTACTAAAGTGTATAACTTAAAAAAAGGCTTACTTGATTTTTAAAGCGAGTTCTTTATAACTCTTTACAGGGTTTTTACTTTGCCAAACAGTCCCTATAACAGCTAATCCGGAAAACCCTACTTTTTTTACAGTTTCAATATTTTTCGCACTTATTCCACCAAGCGCAATAACATTCTTTCTTTTCCTTAAAAAGGACTTTAGCTTTTCTAAATCAAAACTACTCTTATAGCTTTTCTTACTTATGCTATCAAACACAGGGCTTAAAAATACATATTCATATTTTCTTCTGTTTTTTAAAATGTCCGCTGTTGTATGAAAAGAAGTCGAAATAATTTTTAAGGCAGAATTTGTTCGCCCTGTTTTTCTTACTTTCTCAGTCAGATGAATTCCTTTTAAACCAAACTCTTTTACCAATTTATAGTGGGAGTGGATGACAATTTTTTTATGAAACTTTTTTGGAATTTGTTCAAGGTAACCTCTTAATTCGCTTTCAGTTGCTTTTGGTTTTCTAACATGAAGTAATTGCAATCCACTCTCAAATAACAAAATAATTAATGGAACTTCCTTTAAATGATTCTCTTCGGGAGTAATTACAATTAGTTTAAAACCCATTACTCAATCGGTATATCAAGTTCTTTGCAACGTTGTATAACTTTTAAATACTCTTCAACCGGGTTTTCCTTATCCCAAATACTGGTGTATAATGCCATGCCATAAAAACCAAGTTCTTTAATTTTTTCTACACGTGTTGCATCAACTCCACCACGCGCAATAACTTTTTTACCCGTTTTTTGTAAGGCGAGTCTAATGCTATCTTCATAGTATCCACTTTGATATTTGCCGGTTATTGTATCAAATATGGGCGATAAAAAAACATAATCAAATTTTAATTCCTCTTCATCATAAAGAGAAGCTAATTTGCCATGAGAAGTTGTTTTTATAAAATTACTGGTTGAAATACGTAACATTTTTTCTCTCCACCAGTTTTTTAAATTTCTTTCTAAATGCTTTTTGGTGTAATGTACACCCAGTAAATTATATTTACGGGCCAGGTTATGATGAGAATGTATTACAATGCGATTATGAAATTGCTTAGGAATTTTTTCAATATACTCTTGTAATTGTTTAGTGCTAAATTTGGGTTTACGCAGATGATAGGTTTCTAAACCTGCTTCAAATATTTTCACAAGATTATCTATTTCGTCTTCTTTTATTTTTGAAGGAGATATAACAACAATTTTCATCAAACAGTTTTTTTAAATAATAAAGATAATTCTTTTAATAAGGCATTATTTTTTTCTAAAGCATTGCCAACAACCAGTACATCGGCACCCGCATTAATGGCTTGCTTGGCTTTATTTGTATTAGTAATGCCACCACCAATTATTAAAGGAATGCTTATATTTTGCTTCACTTTTTTAATAATAGATGAGTTAATATTTTTCTCTGCACCACTGCCTGCTTCTAAATAAACAGTTTTAAAGCCTAATAACTCTGCTGCTATAGCTGTGTTTATAATTGTTTTAGTATCAGTTAATGGCTTAGTATTGGTTACTTTTTGTGTGGCTGATTTTTTATTTCCATCTACCAAAATGTAGGCGGTTGATATACATTCTAACTTTTTTTGCTTAATAAAAGGAGCTGCTAAAACCTGCTTACCAATAAGATAATCAGGATTTCTGCCCGATAGTAACGATAAAAACAAAACCGCATCTGCTTTAGCGCTCAATTGTTTTTCATCTCCCGGAAAAATTATTATTGGAATTTTTGAAAGTTTTTTGATGATAGAAATCGTTTTTTCAATGCTGCCGTTAGTAAGCTCGCTACCCCCCACAAAAAAATAATGTACGTTACATTGGTTAGCTAATTTAATTAGCTGAGAATTAAATTTATCGGGGTCAATTAAAACAGCTAACTGAGCCTGTTTTTTTTTATTTGCTGAAATTATTTTCTGATAAATGTTACTCAACCTTATTATCTGTATAAACTAAAATATAATTATCTAAAACTTGGTAATGCAAAGTATGTTTTTTTTCAGAATTTTGAACATATACCATAGCATTTATTTTACCACCCATATGTGTATAAGTAAAATCTTCAATAAAAATTTGTTCTGCAAAGTTTAACCCGACTATTTCTAAAGCTTTATAAATAGCTTCTTTAGCTCCCCAGTATATGGTATATTTTTCAAGCGACGCATCTTTTAAATGCTGTAATTCTTTTTTAGATAAAAATTTATCTTTAATGTTTAAAATTTTATCGCGCACCTTTTCTATATCAACACCAATATTTACTCTGTTAAAAGAAAATAAAATGCTTAGCCAATCATATGAGTGTGAGATTGAAATAAGTACGTCATTTACTAAATAAGGCTTCCCATTTTCTTTATATAAAATTTCAATGTTCTTGTCCTTCAAAATAGTTTTTATAACATAGCCTGCGGCTTGTTTTTCAATGCTTCTTTTATCAGTTAATTTATGGTACTCGGCAAATTCATTTAAATTAAGCAAAGTGAGTTGTAATTGCTCCGAAAGGCTAAAAAACTCTATTTTAGGGCTATTTTCGTTAAATATCATATTTGTATTTTAGCAAGCTAAAAGCTACCTTTGCACCGTAAAATTTTTAACAAATTTAAATTTATATAACATGTCAAACACAATGGTAGAAAAATACTTGCCTTACAAAGTAAAAGATTTATCTCTGGCCGAATGGGGTCGTAAAGAAATTAATTTAGCAGAAGTTGAAATGCCCGGTTTAATGGCACTTCGTAAAGAATATGGCGCTTCTAAGCCATTGAAAGGTGCTCGTATAGCAGGTTGTTTGCATATGACAATTCAAACTGCGGTTTTAATCGAAACTCTTGCTGCCCTTGGTGCCGAAGTTACTTGGAGTTCTTGTAACATTTTTTCTACTCAAGACCATGCTGCTGCTGCTATTGCTGCTGCCGGTTTTCAGGTTTATGCTTGGAAAGGCATGACTGCCGAAGAATTTGACTGGTGTATTGAACAAACATTATGGTTTGGCAAAGACCGTCAGCCTTTAAATATGATTTTAGATGATGGTGGCGATTTAACCAATATGGTATTTGATAAATTCCCTGAATTAGCTGCAGGAATTAAAGGTTTATCGGAAGAAACTACTACCGGTGTACACCGTTTACACGAGCGTTATAAAGCAGGCACCTTAATGTTACCAGCCATTAACGTAAACGATTCGGTTACTAAATCTAAATTTGATAATAAATACGGTTGCCGTGAGTCGTTAGTTGATGCTATCCGTCGTGCTACAGATGTTATGATGGCTGGTAAAGTAGCTGTTGTAGCAGGTTATGGCGATGTTGGTAAAGGTTCTGCTCAATCGTTATCATCTCAAGGTGTACGTGTTATTGTTACAGAAATTGACCCAATTTGTGCGCTACAAGCTGCCATGGATGGTTACCAAGTAATGAAAATGGACAATGCTGTTAAATTAGCCGACATTGTAGTTACTACTACCGGTAATAAAGATATTGTAGTTGGTCGTCATTTCGAAATGTTGAAACACAATGCTATTGTTTGTAACATTGGGCACTTTGATACTGAAATTGACATGGCTTGGTTAAATAAAACCCATGGCAAAACTAAAATTGAAATTAAACCACAGGTTGATAAATATACAGTTAATGGTAAAGACATTATTGTATTAGCTGAAGGTCGTTTAGTAAACTTAGGTTGCGCAACAGGGCACCCAAGCTTTGTAATGAGTAACTCATTTACTAACCAAACTTTAGCTCAGTTAGAGTTATGGACTAACACCGCAGCTTACGAGAAAAAAGTTTATACACTTCCTAAAATTTTAGATGAAAAAGTAGCGCGTTTACACCTTGGTAAAATTGGTGTTGAATTAGATACGTTAACTAAAGACCAAGCCGATTATATTGGCGTTAAGGTTGAAGGACCATTTAAACCAGAACTATACAGATACTAATAGTATTTGATGGTCCCGTAGCTCAGTTGGATAGAGCAACAGCCTTCTAAGCTGTGGGTCTTTGGTTCGAATCCAAACGGGATCACTTAACTAATTGATAATCAAATATTTAGTAAGTTATTTTTAATATAAGAGCTTTCAATTTTAAATTGAAAGCTCTTTTGTTTTATAATGTTTATTCAATTATTTAAACAAGCTTCAGCCTAAAAGTTAGCGTATACATATTGGATACTTGCCGTATCGTAATGCATTAAAAGGTAGATGATTAATACAACTAAAACAAGCTTAACTCCCAAATTAACTACTGCTTTATTCATTTATATACGATTTAATTTTTTTGTAGATTAAGTAACCACCATAACTTGAATGATGCTGATGATCTATGAACACTCCGGGTAGCGTTGAAATATCTGTTGCATCAATATAATTGGAATTTTCTTTTACCAGTATATCTTTAATTTTTTGTGCAGTTCTTTTATACCCACCTAAACTTTTTGCATCAAAATTTATGATAAACCTTTCGTTATATGGACCAATTATATAGGTAGCCTGTATTTTTAAATCTCGACATAAAGTAATAAACGATATAAGTTCTTTGTATCTATAATCTACCTGTTCATTTATAGGGTTGAACCAATTTTTATTTTTAAAATCGTAGCAAATGTTCCAAACCGTATCAATTTCTTCTGTATCTATTTTGCTGAACTTGTTAAAAGATGATAGGTCAACTTGCCTATCGCTAACAAAAGTTAAATTGCTTTGGTAAGTTGCTGGGTTAATTACATATTTTAAATCTTGGAAATAACTTTTCCTTATTTTTCTTAGCCAATATTCGGTAAATAACGTTGACTTTTCAATAAAATTTAATGATTTAAAATAAGCATCTACCTCTTCAAAATATTTTTTGTGCTCTAACTCAGATAAGGAAATAGACTTGCACATAGCATAATTGTTATATCTGTTCCAATACACTTTCTGAACCTTGCAAAGATCCTCTCGCCAGTACACAGGGTTAATAAAATAAATCAGCTTTAATGAGTTTGCAACTTCTTTGTTATTAAGCAGCATGGGTATATGAATTCCACATGTTCTTCCGGCTCCATATAAAACAGAAAATTTATTTTTTACGGATGAATCGTTATTTAAAAAATCGTAATAATTGCAGGTAGTTAATAAGCTTGATTCAGATGTTCCTAAACATAAATAGCCATCATTTTTTTTAATAGATTCTAAAAATTGTAGCACCTGTTTGTGGTCATTATACTTTAGGTTTTCTCCATCTAATGTAAATAGTTGCTTGTTACCAATGTTTTCAGAAAAAGGGGGGATAAAAATTGAACCTAAAATAAATAGAACAAGTAAAGCAATAAGTATAAATAACCCATTTTTGCTTAGGTAACTTGTTTTATATATTCTCGTAATAATTTTCATGTATTTAAAATATCACATAAAAAACTTCTGTTAACTGAGTGGTAGAATAGTTGAAAAAAAGCCAACCAACACTTACAAATAAAAATGTAAGTAAAATGCTTATGGAGTTAGAGAAATGGTAACTTGTTTGTAAGCTCCATATTTTATGTACAGATAAACCTATACCGTGCCATAAACCCCAGTACACAAAATTAATGGTGCTGCCATGCCACAAACCGCAAATTAAAAAAGTAGATAGATAGCTAAGTACAGAAACAAGCACCTTAGGCTTGCTTGTAAATAATTTATTGTACAAATCAATAAAGGGTTTAAAAACGTAACGCCTTAAAAAAGTAGAAAATGTTATATGCCATCTTCTCCAAAACTCGGAAATAGTATGAGATGTATATGGGTTATTAAAATTTTCGGGAGATTTTATTCCTATTAAGTAAGCTGTTCCTATAGCAATATCGCTATAACCCGAAAAATCAAGATAAATATAAACGGAGTAGATTATTAGGCTAATAAATAAAGCCGGAAGAGGAGAAAAATAAGGAACTAATTCTTTATAATTAGTAGCATATTTTATAATTAACGGAACGATACCAATTGTTTTTAAAGCACCAATAAATATTCTGGATATTCCGGCAAAAAGCAGTGCTGTTTTATACTTAACACGCTCGCTACCCAGCCAATAATGAAAATTAGTATATTGGTCTATTGGACCACAAAGAAAAGAAGGAAAGAAAAATATATAGTTTAAAAAAGTAGCAAAGTCAGATTGGTAAATAGTTTTTCTGTAAGACTCAACTAACCAATGAATGTAACGGAACAAAATATAAGAAAGCCCTATTTTTTGAACAGATAGTATAGGTGCATTAATAAATGATAAAAAACTGTGCGATAAAATTTCTTGTACTTGTGGATAATTTCGTACTGCAAATAACCCAACAACTAATGCCAGCATGGCAATAAGTAGCGATATATGATTTTTTTTTTGCAGCCACCTACCGGCTGAAAAAACTACCAAACTAATTATACCCATTACTATTAAACTATGCTCTTTTACAATACTTAATAGGATAAGTAAATTAAAACCTATAAGCAGTAAATTATTTAGAAGCCTTGACTTAATAATATATTTAAATGAATTGTAAATAAGTACAAATAGTATTATGTATATAAAATTTAAGTAACTATTAAAAAACATGTATCGTTTATGTAATCATTAATAGCCGACCATAATTTGCCTGAGTTTATTAATGCTTTTTGCAAAAATAATTACATTGGTAAGAGTGCTAATAGAGGGGACTTACTTTTAACCTTATATAACTAATCGCAATAAGGCCGTGAATTAATTAACATTTTTTTATGTTAAAGGGAGTTAAGTAAGTGTGAGGTATAAATATAAATTATGTATTGCTAAACCGAAATAAAGCGCTGTGAGGATACTTTTATCTTTTATATCTGTACATAATCATATTTTCACCTTTTATCATGCCATTATTAAATGACTTTAATTTGACTAACTTATTTGTATCAATTAAACTGATGGTAGAATTGGCAATTATGAGTGAACTATAGTTAAGAGCTAAAGCGTTATTGAGTTTTGTTTTTAGTACACTATCCGGTAAAGATGTGTCCCATAAACAATATGATAATGGTTCACTATTTTCGAGCCCAAAATACTTTTCTCCGGAATATGAACTAATTCCCGGTCGAAGTGTTCTATCGAGAATAAAAATATTCTCGTTCGGTTTTTTTACCTCTTTTATATAGTTATATACGTTTTTAGATTCGGAAAATGGATAATATAAATCCATACAATAAGCATAAATGCCATTAATAAACTGAAGTAAAAAAATAACAAAACTTACCCGTAGCCATACTGTTGGAATTTTAGGGCGTGCAATCCAATAGCAAATAACAAAAACTAAATAAAAAAAACCGTAGTACCTGGTGCCAAATACTAAGGGCAAAAAATAATACACCGGAAAAAACACTAAAATGAAAGAACAAAAAAAGATGTACGAAAATCTATCCTTTTTTAAAATAAGTATAGGAATAATAATAACTACTATTGAAAGTACATATATTGTTAGTGCTTTTAAATTAAGGGTAAGAAAATAAAAACTGTTTTCAATAGTATGATTGGGAGCATTGTAATCAGGAACATAAAAAATGCCTTTAAAGCAAACAGATATTGTTTTTAAAATTCGCTCATTAGACATATACCCAGTGGAATCATAAGCTATAAATTTATTTCCATAAGTAAGAGGAGGAATAATGGTGTAAACAGATATAAGCCACCCAACAAGTATAATAATGATAGATGCTACTATTGTTTTTTTATTTTGCCTTAATAGAGTTTCTTTTTGGATAGTTAACAGATAACTGATAACAAAAGCAGCAGATACTAATAATGAGAAAAGGTGCGTATTAGCAAGAAGAAAAATTAACACAGCCAATTTCAGCAAATCGTTTTTATTTTTTAAATATTGGTACCCTAAAGCAAAAATTAGTAGGGTGCTTAAACCGTAATTTCTACTTATAATATTGTATTCATAAAATAAAAAATATCCAAATAGTATAAATATTTTTTCCCAACGGCTTAAATTACTTCTGCAAATTATGTACCCTGTAATGCAGTTAATTAATATATGCACAAGCTGCATATAAAACACATTGGTAGAAAACCATGTAATGAAAAATAAAATGAGGTTCCAAAGCAAAGGATGCCCTTCAATTCGGCATGCTCTAATTAACCCTGCTAAACTTGTATTATCTCTTGCAAGCAAAAAGTGGTGGGCCTCATCAAGCCATATTTCGTGCTGAAGAATTCCAATAAGGCTAAGAATAAAAAATAGTAAAAGAGGCCATATATTTTTGCTTCCATAAAAATTCTTCTCAAAATTAAATTTGAAAAGCTTATGAATATTTGGGAATGCTTTTGATACTTGCAAGTGGTTCTACTTGAGAATTAATCAGCCTATTTAGAATAATCAGATTAACTTACCGTACAAATCAAAGTCGGTGGCTTCAGTAATTTTCACATTTACAAAACTACCCGGAGATAAATAAGTTTCACTATCTGCTTTTATAAGCACTTCATTATCTACATCGGCGCTATCAAATTCGGTACGACCAATAAAATACTCGCCCTCTTTTCTATCAATAATAGTTTTAAAAGTTTGGTTTATTTTTTCTTGGTTCAATTCAAATGAAATTTCTTGCTGAACTTTCATTACCGCATCAGCACGTTGTTTTTTTACTTTGGCGCTTACATCATCTTTTAATAAATGTGCATGGGTGTTTTCTTCGTGCGAGTAGGTGAAAATTCCTAATCTATCAAAACGAGTTTTACTAACCCATTCTAACATCTCCTCATGGTCTTTCTCGGTTTCGCCCGGGTAACCGGCAATCAAAGTAGTGCGCATGGCAATGCCCGGTACTTTATCTCTAATTTGGTTTACTATATCAATGGTTTTTTGTTTAGTAATTCCACGGCGCATGCTTTTTAGCATATTATCGCTAATGTGTTGCAAGGGCATATCTAAATAATTGCAAATATTTTTTTTGCGGTTCATTACATCAAATACTTCCATGGGGAACCCACTCGGAAAAGCATAATGCAAACGCATCCACTCAATTCCATCAACATCACTTAACTTATCTAATAAATTAGCCAGTTCGCGTTTTTTATAAATGTCTAAACCGTAATAGGTAAGGTCTTGTGCAATTAATAGTAATTCTTTAGTGCCTTTGGCCGCCAACGTTTCAGCACGTTTTACTAAATCTTCAATTGGCACTGACACGTGTCCGCCACGCATAAGCGGAATAGCGCAAAAAGAACATGGCCTGTCGCAACCCTCGGATATTTTTAAATAAGCGTAATGCGATGGGGTGGTCAATAAACGCTCACCTACCAACTCATGTTTATAATCTGCCTTTAAGGTTTTTAAAAGTTTGGGCAATTCTCTGGTACCAAAATAGGCATCCACATCAGGTATCTCTTTTTCTAAATCGCCTTTATAACGCTCGCTTAAACAACCGGTAACATATACTTTTTCAACATGACCTGCTTTTTTAGCATCAACATATTGTAAAATAGTATCTATGCTTTCTTGTTTGGCATTATCAACAAAACCACAGGTGTTTATAATAACTATTTGGTGGTCGTTATCTTCGCCTTCGTGCTCTACATCAAATTTATTGGCACGCAATTGCCCCATTAAAACCTCGCTATCTACAATATTTTTACTGCAACCAAGGGTTACTACATTTACTTTATTTTTTTTCAGCGATTTAGTTTTCATTTTTTTGTTGTTGCAAATGCTTGTTATAAATAAGTATGTTTTCTTGTATAAAATCTAAAATATCTTCTTTACCTATTTTCTTTTCGGCTGATGAAATAATACAATCCGGCATGTCTTCCCAGGTAAGCAGCATTTCTTTTTTAAACGCGGTTAAGTTTTTTTGCAATTCAGACTTAGAAAGTTTATCCATTTTAGTAAAAATAATACAAAACGGAATTTCGTTTTCTGCCAGCCATTGCATAAACTGTGCATCAATGGCTTGTAGTGGCAAACGTATATCTATCAGTACAAAAAGACAAACTAAGTTTTTACGTTCTAAAATATAAAACGAAATAAATTTTTCAAACTCTACCCTGTCTGTTTTAGAAACACTGGCATAACCATAGCCAGGTAAATCAACCACGTACCAAGCGTTGTTAACCAAAAAGTGATTAATGAGTTTTGTTTTGCCGGGTTTACCCGATGTATGCGCTACTTTTTTATTGCAAAGCATATTTATAAGCGATGATTTGCCTACGTTACTTCTGCCTATAAAAGCAAATTCAGGAAAATGTGTTTTCGGACATTTATTTACATCGGTGCTACTAATAGCAAAATCTGTGGAGGTAATTTGCATGATTTCTTATAATTCTTTTTTATAAGAATCGATATGGCGTTGTTTTTTAGATTCGTAAATGTCGCTAATGCAAACCATAATACCGGTTTCTTCTACACCTCCAAAATCTTTATTAATAGCGGTTCCAAAGGTTTTCATGGTGGGAGATAAATTCATATAAGCATTTACCAAGGGCGGGATATTTTCGCCTAACTCACGTACTTCTTTATTTAAAATCATATGCCCATCTTTATACGATAGGCCTTCTAAACTTTTTACAAAAGCAGCTACCCTTGCACTTCTTTTAGTAGGATAAACTACTCTTTTTACAAAAGCACCTACTCTGGTTTTTCCTCTAACTGAACGGATGGGTTTTACCATATTTTCTTTATCCGGAAAATAATGTTTCATAAAGGCAAGTATCATATCACGCGCTTCTTTATTAAAGTGAGTGTACATGGTTACTTTACCAAAAAAATAATTGCAATCGGGGTTATCAACTATAATAGCTCCTAAGCCATCCCACAGATTATCTAAAGAAAATAATCCTTTCCTAAATTGTTCGCCGGGCTGGTAGCTTGGCTGAACAAACGAACGACCTAACTCTATTGTTTGGTCTAAATAATTTTTATAAAAGGTAGGCGAAAATTTAAACAACTCGGTAGTTGCCAAATCTATTTGCCCGTTTTTATAACCCGCATCTTTACATTTTATATAACGGTAAGCGCCTACAATTTCTTTATGCTCGGGGTTCCAAACCAATAGTTGTTTGTATGGATGTGATGATACATCATACTCGTCAATATCTAAACTTTTACCAGTACCACCACCTGCATAACGAAACGTAAGTTCGCGCAAACGGCCAATTTCCATCATAGTGTAAGGCGAATTGTGATGCGTAATTACATAAATTTCGTTGTTACCATTGTTTGTTTTGCGCACAAATCTTTCAGGTGTAAGCTCATTTAAAATAAACTTACGACTTACCTTATTTATGATGGGTTGCATTAACATAAATTCAATCTCTTTTTTACAAATTTACAGTATTAAGTTACGACTTTTCTCCGTATTCCATTAAATATTCTTTAATAAATTCATCTAAATCACCATCCATAACACCCTGCACATCGCTTGTTTCGTAATCGGTACGCAAATCTTTTACCAGTTTGTATGGGTGAAACACGTAATTACGAATTTGACTGCCCCACTCAATTTTTTTCTTTCCTGCTTCTACAGCTTGTTTAGCCTCATTACGCTTACGCATTTCTATCTCATATAACTGAGAACGAAGCATTTGCATAGCCCTTTCTCTGTTACCCAATTGCGAACGCTCTATTTGGCACATTACCTGTATGCCCGTTGGTAAATGTTTTATAAGCACTTTGGTTTCTACTTTATTTACATTTTGTCCGCCTGCACCACCTGAACGTGCTGTACTAATTTCTATATCGGCGGGTGGAATGTTTATTTCAATAGTATCGTCAACAATGGGATATACGTAAACCGATGCAAATGAAGTGTGGCGTTTTGCATTGGCATCAAACGGAGATATGCGCACTAAACGATGCACTCCGTTTTCACCTTTTAAATAACCGTAAGCATAACTGCCTTCTATTTGTAAGGATACCGATTTAATGCCCGCAGCATCTCCATCCTGATGGTCGTTTTCAGATACTTTAAAGCCATTTTTTTCTGCCCACATAATGTACATGCGCATTAGCATACTGGCCCAATCGCAACTTTCGGTACCACCTGCGCCGGCGTTTATTTCTATTACACAATTAAGCACATCTTCTGTGCCACTAAGCATGTTTTTAAATTCTAAACTTTCTAATTTTTTCGATGCAATTTTAAATTGCTCCTCGGTTTCTTCAGCACTGGCTTCGCCCGCTTTATGAAATTCGTATAATGTATTTACATCATCAACTAAGCCGGTTAGCTGAGCGTAGGCAGTGGTCCAATCTTTTTTTAACTTAATGGTACGTAAAAGTTGCTCAGCTTTTTTTGAGTCGTTCCAAAAATCAGGTGCAAGCGTTTTTTCTTCTTCCTGTATTATTTCGTGAAGCTTGTTATCGATGTCAAAGATGCCTCCTCAACGCCTGTGTGCGCTCCAGAAGATCTTTCAACTGGTCTGATGTAAACATGAAGCGAAATTACGAATTAAAATTGATGATTAAGAATTTAGTTAGCAGATAAACTTGCTATACTAACCCTCGGGCTTTAAGCTCGAGATATTTATTAATAGTGTTAACCGACAGGTTTTGAGGCGCCGTATAAATGCTTTGAATGCCACAGGCAGAAAGCTCTTTTATAATTAAGCGTTTTTCTAATTCAAATTTTTCGGCAATGGTTTTGTAATAAATATCGAAGGTGCTGATTGCATTTTTTGTCAACACAGTTTTAAGCTCCGTATTTTCAAAAAATATAACCACCAATAAATGTTGCTTGGCAATTTGCTTTAAATATTTCAGTTGACGTTTTAATGAACTTAGAGATTCGAAGTTTGTAAAAAGTAACAATAAACTACGTTGATTAACGGTGCGTTTTACATGCATATATAAACGTTCAAAATCACTCTCGCTAAAGTTGGTTTGTTGGTTATACAGGGTTTCAATAATTCGCATCATTTGTGAATTTCTTCTTTCTGCGGCAATATGACTTTTTATTTCGTGGGTAAAGGTTATCAAGCCCGGTTTATCATTTTTTAAATGCGCAATGTTTGATATGACTAAGGATGCATTGATGGCATAATCTAACAAAGCCATTTGCTCAAAAGGCATTTTCATATTACGCCCCATATCAACCAAACAATAAACCGATTGCGATTTTTCATCCTGATATTTATTTACCATCAGTTTATCTCGGCGCGCGGTGGCTTTCCAGTTAACACTACGTATATCATCACCTGCGACATATTCTTTTATTTGGTCAAACTCGGAGGTTTGCCCAATGCGCCTTATTTTTTTTATGCCACCTGCAGTTAACTTGTTATGTATGGCAAGCAACTCGTACTTGCGCATTTGTATAAACGAAGGATATACAGGTAACATAACCCCTTGCTCAAACGAAAAACGTCTTTCAATTAATTTAATAGCAGATGCAACAAACACGCGAATAGCACCAAAATAATACTCGCCACGCTGTACCGGGCGAAGTGAATAGCGGATGAAATTTTCTTTACCGCTTTCTAAAATAATTCTTCTATCAAAATTTCGAATCTGAAACTGTACGGGCAATTCGTCAATTACGGTTATGTAGGTTTTAAATCCATAATTGTTTTCTACCTGAATACTAACAACGTTTTCATCTCCATTGCTGAGTTTAGCTCCTGTAATGCGCTTGGCAAGTACTCCGTTTTTATTTCTAAATAAAATAAACACATCTAACCCAAATGCAAATAAAAACAATAGCAGTAAAATATTAGCTGTGTGATAAAAAAATATATTAATAAAACCCAATAAATATACCAGCACCAACAATGCCGTTAAAGCATAGCTGCGTGTAGTAAAGTATATTTCGGGGAGTTTTAGTTTCATATTCCTGTCATTGCAACGACACACATTATCTTGGTACGTCTATTTTTTCAAGTATTTGGCTAATTACCTCGGTAACTAAAACGCCTTCCATTTCTTTTTCGGGAGTTAGGGTTATACGATGCTTAAGTATATGCGGGGTAACAAATTTTATATCATCAGGCGATATAAAATCTCTGCCTCGTAATGTAGCACAAGCTTTAGATGCATTCATAATGGCTAAAGAAGCTCTTGGCGATGCACCTAATAGAATAGATGAATGATTGCGTGTTTCGTGAACTATTTGTGCAATGTAACTCATCAGATTTTCTTCTACATGTACTTGTTTTACTGTTTGTCTTAACGAAGCAATAGTGTTGGCATTTAAAAAACTTTTTACGGTGCTGAAATCAACCGTGTTTTTATTTTGATGGAAGGTTTTTAAAATTTGTTTTTCCTCTTCCAGGTTTGGATAGGAGACTTCTATTTTAAATAAGAATCTATCTAATTGTGCTTCGGGCAGACGATAAGTGCCTTCTTGCTCAATAGGGTTTTGTGTTGCCAGCACCATAAACGGACTATCCAATATATGGGTTACGCCATCTACCGTTATTTGCCTTTCTTCCATGGCTTCAAACAATGCAGCTTGGGTTTTTGCGGGCGCACGATTTATCTCATCAGTAAGTACAATGTTCGCAAATAAAGGGCCTCGCTTAAATTCAAATTCATTAATTTTTGAATTGTAAATCATAGTTCCGGTTACATCGCTTGGCATTAAATCGGGTGTAAATTGTATGCGTTTAAAATGCGCATCAATTGTTTTTGCCAAAAGCTTTGTCATTAATGTTTTTGCCACGCCAGGTACACCTTCTAATAAAACATGACCATCAGCCAATAGTGCCATTAATAATAAATCAATAGTTTGTTGTTGCCCAACAATGTATTTGCCTATTTCATGTTTTAAGGCTTCGGTAGTTTGGTTAATGCCACTTAAATCAATTCGGGTTTCAAAATTTTCCATTTGTTAGCGTTTATTTTGTTTGTAAAAATTGTCTATTAAATTATTTAATTGTATTAAATCTTCTTCGGTTATACTATTATTTTTAAAAACGTAATTAATATTTGAAATTAATTTTTTTATTTCCACTATGTCAATGGTTGAAAGTTTAGAAATGCGTAAAGCACCTTCTTCATCTATATTTCTACCTGTAATGGAAAACTTAGCCCGCAAAAACTCAAAAAACGAATTAATTTTTTCTTCAGCAATTATTTTATGGTTTTTGCTGTTGTAATAAACGCTGCCTACTACTTCAACAAACTGTAAGGTTGTATTTTGTAAAGGCTCAACAATAGCGATAGCTTTTTGTCGGCGTTTTAAACCAAACACCATAAAAATAAGTAAGGCTACACCTGCCAAAATATAGGCAGCATACAAAGAATCGTTGCCAAAAATAAACTGAAAGTAAGAACCCTTTATTTTATTGTAACTCTTATAATATTCATCCCACCAGATTACATCGGCATCTATATAGCTAAGTGTTTTGTAAACAACTTCTCTGTTTGGGTTGTTAACTACAAAATAATTGGTATAAATATCAGGCACCGATAAAAAATAAAAATTGCCTTTGCCCCAAGGGGCTTTTATAAATAGAGGGGTAGAATCTGTACCGGCTAACAGCATAACTTTTGTTGTATCGAAAACCCTAAAATCGGCAACATCAATTGCTTTAGGATATATGTAGTTTTTGTTTGCTTTTAATGCCGGACTATAAAAATTGAGTGCCAGTTTTTTTGTGCTGTCGTTAAATAAGTTGTAGGCGTATTCGGTTTCAATTTTAAATGTATCAGCTACTAAGCCGCTAAAACTATTAGCTGCCATAAACACGGTGTTGCCTGCTTTTACAAAATCAAATAAATATTTACAATCTAATTCAGAAAATGTAAGGTTGTTATTAATAAACACATAAGCTGTTTTTTTAGTTGGCGGAATTGCAAGCACATTAAATGGAGTTTGGGTTTGTATTTCTACCTTGTTCTTAAAAATATCTTCATTTAACAAACGATAAAAAGCATTGCACCCAAACGGAATTTTATCATCTTTGGCGTAGGTTCTTCGCCAATCAACGGGCTTTGGTTGGTTATACTCTATCCACACCATTGCAGCAAACAGCAGCAACAAAATAAAATAATATTTATTGTTGCCTTTAAACATGTGTTTGCATAAATTTTTCTACTTTATTTTTATAATCTGCACAAAGCTTTTCGTTGCAATTTGTTTCACCGTACCACACGTGCTCAAATACATAACTCAAGGTTGTAAATTCTGTTTTAAGTGTTTTGTCGTTTAATTCTTGCTGATAATCTACATTTGTTTTGGCAGGTTTCCACTCAATTTTATTTTGCTTGTTTAGCCATTGTAACGATTTTAAAAAACACCAGCGTACAGCCAACCGATAATTTTGTTTTTGTATGGCTTCTGTAATAAGGACATCTATATTAAGCCCTTCTATGTTTTCAGGTAAATCAGTAAAAGCTGTATCGTTTAATTTCTTGGCATCGCGTGTAAGCAAACCTATAAATTTAGATTTCCATAAAATATAAATCAGCCCCAGTATAAAAGCTGTTACAAAAGTGTACTTGAGTATGTTGTATGATGAGCTCGGAGCTTTATCTATCGATTTCCCCAATAATCTTAATAGCCATTCTAAAAAGGCATCCCACCAACTTTTAGATTCCTTGGCATCTTTTTGATAGATGAAATCTTTATCGGCAAAAACTTCTTTTTCTTTCTCTACAGATGCTTTCTTTATACTATGATTTGTACTTGTATCATAAACAACTACTTTTTTCTCAACCGAAAAAAGAGTTACAGAACAACAAAAAAGAAGTATAAATAAAAAATATCTCACCTTAGTTTAACGTATCTATTCGGTTCATTAAAGAAGTGCCCTCGTGGCTTTCTTCTTGACTATAAAAATTAAACACGCAAAAACAAGTTAGTATAGGGCTGATGATAAGCATTCGGCCAAGCATGGATATTGCTGAGAAAATTATATAGATTAAAGTGTGATTGGCAGCAAAAGTGTTTACACCTCTTGTAAAACCATTTATAAAACCTTGCATAACAGATGGCAAATTAAAAAGTAAATACAACATGCTTAAAGAAGCCAATGCACAAAATATAAAAAGCCATGTTTTCCAAAAATTACCACGCATATATTTTAAGGCTTTGCCAATGGCTTCGGTAATTAAAATTTCATCGCGTATAACTATAAAATTTGCTACAGTAATTACATAAATTAATGGAGGGGAAAGAATTAACCCGGCTATAATTAATAAAAACATTAAAACAATATTTAAGCCAGGAACTGAAAACAAAAGAAAAAACACACCTACAAAAGCCAGTGCAACAACTCCCATTATAATAGCAAATAAAAGCAGGTTGTAAAACAAGCGCCAACAAGCGGCTGCCAGTAATTGAGAAATACTGCTACGTTGCATGGGTAATTCTTCGGGTTTTGCTTTATCGTATAAGGTAAAGTATAAAGCAATGCTGGCATTGGTAACTAATGTAGTCAGTAAAAAAATTAAAACAAAAAGTAGTGTGGTTGAAATAGAACTGCCTAAAAATAGATTACTATTTCTAAAATTGCCTGATAGCATATTTGATTCGGTTATTTTTTCTGCAATAAATTGCAAATAGCCCATTAGTAAACCAGTAAGTATAACAAATGGACCAGACAGAAAAAGAAGTGTACCAAAAAACGATTTAAAGTTTACACGCAAAAAAGCAACGCTGTCGTTAAACAAGGTGCCAAAATCGCGGGCTTTACGTAATTCAATTTTTTCCATCGGTAGTAATTTTGGTAGTTAATTTTTTCGAAATATATATGGGATACAATACAAAATAACCTATAACACAAGTAAGCGAACCTAA
>Ga0210394_10002257_pt1 | contig 26936 bp, 19 predicted proteins | sample IncBWC12MmetaG_FD_160121 | JGI IMG/M metagenome (GOLD analysis project Ga0210394, IMG submission 160121) | Forest soil microbial communities from Barre Woods Harvard Forest LTER site, Petersham, Massachusetts, United States - Inc-BW-C-12-M | ecosystem: Environmental > Terrestrial > Soil >...
TCAGTCTCCCTTCGCCGGCGCGGGCGCTGCCGGCAGTATGGCGGGGCCGTGCTCCTCGCCAGCACCTGACCATTTCTCAACCACATAAAAGATCGCTGGGATAAGAAAGATTCCGACTACGCTGGCCGCCAGCATCCCTCCAATTACCGTCGTTCCGATGATCTGGCGCGCCACTGACCCCGCGCCAGTCGCAATCCACAACGGCACGGTCCCGAGGATGAATGCGAAGGACGTCATCAAAATGGGGCGCAGCCGGATCCGAGCACCTTCCAACGCGGCGTCGACCAACGATTTGCCTTGTTCGTATTCGTCCTTTGCAAACTCCACGATGAGGATCGCGTTTTTCGCTGACAGCCCGATCAGCATTACCAGCCCGATCTGTGAATACACATCACTTTCGATTTGCACCATGTAGGGCGGATAAAACCATCCCGCGATGGTGCGCCGCAACCAAAGCGTCGCGAACGCGCCGAACACCGCCACCGGCGTGCTCAGCAGCACGCTGAATGGCAGCGACCAGCTTTCATAGAGCGCCGCCAGAATCAGAAACACGAACAACAAGGAAAACGCGAAAACGACAGAAGGGGAGACTCCCTGCTGCGCGAGTTTTTCCTGAAACGACATATCCTTGTAGTCGTAGCCCATTTCGCGAGGCATCGTCTGAGCAAATACCTCTTCGAGCGCATTCATCGCCTGTGCGGAACTGTAGCCCGGCGCTGCGCTCCCGACGATCTGTGCGCCGCGATATTCGTTGAATCGCATGGTGTATTCTGGTCCGCTGCGGGGCTCGAATTTTGTCAGGGCGGAAAGCGGCACGTCGCCTCCCTTATCGTTTCGGACGTAAAACTGCCCCACGTTCTCCGCCCTTGTTCGGTATTCGCCTTCCGACTCGATGTACACCTGCCATTGCCGGCCGAACCGGTTGAAATAGTTGATAAAATAGCCGCCCATGAACGCCTGAAGGGTCTTGTAGACGTCGCTGATGTTCACTCCCTGCTTGATCACCTTGTCACGGTCTACCGTCACGAACTGCTGGGGCACGCTGGGCAGATACGTCGTGGCCAGAAAACCGATCTCCGGACGTTTGCGCGCCGCCGCCATGAACGTGCCTAAATTCTGCGTGAGAAACTCCACTTCCTTCCCGGCACGGTCCTCGAGAACAAATGTAAATCCCCCTGAAGTGCCCACTCCCGGAATCGCCGGAGGTGAAAAGTTGAACGCGATTCCTTCAGGCATCCGGCTCAATTGCTGGTTCAGCCGCGTTTTGATCTCCTGGAACTGTTCTGCCCTCGACTTCCTTGCATCCCAGTCATCCAGTGTGACGAAGAAAAAGGCGTTGTAGCTGGTTCGCACGAAGCTCAGCAGGCTAAAGCCGATTACGCTCGATGTGTACTTCACTCCGGGAGTCGCTGCCAGAATTTTCTCCACCTGTCGCGAGGCTTCGTCCGTCCGTTGCAGCGAGGCCGCGTTGGGGAGTTGGAGGTTGACAAAAAGATAGCCTTGGTCCTCATCCGGGAGGAAGCTGGACGGCACCCGTGCGCCAAAAAATGCCGCGGCTCCCCCAAGTGCCACCAATGCCACTAGTGCAATTGCACTCTTGCGAAGTAGCGCGCCGGACATGCCTACATAGGTGTCTGTCCAGCTAGCGAACGCTCGGTTGAACCATGCAAAGAATTTTCCTAGCGCTCCCTTGCTTTCTTCTCGCGGCCGGAGCAGCAGAGCGGCCAGAGCTGGACTCAGCGTCAGGGCGTTGAATGCGGAAAGGATGACGGAAATGGCGATCGTAACCGCAAATTGCTGATAGAGACGTCCGGTGATTCCCGGAATAAACGCCGTGGGGACGAACACGGCGGAGAGCACCAGCGCGATTCCAACTACTGGTCCGCTCAACTCTTCCATCGCCTTGAGGGCGGCTTCTTTGGAGGAAAGACCTTCCTCGATATGCCGCCCAACGCCCTCCACCACCACGATCGCGTCGTCCACCACCAATCCAATGGCTAGCACGAGCCCCAACAGAGAAAGAGTGTTGATCGAAAAGCCGAATAACGGGAAAAAGATGAATGTTCCGATCAACGCCACGGGCACAGCCAGCATCGGAATCAGCGTCGCGCGCCAGCTTTGCAGGAAAATGTACACGACGAGGATCACCAGTGCGATCGCGATCAGCAGCGTCTGGACAATCTCCTTGATCCCGGACGTCACCGCCTTTGTTGTATCCAGCGAAATCACATAGTCCATATCTTGCGGGAACGTCTGCTTCATTCCCTCCATTAGTTTCTTCACACCGTTCGCCGCGTCTACGGCGTTCGAGCCCGGCAACTGGTAAACGGCGATGATCGCTCCCGGCTTGCCGTTCAGCCGGCCCGCCACTGTGTAGTCCTGCGAGCCGAGTTCTACCCGCGCCACATCCTTCACCCGGACTACCCCGCCGTCCGGCGTCTCGCGAACGACGATCTGTCCGAAGTCATCGGTGGAAACCAAACGCCCTTGCGCCCGAACCGAGTACGTGTAGTCCTGCCCTTTGGGCACTGGCTCGCCGCCCACTTGTCCCGCGGGGTTCACCGTGTTCTGGGTTTGGATCGCGTTGATGATGTCGGTAACAGTGATGCCCATTTTGCCCAACTGATCCGGCTTCACCCACAATCTCATCGCATATTGCCCGGCGCCGAAGATCTGCACATTCCCGATGCCCTCGGAGCGCGTCAACGGATCGTGAATATTGATATACCCGTAGTTGGCAAGAAACGACGCGTCGTAGGTTCCCTTGGGCGAGTACAGCGTGATCAGCATTAGCGGCGATGTCACGGACTTCTGAACCGTAATTCCGTAGTTCGTGACATCCGCCGGAAGCTGCGAAGCCGCTTGTGTCTCCCTCATCTGGGCCAGAATTTGGTCCGTGTTCGGATCCGTCTTCACGTCGAAATCCACGATCATGGTCATCCCACCATTGGCCGTGGCATTCAACGAGTACATGTAGTTCATGTGATCGACGCCGCTCATTTGCTGTTCGATTGGCGTTGCGACGGATTGCTCCAGCGTCTGCGCATCCGCCCCGACGTATGTTGCTTGAATTTGAATTTCCGGTGGGGCGATGTTGGGGAACTGGGCGACGGGAAGGCTAAGGATCGTGATAATCCCTACAATCACGATGACGATGGAGATCACCATGGCAACGATGGGTCTGTTGATGAAGAACTTTGACACGGGTTTACCTTCCCTTCGTTTCGGCGACAAATGGCTTGGGGTTCACCTGCATGCCCGGACCCACCTTCTGCACCCCCTCAACAATCACACGCTCGCCGCGCTGCAGCCCTTCATCAACAATCCACTGCGTGCCGACACGGTCGCTGACTTTGACGGCGCGGATGCTCACTTTGTTCGCGTCGTCCACCACCGCGACTTGATAGCCGCCTTGCACCTCGGAGACTGCGCGCTGAGGTACAAGGAGGGCGTCCTTTTGTATCTTCGACGCCGCCCGCACTTTGGCATACCCGCCGGGGCGCAGAATATTTCCCGGGTTGGGAAACAGCCCCGCGATCCGAATTGCGCCCGTGCTCTGATTTACTTCGCGATCCGCGAAGGAGACGGTTCCTTGGTGCTCGTAAGTCGTTCCGTCGGCAAGGATCAAGTCGAGCGGCAGGCGTTTGAATTCCGCTTGGCGGCTTGATTCGGTCGGAAACCTTCTGTTGAAGTCGAGATATTCCGCCTCGCTGACGGTGAAATAAACTTTGATAGGGTCCACGGTCGAAACGGAGGTCACGGGCCCGCTGCCTGAACTGATCAGGGCGCCTACTTGAAGTTGAGCCTGCCCGGCGATGCCGTCGATGGGTGCAACGAGGCGGGTAAAATCGAGGTTGATTTTGGCCGTTTCGACCGCAGCCTCTGCTGACTTGATCTGAGCTTCTGCGGTCGCCACATTCGCCTTCGCTGCCAAATTATTCTGAACAGCGTTGTCGAGATCCTGCTGACTCGCTGCCTGCTCCTTCGCCAGAGGTGTGTATCGCTCTACATCCAGCTGAGTTCTCCGTTGAACTGCTTCGGCGTTAGCGAGTTGCGCAGTGGCTTGCGCTAGCTGCCCTTCAGCCTGGTCGAGAGCAGCCCGAAAGGGACGCGGATCGATCTCGAAGAGGAGTTGACCTTTCTTAACCAACCCGCCTTCCTGGTAGTCTTGCCGCAGCAGGTAACCTGTGACTTGCCCCCTGACATCTGCATTTACGAAACCATCCAAGGTTCCGATCCATTCGCCATATATGGGAACGTCTTTCCGCTCGACTTCTGTTACCGCCACATCCTGGGACGCTCCTGTCGCTGCTCCTGATGCGGGTTTGCTGCGAACCAGGCGCCCAATGATGAGAGCGATGACAACCAAACAAACCACCCCTGCTATTACGAGCTTGCGTCTGGGAGAACTATTCATCTTCATCTCCGACGGCGTGTCCTTGCTGGGTGAAGAACACTCCGGTAGGATTCGCTTTCAGAATCATCTACACGAACTCTTTTTCTTCCATTCAGCACGATGGTGCGGTTCCCGCAAAGTATGCGTTGACGACGAACAGCAGATTCAATCGCTTAAGCAGCGCGGAGCTCCTCGTTGCGAAACCGGATCGCCGCCAAAATACCGAGCACGATGAAAAGTACTAGGGTGGTGAGCTGCGTGAGTTTGAAAGGCGCTTCGGATTGCGTCGGAGCGAGCGCCTTCAGGGCCGGCACTTTCTCGTAAAGCTGCACAATCAGGATGAAGACATTGAAATAGAGCGCGATCATGGACGAGATCACATAGCTCCGGCGCCAGCCGCCGGCGAGGTGGCGCTGGTAGCGCGCGAAGATCGCGATGGCCAAAGCGATAAGCGAGAGAACGCCAATCACGAGTCCCGGCGTGAGGCCATGAAATGGAAAGAAGAAGCCGGTCACGCTCGTCAGCGCGGTGGTCACGAGAAAAAGAGCGGTCCAGCCATCAAGCGGTTTCGCCATGAGAAGCCCGAACACGACGACGAATCCCGCGAAAATTCCCACCAGGCTTAGCACAACGTGAACAAGCGTGAATGTCGACATTCCTGAGATCATTTCGCTTCCTTCTTTGGGCGACACGCCGATTTGGATTGCACACTGCTGGCGCTCTACTTGGCCGCCGCCACGAGCAGAGTCTCAACCTTGGAATCCAGCTCTCGCGCCACTTCCAGAGCCTCGGAATTTCCGTAGGAATCGAGGAAACTGGCCATCCGGTCGTAGGAGAGATGGACCCCTTCCTTGCGCTCGTCGATCAGCACCGTCACCGGCGCGTACGAGCCGGCGTCCGGCACGTGTTGAACCATCCGGCTCATGATCACCGGGTTGCCCAGAATGAAGCGCACGCTGTTTGGCGCCGCCGCTCCGTTTCTCTTGCGAAGCACTGCGCCCAGGTCCACGTACATGAACTCCATCAATCCCGATTGGCCGACCGCTCCCTGGACGATTTTCTCCAGTTCCGCAAATGTCTTCGCGTCGGCGATACTCCTGCTGAACGAAGCCATGTCGGGATGTCCGATCGCGGTCTCGAACGCAGCCACGACGTCGCTAAAGGCTTTGGAAGACGTCACACTGAAGCGCTGTACGTTGACTTGACGTGTGGCCATTTTCTTCTGCCTATCCCTTGGGTCGGCAATGAACGGGGTATCTACCATGACCAATCTTGCGCGCCGATACTGCGCGAGCGCACGGAACCGCGCATCACGGGATCGAATGGTTTTTCGCTACCACTCTAGGTATGACATCGAGTACCACTTTTGGGGAAACTCGATCGGAATTCACCCGCCTGTCGAATTGGGACACCTGCAGGTTCAAGATCTTGGCGTGTGCGACGCGGGAGGGATCACAATTTCATGGCGGCCGAATAGGCGCGCGTCCAGCGAAAACACGCCCGGCCCCAACAAGGCAATCGCAACGGCCATGACGGCCAATTCCAAAGACGCTGCCTTCCCGACAAGCCGATTCTCCGCAGTCATCGGGAACCAGGAAAGTGCATTGGCGAGCGTCGCAATCGCTATCACGGTGCTGACGACGGGAGTGAGAAATCCAATCAGGAGGCACGTGCCGGACACCGCCAGCGCGAAGCAGGCAAAAAGCTCACCCGTGCGACTGCCGCCATTGGAAAGACAGATTAACCCCTGCGCGGAAGCCATCGCCCCGACCACGACTCTCATCAATAACAGCGCGGTTCCCGGCCTGCCGCCTGGAAACGTGGAGAATAGTCTTTGCAGCGAAGTTCTCCCGAAAAATTCTGCTTGCAACCCGCGTCAACGCTATACGGACGTTGCCGCGCGGGACAACACGACATCCCGGTATCTTTTCATCACTCTTTCGGGGTATGAGTACCAGGCGAGATTTTCTTCCTACAGCTGGATGATGCCGCGGCGAATTCCGATGGCCACGGCTTGCGTGCGATCGCTCGCTCCCAGCTTTTCCATGATGTGCTTGATGTGGACCTTCACAGTTTCTTCGGTGATGAAAAGACGCTCGGCGATGTCGCGATTCCGGTTTCCGCCCGCGATTTGGCCGAGGACCTCCACCTCGCGTTCGGTGAGGGATTCGTCGCTCATATGTTCGGCGAGTTGGGCCGCGAGCTGCGCGGGTATGCGCTTCTTCCCCGCATGTACTTGACGGATGACCTCCACCAACTCCTTGGGCGGCATGCTCTTGAGCACGTACCCGCGAGCCCCAGCTTCCAGCGCCCTTTTGATATCAACGTCACCTTCAAATGTAGTTAATATAATGACCCGCGCGTCGTGGAATTCCGACCGGATGGCGATCATCGTCTCGATGCCGTTCCGGTCGGGCAGCCTCAGGTCCATTAGGGTCACGTCCGGCTTGTGCTTGCGGAATTGCTCAAGAGCGTCTTGACCGTTGGCCGCCTGCGCCACCATCAACATGTCCGGTTGATTGTTGATGATCGCGGCAATCCCCTCCCGCAGGAGCGGGTGGTCGTCCACGCTGAAGACTCGGATCCGCGCCCGTTCGCTCATTTCGCTGTCTCGCTTTCTACCTTCGGGGCCTCGACTCGCGCGCTTCGCAACTTCGAAATCGGCAGCCACCCCCAGCGGCCGTTTGAGGGCGGGTCCTGAAAAACGATGTGGCCGGGAACGGAAAGTTCCACTTCGGTTCCAGCAGACGGGCCGCTCATGATTCTGAACTTCGCGCCGATTCTCTCCGCCCTCTCACGCATGCCCGAGAGCCCCCAATGCCCATCGCGCCCGGTTCGAAGCACTTCCGGCGTGATCCCTTGGCCATTGTCGCGGACCGATACTCGCATGCGGCTCGCCGTGTACTCAAGCTCCACTTCAACGTTGCTCGCTCCGGAATGCCGGAAAGCGTTGACCAGCGCCTCCCGCCCGATGCTGTACACCTCATCGTGAATCGCGGCCTGCAATGGCAGCGGCGTGCCCTCCACAAGGACGCGATAGGACATCTTTTGATCCACGCCCAGTTCCTCCGGCACGCGCATAAACGCAAGCTCCATGTCATGGGCGCCCTCGGTGGATGACCGCAGCCCTCGCAACGTGGTTCGTCCCTCTTCAATTACTTGTTCCATGATTTGCATGATGTGGCGCAAGGCGGGCCGGACGGGCGAGTCCCCGGGCAGATGGTCCACCGCCACGTCCAGTTGCATGGACGCGCTGATCACGCCCTGCAACAGGGTGTCGTGAAGCTCCTGTGCGACTCGCATGCGTTCGGCGAGCCGTTCTTCGAATCGCAGATTCATGGTTTTGGTCGCGTGGCGGAGCCGTAGGCGATGGTATCCAAGCACTGACAACAGGCCGACCACCACGTACAGCGACACAAACCACCAGCGGAGCCAAAACGGCAACTCGCCATGAGTGACGGCCACGGCGAATACGCCCGCAGTCGGCAGCTCGTCCGCAGTCGGCGGAGGATTGAACGCGGGTCCGACGAGAAGAGCCGCGTATTGCGTTCCGGGATGCGTCATGCTCTTCCAAGTTGAATCCGAATGAATCTCGGTGAACGGATGGTCGGCGAAGGGCTGAACCCACCAGGTCGCCGCTCCCTTGGAATATAGGACGATCCGCTGCCCGGGTTCGGCCCCGGTGACTCGCCCTTTGATGGAACTCACTTTGCCGGGATCATCTGCGCCCGCTACCGGGACGCCATTGAATTCAATGGTCGGTTGATTGTGGCCTGTAGTTTTTTCTATCTGCTGGCATCCGCCAAGCAAACCCGCGAGAAGAATCAGAAAAACGGAGAAAATTCCGAGTCGCGCCCTCGCAAACGAACGCGCCTCCGCAATCCGCATCCCCAGCGTGAACGGGAGAGCGGTACAACTGCGGGCGCGATCACCGCGGAGAGCAAATGTGATAGTGTCCTCCATAGCGCCAGTCGAGTCCTTCAAAATCAACAGCCGGCCCCGAATCAAAAAGTGAGCCGCGCGCCGAACTGACCGACACGTGGCCCCGGAGTGCCATCCAAGTCGTAGGGCATCACCTTACCGAAATCCTGCGATCCAATTTGAGTATTTGGACCCGCGAATCCGTGGCGGTTGAACACGTTAAACATCTGGAAGCGCACACTCAACTGGTAGCGCTCATTCGCAAATCGAAACGCTTTGCTGAGCCCCGCATCTTCCGTCGCTACGCCCGGGTTCCGGAGTTGCGAGAGATAGCCGGGCGCGTCGCCAAATTCTCCGTAGGGCGGATTCACAAAGCACGACGGATTGAAGTAGGTTCCTCCCACCTGTCCGTTGAAATGCTGCGAGATGTCGCAGCCGGGAACAATGTCCGCATACACATTTGTGATCCCAGGGTAGTAATTGTTGGACACAATCCGCATCGGAGTTCCTGTGCTGTAGTGGAAGCCGCCGCTGACCGTCCACGCTCCCACCAGCGCATTCAGTGCCGTGCCTGCGCCCGAAAGCAACGCCCTTCGGTTTCCAAACGGCAGATCGTATAGAACGAATCCCTTTACGACATGCGTCGCGTCAAACGAGGAGATGGTGTGGCGCTCCTGTTGAAGGTTGTATACGTCCTGCAGCGGCCCGGCGTAGTAGAGGTCCTCGAAGCCGCTGTCCGTGTCACCATGCGACGAAGACAACGTGTAGCTCGCCATCATGGAAAGCCCATGCCGGGAGCGCTTCTTCACAGTGAACTGCAGGGCCTGGTAATCGCTATTGCCATTCGGAGAATCCACATAGTAGAGGGGGCCAAACGTCGCGGCGACATTCGGAAACGGCGCGAGCGAAGCCCAGCCAAATCCGGTGAATCCCGGTTCGGACACGGTAGCCCACTGCTTGCCGGCCTGAACGATTGCCGTGTAATCCGACAATTTGGGTTGATTCGCCGCGACGTAGCCGCTTTCCAGATGATAGCCGTGATTCTGAATCACATTCAGCTCGAGCGCCAAATCGGATCCGATCTCATGTTGAATTCCAACGGACCACTCCTGGACATTCCCCAATTCCAGGCTGCGAGGATCGAGGGATACCATTCCGTATTCGGTGAAATTCGGATTCTGCCCGATATCGACCGCTTTCCTCGGATAGCCGTTGTCCCAATCGAAAGGCGCGAGGACTTGATTGTTCAACACGAAGCCTGGATCAAATCCGTAGGGAATCCCGCTCCAGGTGTTGAGGTTTAGCGGAACGTAGAACACACTAAACGATGCGCGAACGACTGTCTTTGGAGTGAACTGATAGGCGCCACCAAGGGCGCCCGAGAAGTTATGGTAGTACTGCTTTTTCTCGAATGAGTCACCGCCATCTTGCGCGAATTCCAGAGCGCCCGGCTGTCCTGTGACCGAGTTGATCGCCGTCGTGTCGAAATTCGACCAGTGGCCGTATTTTTCGTGATAGCGGCCGTTGAAGTCCCAGCGCAAGTCCACGTTCAACGTGAATTTCGGCGTTAGCCTGATATCGTCCTGCGCATACAGTGACAACGATTTTCGCCGGCCATACGTGCTGTTCGGCTCGCTGACCGACGCCTGATTCACGTCGCCGAGCAGGAAGCTCGCAAATCCGAAGCCGGCATTTCCACCGAAGCTGCCCGCGGTCTGCGCGGGATCGAACACGAAAGTCGGTACTCCGTTGTCGCCATGCGAGTTGAGCTGCTGAACTCGGAACTCGGCGCCGAATTTGTACGTGTGCCGGCCCTTGATCCAGGACAGGTTGTCATCATAAATGAACGTGTTCGCGGCGTAGGAATCGTTAAACTGGCTCCCAACGTAGGTCTCGTCAATGGGCATTCCGCCAACGTACCGGTGTTGGTCGCTATTCACACCCTGAAATTTGATTAAGGGGAAATTCCCCGCGCCGAAATCGCCGAGTCCTAGAGTGGAGGGCCAGTTCCCGTCCCGCGATTGAGCTTCACTTGGAACATGGAAACGGTTGTACGTGAAACTGACAACGTTTAACAGCGCGTTCGAAATCGTCCAGGAATCGCTGAAACGCAGCGATGGCGCAGTGGTGTTGTGATTGTAGGAATTCGCCATCGGCCCGCCGTTGGTCGAGCCGGCCGACCAGATGCCGCCCTGATTGGAAAGAAGGCGCGGTATATACGCTTCGATGAAGGATCCATACAAACGATGGCTTCGAGACAGATCGTAATCCAGTCGCGTGCTGAACTGATCGCTCTGGTACTTTGTCGCCGGGCTGCTGGACGGCAACGCATTGTTGAACGTGAGACCCGACGAGAGCGGCTGGTAGTACTGCTTGTATAAACCGACAATTTTCTGGGAGACGGCACTTGTTCGCCCCGGTGGGATGATGTTTCCAGAAAATGCATCCCCGGTCTGCGGATCGATAATCGCTCCCTGGTAGACAGTTTGACCCGCGCTATCCGTCCCAAGCACGACAGATTTGTCGAGCACGGCGCTGAAATCGCCATTCAGAAACGCCGTCGTGGGGACAGTTGATCCCAAATTGCCAATTCCGATGTTGAAAAACGTGTATCGCTCGAAAGCTGAGTAGAAGAAAAGCTTGTCCTTAATTATTGGCCCGCCAATGCTAGCGCCGTAGGAATACAAACTGTCCGCCGGTTTGCCAAATGCGCGCTGGCAATTCGCGATTTGCGCGGAATCGGCGCGAGCAACGCTCAGGCACTGCGGTTCGTTGTACTCGTCGCTCCACGATCTGGCATCGAACGCTTCGTTATGCATGTAGTAGAAACCGCTGCCGTGCCACGCATTGCTGCCTGACTTCATGTCGTACCGGAATATGCCGCCGCCCGTTCGTCCGTCGTCAGCGCGAATGCCGCCGGTCGTGACCTGAAATTCTTCGACCGCTTCCATCGGAGGGCTTGATTCACTGATGTAGCCGCCAATCTGGGACACAGCTGAGGTGCCATCGATCATCACTTCCTTGGTGTCGCTCAAACTTCCGTTAATGTGTGAAGCGTAGTCTTCGCTCGCGGGGGTGGGACCTACCCCTTCCACGCCGGGGACATAGGCAAACATGAAAGCAGAAAGATTGCGCCCGCCTTGCACATTCAAGGGGAGTTCGGTGATCGCGGCGTTGTTGAGATTCGTCGATAACGAAGTCGTTTGCGTCTGAAGCTGCGGCGCGTCGCCGGTCACTGTAACCGATTGAGTGTCCATTCCAACCTTCATGAAAATGTCGATCTCAGCGACTTGACTGATGGCAAGATTGATTCCCGAGCGCTGGTAATTGACGAACTCCACCTTGGAGCAATCCAGCGTATATTCTCCGATCGGCAAATTCCGAAGGCGATAGACGCCGAGTTCGTCGGTGACCGCGCGTTCTCGGAGAGAGTTTGCGACGTTGGCGGCGGTCACCAGAGCGCCGGCAATCACCGCGCCGCTCGCGTCTCTCACTGTTCCGGTGATGGAAGCGCGGTCAGATTGGGCGCGGAGGTTCCCAGCGGTGACTAGGAACACTGAGAACGCGATGACCCCAAACTTCACGTCGACCCTCCAGGTCGCTCTCCAATCAGGCAGCCGGGGCAAATGCTCTGACGAGGCTCCGATGCGCTTTACATCGAAAAAAGCAGGGTAAACGAATCGGCCTCCGATTGCACTTTTATTACAACCGGCATCATCGCCGGGGCCCCGTCCGCCTTTGGAAAGCCTGCACATCATTTCCGCGAGTACACTCGGACGTAATCCACCAGCATCCGCTGTGGAAACTCCGTGGACGTATCCGGGCTTGCCGGCAAATTTCCCCCGACCGCCAAGTTCAGAATAAGGAAGAACGGATGGTCGAACACCCACCGCGCGCCACTCGGAAGATCGGCGGGAGTCGTGGTCGCGTAGAGATCGTCGTCCACATAAAAACGAATCACCCGAGGTTCCCATTCGACGGCAAAAATATGGAACTCATCACTGAACAGTCCGTGGCGAAGAGTGAAACTACTCGTCAGTGACTTCTTGGCCGAGTAGCCCGGGCCATGAATGCTTCCGTGAATCCTCGCCTTGTCAACGTCCACATTTTCCATGACGTCGATCTCACCGCATGCCGGCCAACCGGTAGTCGGAAAATCGTCCCCTAGCATCCAGAAAGCGGGCCAAACTCCCTGGCCAGATGGAATTCGTATGCGAGCTTCAAAGCGCCCGTAGGTTTGACTGAATCGTCCCTTCGTCTTCAGGCGCCCCGAGCTATAGTGGCGCTTCACACCGTCGGCGCCCGCAAATTCCTCCTTCACGGCCTCAATCACGAGGTTGCCATTCTCCAGGCGCAGATTTTCGGGCCGCGGCGTGTAGTATTCCAATTCGTCGTTGCCCCAGCCGTTTCCGCCGCTTTCCATGGCCCACTTGGTTGCGTCAGGCGAAGAACCATTCGGGCCGGTGAACTCGTCACTCCACGTCAGAACCCAATTTTGATCGGAGTTCGAAGACACAGAGCCGCTTGCCTGATATTGGCAGCCATTAAGCAGACTACCAATCATCAAGAGGATCCCCAGATTCTCCAGTTTCACGCCATTCTTTCCAAGACTGCGTGAGACGCACAACTCATCGGTCCCATCCTAAACTTGGAGCCGACTCTCGCACCAAGGCGATTTTCAACGTGAGGCAAGGGTACCTGCGACGATGAATCGCCGAATCCCCAACTGCTGGAATTTTTACCTACCACTTTTGGGGTACCGGCCTCCGGCGGAATTTCCATCCAATGCCATCTGACCGGGTGTTCGAGCGCGGGATGTAAAACCGGCAACCAAAACGCGGTATTAGGGGTATTATTGGTCCCCCAAATCGTGTCCGTCTGAGACCAGGCAGCATCGAAGCGAGGCAGGCCGTGGCCGAGTGGAAGCCGGGATTGCCGAAACCCCTCTCCGAGATTCAAGGTTATCTCCTTGCGGTTTTCTCCGTCGCGGTGGCGCTGGGATTGGCACTTCTGGTGGAGCGCCTCCACTTCAGTGGCGTGCAGGTCCCGCTTTTCCTGTTTGCGGTAGCCATAACCTCCTGGTACGCGAGCAGCGGGGCTGCGGCGCTGGCGCTTGTACTCTCCTGCCTGAGCTTCGATTACTTCTTCGTCGAGCCTATCCACTCGCTCACGATGACGCGCTCCGATCTACCTTACTTCATCGCGTTCGCATCATTCTCGTTGCTTGTCAGTTGGTTCGCCTCCGTTAGGAGGCGCGTCGAGTTGGAGCTTTTACAGTCCCGCGACGAACTCCGAAATGAGGTCGTGGAGCGAACCCAGCAGGCCAGCCTGCTCAATCTCACCCATGACACGATTTTCGTCCGCGACATGAGCGACGTCATCACCTACTGGAACCGGGGAGCTCAGGAGATGTATGGATGGACTGCGGAGGAAGCGATCGGCAAGCAGGCGCACGAGCTTTTGCACGCGATCTTTCCGGTGCCGATGGACGACATTCGGGCGGAGTTGCTGCGTTCCGGGCGATGGGACGGCGAGGTGGAGAAGACCAGGGCTGATGGGACTCGAGTCGTGGTGGCGAGCCGCTGGTCGTTACGGCGGGACGAACACGATCGCCCGGCCGCGATTCTGGAAACGAACAACGACGTCACCGAGAGAAAGCGCCGAGAGGAAGAAATTCGCACGCTCAACGAAGAACTTGGAAAACGAACGACTGAGCTAGAGGCCATCAATAAGGAGTTGGAGGCATTTGCGTACTCCATCTCGCATGACCTCCGCGCGCCGCTTCGCCACATGGTTGGATTCACCGAGCTCCTGCAAAAAAGCGCGGCTTCCATTTTGAATGAAAAGAGCCAGAGATACGTGGGGATCATCCTGGAGTCGGCGAAGAAAATGGGAAACCTGATCGATGATCTTCTAGCCTTCTCCAGGATCGGCCGCGCCGAGACACACAAGAAACTGGTCAGCCTGGATGAGATCGTTCAGGAGGCTTTGAGCGAAGTCCGGCACGAGACGGAAGGTCGCGATGTCGTATGGAAAGTTGCCGCTTTGCCCGCCTGGTTTGGAGACGGATCCATGCTGCGGCTTGCGCTCGTCAACCTGATGTCGAATGCCGCTAAATTCACACGGACGCGACCGAAGGCCGAAATCGAAATCGGATGCATGGACCAAAAACCGGATCAAATTGTAATATTTATTCGAGATAACGGAGTCGGCTTCAACATGAAATATGCGAATAAACTGTTCGGGGTATTCCAGCGCCTGCACCCTCTTGAGTCATTCGAGGGCACCGGCATTGGTTTGGCCACCGTTCAGCGTATAGTACATCGGCACGGAGGTAGAGTCTGGGCCGAGGGCCTGGTGGATCAAGGCGCCACCTTTTATTTCTCACTTTCCAAATCGAAGGGAGCCTGACGGATGAGCACATTGGGACGAATCTTAATGGTGGAAGACGACCCCAGGGACGTGGAGCTCACCCTTACGGCCCTGGAGGAATATAATCTCGCGAACGAAGTTGTCGTCACTCGTGATGGCGAGGAGGCATTGGACTATCTTCATCAGCGGGGAAACTTCGAGGCGCGCTCGAACGGCAATCCGGCCGTTCTGCTGCTCGATCTGAAATTGCCTAAGGTGGATGGATTGGAGGTTTTGAAGCAGATCAAATCGGATGACAAACTTAAATTGATTCCCGTCGTCGTGCTCACGTCTTCTCACGAAGAGAGAGACATGGTCGCGAGCTATAAACTCGGAGTCAACGCGTACGTCGTAAAGCCCGTGGATTTCCATGAGTTTGTAAATGCCATCAAGGAACTCGGGGTCTTCTGGGCAGTGATCAACGAAGCGCCGCCAGGAAGTGTGAGAAAGAAATAGCCGCAAATGAAATCTCCCTTGCGCATCCTCCATCTGGAAGACGACCCTCGGGACACGGAGTTGGTTCAGGAAACGCTCGCAAGCGATGGCATTATCTGCAGCGTCGAGCGCGTTGAATCCGAGGCGGACTTCACTGCGTCGCTCGAACGGGGCGGCTTTGACCTGATCCTCGCGGACTACACGCTTCCCTCCTTTGACGGCATTTCCGCTTTGAAAATCGCCCTGCGCCACCGGCCGCAAGTGCCGTTCATCTTTCTTTCCGGAACGCTGGGCGAGGAAGTGGCGATTGAAGCGCTGAAGATCGGCGCGACGGATTATGTGTTCAAGCCCCGGCTCTCCAGGCTCACGCCCTCGGTGCAACGCGCGTTGCGCGAGGCCGACGAGAGAGCGGGACTCACCCAGGCCGAGGAAGCGCTGCGGCGCAGCGAAGCTTACCTGGCCGAAGCGCAGAAATTAAGCCACACCGGCAGCTTCGGTTGGAACGTTTCCAGCGACGAGATTTACTGGTCTCAAGAAACCTTTCGGATCTTTGGATACGATCCGGCGGCCAAGGCTACGGTGGAAATGGTCCTCCAGCGAACTCACCCGGAGGACAGGCCCGCTCTACTGCAATTGATCGATCGCGTTTCATCAGAAATGAAAGCCTTCGATTTTGAACATCGATTGCTGATGCCGGACGGATCCGTAAAGCACGTTCACGTCATGGCTCATGCCATGAACGGTGTGACGGGAAAACTGGGGTTTGTAGGGGCGGTTTCGGACATCACCGAGCGCAAACAGTCAGAAGAGAAACTACGACGCAGTGAAGCAGAGTTGCTGGAGGCGCAGAGGATAAGCCATACCGGCAGCTGGAAACATCATCTTTCATCGGGGATCGTCACAATTTCTCCCGAAGTGCGTCGCATATTCGGCATGGAGTCCGAGGAAGATACATCCAAAGTCGATTTCTTCTTCGGCAGGATTCACCCGGAGGATCGGCCGATCGAAGCGCAGAACTACGAACGGGCGATTTTGGCGAAGGCTGACTTTGAATCGGACTATCGCGTCGTTCTCACGGATGGATCGATCAAGCATATCCACAACGTCGGCCATCCTGTCTTGAGCGAAGCTGGCGAGCTCGTCGAGTACGTCGGTACCGTGATCGACGTCACAGCGGCACGAATCGCGGAAGAGAAGATCCGGCGGAACGAGCGTGAACTTCGCCAAATCGTCGATACCGTCGCGCAACTCGTAGTCTTCCTGAGCCCCGACGGAAAAGCGCTCTACGCAAATCGTTTCACGCTCGAATACACGGGTCTTTCCCCTGAAGACGTAAAGGCGGACGACTTTCGCGAGAGGGTCTTCCATCCGGATGATGTGGAGAGATTGCGTGATGAGCGCAAGAAAGCGCTTCTGCGCGGCGTCCCATTTGAAAACGAACAGCGAGCACGCCGGAAAGACGGGCAATATCGCTGGTTTTTTATTCGCTTTAACGCCCTGCTGGACGAGCAGGGCCGCCCGACTCGCTGGTACGCGGCTGGAATCGATATCGAAGACCGCAAGCAGGCTGAAGAAAAGATCCAAAAAGAAAACCTCGCGTTGCGGCAGGAGATCGACCACTCCTTGATGTTCGAGGAGATCGTGGGCGGCTCACTCGCCTTGCAGTCCGTCCTTGCGCGTGTCGCCAAAGTTGCGCCGACCGATTCCACCGTGCTGATCACCGGTGAAACAGGCACGGGCAAGGAGCTCTTTGCGCGGGCTATCCACAAGCGGTCTTTGCGCTCCTCGCGAGCCTTCGTGAGTGTGAATTGCGCGGCGACACCCGCAACATTGATTGCCTCGGAATTGTTCGGCCACGAAAAAGGTGCGTTTACCGGAGCCCTCCAGCGGCGGCTGGGCCGGTTTGAACTCGCCGAGGGAGGTACGATTTTCCTTGATGAAATCGGCGAGCTGCCTCCGGAAACGCAGATTGCGCTGCTGCGCGTTCTGCAGGAGCGGGAGTTCGATCGCGTTGGCGGAGGCCGGCCGATTCGCGCCGACGTGCGGGTAATTGCTGCGACCAATCGTGACCTAGAGGGCGCTATCGACGGCGGTACCTTTCGAAAAGACCTCTTTTACCGGTTGAATGTATTCCCAATCGAGATTCCGCCTCTCCGCGAGCGGAAAGAAGACATCCCCACGCTGATCGAGTACTTCGTGCAACGCTATGCAAGAAAAGTGGGCAAGAAAATACGAAGTATAGAGAAGGCGACTTTGGAGCTCCTGGGGTCGTACCCTTGGCCGGGAAACGTGCGAGAACTGCAGAACATAGTCGAACGGTCGGTCATCTTTTGCGAATCGGATCTTTTCTCGGTGGACCCAAGCTGGCTCTCCTTTGAATCCTCTGCGCCTCCGTCGGGAGGCGAGGCAATCACCAAGATGTCCCCGGTTCAGGAGAAGGAAGCGATAGAGCGGGTCTTGGCAGCGACAGCAGGCCGTATCTCCGGCCCCTCGGGAGCTGCGACCCAACTAAACATGCCGGCGTCTACTTTGGAGTCGAAGATTCGGTCGTTGAAGATCAATAAGTTCCGCTTCAAGCGAGTCTAGCGCTCGATTTTCGGCATTTCGGCTTCGCGAAAAATTCGCGAATTCACGATCCTAAAAACTCTCATGTCTTTCCTTTCAATAGCCTACGGATGGCAGGCCTCGTGCTAGTACCGCCAATGTGACAAGCATCACATGCTCAGAATTCAGCGGTCATCCAACAGCGGGGTCCTGTTCACATTGAGCGGTCGAATCGAGGCCGAGGACATCGTCGAGTTACAAAGACTCCTCGGTTTGGAAGCTGCCGGTGGCGATGTGACCTTCGACTTGAGGGATTTAACGGCGGTCGATTGTGATGCCGTTAAATTCCTGGAGCGCTGCGAGACCGGGGGAATCCGGTTCAACGATTGCCCACCCTACATCCGCGAGTGGATCGATACGGAGAGACGGGGAAGCGGCAGTTAAAAATGGCGGTGAGGCAGCATCAGTGGGTCTGCTGAGTGACACTTGGGGGAAGCCATGAGTTTCGATGGTCCGGTAACTTCGCGACTGCGGGACGGCGTACCGTGTCACGCAGGTAACTTCGCTCGAATGTCGGTGGGCGACGGAAAATGGCCGTTGTTTCCGAATGTCGCCTTGGGCAAGCCTACAAAAGCTCCCCTCCCGGTTGTTGACGATCGGCTCGCGGAGCGCACGCGTATCGCGCAGGAACTCCACGACACTCTGCTGCAGGGATTCCTCGCCGCCTCCATGCAGCTGCACGTGGCTGTGGATCGCCTGGCTCCGGATTGCGCTGAGAAGCAGCAATTCGAAAGAGTGATCCATCTCGTGGACCGAGCGCTCGATGAGGGACGGTGTGCTTTGCAGGGGCTGCGCTCCCCGGATAGCCAAATCGGCTCTCTGGGTGAGGCCTTTGCCCGTGTCCCGAAGGATTTAGGCTTGCCCTCCACAGCCGGTTTCCGGGTGGTCGTTCTCGGGACCGAGAAAAAACTCAACACGGGACTGCTGGACGAGGTTTACCGCATCGGGCGTGAAGCGATTGTCAATGCGTGCCGGCATTCCCAAGCGAAGGTTATCGAAACGGAGGTCGAGTATCGACCCACGGAACTTCGAATCGCCGTACGCGACAACGGCTGCGGGATCGGTCCTCGGAACCTGGAGTCGGGAAGAGTTGGACACTGGGGCCTCCGCGGAATGCGCGAGCGGGCTGAAAGGATCGGTGCGCGACTTCATCTGTGGAGCACCGCCGCGCTCGGGACAGAGGTCGAGTTGCGCGTGCCAGGGCGGATCGCTTTCGAACAAGCGGAGGCCCGGTAGTCGCAACGCATTTGCGCGAGCGGGACGTGAGGACGGGAAAGGGGGGACCTTCATGACGAAGCAGACGGAAATTCGAATTTTGAGCGTCGATGATCACAGGCTTTTCCGGGAGGGGATCGCCACTGTCATCAAAAATCAATCCGACATGGTGCTCGTCGCTGAAGCAGCCAGCGGCCCGGAGGCCTTGCAACGATTTCGTGAGCTTCATCCCGACGTGACGTTGATGGACCTGAGACTGCGCGATTCGGGCGGAATCGAAGCGATGATCGCGATCCTCTCTCATTTTCCGAAAGCTCGCGTCATACTTGCTTCCACCTTCGATGGCGAGCTTGAGACACAGGGCGCGCAGCGGGCTGGAGCTTGGGGCCACATTCTGAAAACCATGCATCCGAAGGAAATCGTCGATGCCATCCGTCATGTCCACGCCGGCAGGAAGACGTTTCTTCCCGAGGACGCTGCCCACACTACACAGCAACTGAGCGATAAACGCCTTATGTTGAGAGTGAGCGAGATTCTGGCGGATGCCGCAGGCGGTACTCGAACTCGCGATACGGGGCCACGGCTGCATATTTCCGAGGACATTGTGAAGAACTACTTGAAACAATTTATGCAGAAACTAGGAGCCCGCGACGAAGCCAATCCGCTTACCATCGCGGCGCGTCGCGGATTCATCCGATTGTGACGTTCCCATGTAGGCGCTGTAATTCTTTTTTGCTCCAATTCCCCGCCTTGGTTCCAAAACAGGGAAGGTGAGCGTGGCTCCAAGGTCGATTCAATCTCCCTAAAAGTGGTATCCCGGATCGTCCCTAGAGTGGTAGCGAAAAACCATTCGATTTCGTGATGTGTTCTTTCCCGGACTCCCGCAAAGTCGCGTAGCGTGTTGAGACAAACCCACGGGATGATTCAGGCGTGGTGATCTCCGGCAAACGCGGATGGCGCGAACAATCGGAACCCAGGCATTGTCGGTGGCATCTGATGGGTGGAGATGAGTTTGCTGTCTTGGTCGACCGGGATCATGAGGCGATCATTGTAGTCATTGACGGCTTCCCCCAGGTTACTCGATTAGTTCAGTTTGTAGCGCGCTTCCCCTCTTGGGAACAAACTCATGAGCAACGCCCTTCCAATCATATACTTGGCCCGGCATGGTGAAACGGCATGGAGTCTTTCGGGCCAACACACGGGCCTTACCGACCTCCCGTTGACAGCGCATGGTGAGGAGAACGCCCGCGCGCTCCGGGGCCGACTGAGTGCACTGAACTTCGGAAAGGTGTTTACGAGCCCCCTGCAACGAGCGGTCCGGACCTGTGAGCTGGCCGGGTTCGGGGCCGTGGCTGAACTCGACCGCAATCTCGTCGAATGGGACTATGGCCAGTACGAAGGTCTAACCTCAGCCGAGATCCGCGCCAAGCGGCCGGATTGGCTGCTGTTTCGCGACGGCTGCCCAGGCGGCGAGTCGCCCGAACAAGTGGCCGCTCGGGCTGACGCCGTCATAAGCCGCGTGCGCCTTCTCGGAACGGATGTCCTTCTGTTTTCGAGCGGGCACTTTCTGCGGGTGCTCGCAGCCCGCTGGCTGGCCCTTGGAGTGTTGGGCGCAAAGTACTTCGTCCTGAGTACCGCGAGCGTGAGCATGCTGGGCTACGAAATGAATCTATCCGCGCCGGTGATTCAGCTTTGGAATGACACCAGGCACGTGAAAGCATCTAACCCGGGTGACAACGGCTTTAAGTCTAAACCAGAGGAAAACTCGATATGGGCACAAAGGCAGTGAAGCAGGTAACTCCGCCGAGCGAGTCGGAGACAATCGCCAAGCTCCGCCTTCAATACGGGAATGGCCCGATAGCCCTGGCCGGCACCGAGAACGCACTATACGAACGGCACCTGGTATTCGACAACGTCGTCGATCTCGCGGCAGCAGGCCCACGCGAGCGTTTTGAAGCCATGGCCCACGCTGTGCGGGATATCCTGTCGCAACGCTGGATAAAGACTGAGAACACCTACACGAGCGAAAATCCCAAGCGCATCTACTATTTATCCATGGAATTTCTGATCGGCCGTTCGCTTGGCAACAATGTGATGAATCTGCTGCTCGATCCCGTCATTAAGCGAGCCGTTAAGGAGGAACACCTCGATTGGCCAATGCTGCTCGAACAGGAACCAGACGCCGGCTTGGGCAATGGTGGACTGGGCCGTTTGGCGGCTTGCTTCCTCGACTCCATGGCCACGATGCAGCTTCCCGCGATGGGTTACGGCTTGCGATACGAATATGGAATGTTCAAGCAGGAGATTCGTGACGGCTGGCAACAAGAAAAACCCGACAATTGGCTTCGTCACACGGACCCCTGGGAAGTCGCTCGCCCGCATGAGAAGGTTGAGGTCAAATTGAACTGCTCCTTCGAGATGCAAGGCGGGGCTTTGCACGCGATTGTCGGCAAGGCATCCAGTTTGATCGGCGTCCCTTACGATCGGCCCGCGGTTGGATACGGAGGCAAGAACATCAACACGCTTCGCCTGTGGGCCGCGAAGGCGCCCGATTACTTTGAGTTTCAGGCGTTCAGCCACGGGGATTTCGTCGGCGCGGTCGCGGAGACGCTCGAAGCCGAAACATTGACGCGGGTACTCTACCCGGACGACTCCACAAGCCTCGGGCAGGCGCTGCGCTTCGTGCAGGAGTATTTTCTGGTGGCCTGCTCGCTTGCCGATCTCGTGCGGCGCTTCCGGCGGAGGAATGCCGATTGGACAACGCTGCCGGAAAAAATCGCCATCCAGCTGAACGATACACACCCGTCGCTCGCGGTTCCAGAGTTGATGCGGATTTTGCTCGACGACGCGCACCTCGGTTGGGATATGGCCTGGGATATTACGCAAAGAAGCTTGGGGTACACGAATCACACTTTGTTGCCTGAGGCGCTCGAAAAATGGCCTGTCGCCTGGTTTGAGAGAGTGTTGCCGCGTCACCTGGCGATCATTTACGAAATCAACCGACGACTGCTGGATTCGGTTCGCACGCAGTTCCCGGGAGACGAAGGCCGCGTTCAACGTGTGAGCCTGATTGAGGAGGGCCCGGCCAAACACGTGCGCATGGCCAACCTGGCGATCGTCGGTTCGCACAGCACGAATGGCGTTGCCGCGATTCACTCCGAACTGCTGCGCACGATAACGGTCAAGGATTTGGCGGAGGTGTTTCCCGAACGCTTTAGCAACAAGACCAATGGCGTTACACCGCGCCGCTGGTTGCTGCTGGCGAATCCGCCTGTGGCTCGCGTCATCACCGAAGCGATCGGCGATGGTTGGATCACCGACCTCAGCGAACTCAGCAAGCTGAAACCGCTTGCGAGCGACAAAGGCGCTCGCGACGCTTTCGGGAAAGCCAAGCGCGAAGCTAAATCTCAGTTTGCCGCCTGGTTGAAATCGGATTCCGCCCAGACGGTGGACCCGGACTCCATCTTCGATTGCCAGATCAAGCGCATCCACGAATACAAACGGCAACTGCTCAACGCGCTGCGCGTCGTGATTCTTTACAACCGGGTGCGGGAGAATCCGAAGATAGAGATGGCGCCGCGAACGTTTTTTTTCGCCGGCAAGGCGGCGCCGGCCTACCAGCTCGCCAAGCTGATCATCAAGTTCATCGGGAACCTGGCGGAAACAATCGACAACGACCCGGTTGCGCGAGGCCGGCTCAAGGTCCTTTTCCTTCCCGAATACGACGTTTCACTCGCCGAGCGGATGATCCCCGCCAGCGATGTCTCGAACCAAATCTCCACCGCGGGCTATGAAGCCAGCGGAACGAGCAACATGAAGTTCATGATGAACGGCGCATTGACGATCGGCACGCGCGACGGCGCAACGATCGAGATGGCGCAAGAGGCGGGCGAGGAGAATTTCTTCCTGTTCGGCCTGACGGCAAAGCAGGTCGTCGACAGTCGCAGCTGGTACAATCCACACTGGCACTATGACCACGATCCGGAGACCCGCGCGGCGCTGGATTTGATATCCTCCAATTATTTCAGCCGCAGTGAACCCGGCATCTTCGCCCCGATCTATGACACATTGCTGACAAACGGGGACCACTACATGCACCTGGCGGATGTGAACTCCTATCTCGAAGCGGACCACCGCATGTGCAACCTCTATGGCAACTCCGACGAGTGGGTGCGCAAAGCGATTTTGAATGTTGCGAGTTCCGGAAAGTTTTCCAGCGACCGCACCATCGCCGAATATGCATCTCAGATCTGGGAGGTGAAGCCGTGTCCGGTGCCGTAGGAGCGCCATCCATCCCGAAGTTGTCTCCTCTGGCCGGGAAGCCCGCCCCCAAAGAGATGCTGATCGACGTGATGCGGCTCGAGCGCGCCTACTTTGATCGCAAGCCGGATCTCGGTGATCCGAATCAGATGGTGAGTTTCGGAACCAGCGGGCATCGGGGTTCGCCGCTGCACGGCACCTTCACCGAAGCGCACATCCTGGCCATCACGCAAGCGATTTGCGAGTACCGGCGGAGCGTTGGCACGGACGGCCCGCTGTACATGGGTAAGGACACGCACGCGGTGTCCGACCCAGCCCAACTCACCGCCCTTGAAGTTCTCGCGGCCAACAATGTGGAGACAATCATTCAGCGCGACAACGGCGTCACGCCAACGCCCGTTATCTCTCGCGCAATTCTCGTCTATAACTGCGGTCGCAAAGACCACCTCGCGGATGGCATTGTCATCACCCCGTCGCACAACCCGCCGGAAGACGGGGGCTTCAAGTACAACCCGACGAACGGCGGCCCTGCCGACACGGACGTAACGCGCTGGGTGGAGAACCGCGCGAACGAACTGCTGCGAGGAAACAATGCGGGCGTGAAGAGGATGCCGGTCGCGGCAGCCTTCAAGTCTGGGACCACCCATCAGGAAGACTTCGTCATCCCGTACGTCAGGGACCTGCGAAACGTCGTGGACATGGATGCGATTCGCAGCGCCGGGCTCAAGCTTGGCGTCGACCCGCTCGGAGGCGCGGCAAGACCGTACTGGGAACCGATCAACTCGATTTACCATTTAGATATCGCAGTCGTGAATCCGATCATCGACCCGACATTCTCATTCATGACCGTCGATCACGACGGCGTGATTCGGATGGACTGCTCCAGCCCGTACGCGATGGCACGGCTCGTGGGAATCAAGGACAAATATCGCGTCGCATTCGCCAACGATCCGGACTCCGACCGGCACGGAATCGTCACGCCATCGGCCGGCTTGATGAACCCCAATCACTACCTTGCCGTCGCCATCGGCTACCTGCTCGCGCACCGCCCTCAGTGGCCGAAGACCGTCACGGTTGGCAAGACGCTGGTCAGCAGCAGCATGATTGATAATGTGGTGCGGAAGATGGGTCGCCGATTGCTAGAGGTCCCTGTGGGATTCAAGTGGTTCGTTCCGGGTTTGGTCGACGGCTCTTGCTGTTTCGGCGGCGAAGAAAGCGCCGGGGCAAGTTTTCTGCGGCACGACGGCAGCGCCTGGGCAACCGACAAAGACGGGCCTATCATGGATTTGCTGGCAGCTGAGATCACCGCCCGCACGGGCAAGGATCCGGGCGAGCATTATGACGAACTAACCGCCGAATTCGGCGCATCCTACTACACGCGCATCGACGCGCCGGCGACGCCCGAGGAAAAAGCACGGCTAAAGGAATTGTCGTCCGAAGCCGTAAAGGCGTCCACGCTCGCGGGTGAGCCAATCACAGCCAAACTGACCCGCGCTCCAGGAAACAATGCGCCGATCGGCGGATTGAAAGTCGCAACCGCCAGCGGCTGGTTTGCGGCTCGGCCTTCAGGAACCGAAGACATCTACAAGATCTACGCGGAGAGTTTCAAGGATGACGCGCACCTGAACACGATCGTGACCGAGGCCCAGGCAATTGTGAACAACGCGCTGAGCTTTTCGAAAGGAAAAGAATGAACCCAGGTAGCGTCAGCGTGCCGCCGTTTCTTCCGGACTATCGCGCCTCCGGTTTGCTGCTGCACGTTACTTCCCTGCCTTCGCCATATGGGATTGGCGATCTGGGTCCTTCGGCTTTGTCATGGATCGATCGGCTGGCCCAAACCGGACAACGTTGGTGGCAAATGCTGCCGCTCGGTCCAACCGGTTACGGTAACTCGCCCTATCAGCCCATTTCGTCTTTCGCTGGAAACGAAATGCTCATCAGCCCCGACTGGCTGATCGAAGATGAATTGCTGTTGGCAGGCGACTGCCACGCCCGTGCGTTTCCGCAAGACAGAATCGATTTCGACGCTGCAATTCCCTTCAAACGGGGGCTTCTCCAGAAAGCATGGGCCAATTTCAAGGCCGGTGCTCGCGCTGATTTGCAGCCGGCGTATGAGCAATTCCGTAAGGAGAAGTCAGATTGGTTGGACGACTACGCTCTGTTCCGGGCACTTAGCGTCAGGTTCAGCGGCGCGTATTACCTTCAATGGCCCGCAGAGTTCGTTCGGCGCCGGGCAGCGGCACTCGATCGGGTCCGACGCGAAGAGGCAGAGCAAATTGACCAAACCTGCTTCGCGCAATTCCTCGTGTTCCGCCAGGGCGACCGGCTCAAGCAATATGCCCACGGAAGAGGTCTAAGTCTGATCGGCGACTTGCCATTTTTTGTTTCGCCCGACTCGAGCGACGTCTGGGCTCACCCGGAATTCTTTCTTCTGGACGAGGAGCGCCGGCCAAAGGTAGTCGCCGGCGTGCCTCCCGATTATTTCAGCGCGGATGGACAGCTTTGGGGCAACCCGATTTATGACTGGGATCATCTTCGCCAGACCGGGTACGGCTGGTGCATCTCGCGATTACGAGCTCTGCTGGCGCACGTCGACGTAATCCGATTGGATCATTTCCGGGCGTTCATGGCTGCGTGGCACGTACCGGCCGGATCGCCGACGGCGCGCAAGGGGGAGTGGGTGGCCGCCCCAGGCGCCGATATCTTGAACGCGGTGCAACGAGAATTGGGAACTCTGCCGTTCCTCGCCGAGGACTTGGGGTCGATCACGCCCGACGTCTATGCGGTCCGCGATCAGTTTCACCTGCCGGGGATGCGCGTTCTGCAATTCGCATTCGACGGGAAAACCGATAACCCTCATCTCCCTCAAAACTACGATCACAACACGGTGGTCTACACGGGAACGCACGATAATCCGACAACACGCGCCTGGTTTGATGAATTACCGGAAGATGAAAGAAAAGTCCTGCGGAACTACGTGAATCTCCCGGCCGGCGACAGCAACGGGATGTCGCATGCCGTGATGGAGCTGGCCTGGTCATCTCGGGCGGCGCTTTCGATGGCTCCCTTGCAGGACGTATTGAGTCTGGGGAAAGAGGCTCGTATGAACATCCCCGGCCGCGCCGAAGGCAATTGGGGCTGGCGCTGCACGCAGGAGATGCTGTCCGATCGGGCCTTCGATTGGCTGTGCGAAGTGACGAAAAGCTCCAAGCGGTCGGAGCCCACTTCAATTTCGCGGGCTGGGAAAATGCTCGAGGCGGTAGCAACGAACTGAACGCAAGTGCTCTGCTGGCCGGATGTCTTGAAACAGAGAAGCCCATAAGCGTTGCAAGATTTGGTCGCTGAAGAGGCGGGTGGACAGAACGCAAGGAGGGAAGATGAAAGCGACGGAATTACTTCACAATCTGGGCCAGAGCATCTGGCTCGATAACATCACGCGGGATCTGCTCAACAACAGCACGTTAAGCCAATACATCACCGAGCTATCGGTCACGGGACTTACCTCAAACCCCACAATCTTCGATCACGCAATCAAGAACAGCACTGCCTACGACGCCGCGATTCGCGAAAGGCTGAGCAAAGGCGTATCGGGAGAGTCGCTCTTCTTCGAGCTGGCGCTCGAGGACCTCACTCGCGCTGCCGGGTTATTTCAGCCGATCCACGATCGCACCGACGCCGTGGACGGTTGGGTCTC
>Ga0210394_10002259_pt1 | contig 26910 bp, 26 predicted proteins | sample IncBWC12MmetaG_FD_160121 | JGI IMG/M metagenome (GOLD analysis project Ga0210394, IMG submission 160121) | Forest soil microbial communities from Barre Woods Harvard Forest LTER site, Petersham, Massachusetts, United States - Inc-BW-C-12-M | ecosystem: Environmental > Terrestrial > Soil >...
CCAAAGCTCGGCTACCTGGCCCATGAACGCATCCACCGGGGGCAGCAGCGGTCTGGTCACGTAAATTGGGCTGTCAAACCGCCTAGGTTCTCGGCGTGTCATGCTCTTCCGACGCGGCAGAAGCGATCTGGTTTTAAGCTAAACTATCCCGCCTGAGCTGTCTACCGGAGCACGGATCTAATCCAATGCCCCTGGAGGTTCCGCCGCGACAAAAATCGGTCGCGAGCGCCTCCGATTGCGGCCGAACCGCCGGATTGCTCGCCCATGAACCCAGAACCCGCCGATTTTCTGTGATCGAGGCAACGAGCCCAGCGCTGCGCGGGTGGGCAACCCGACGATTTGGCGGCGAACAGAGGCGACCACAATCGAATCTTGTTGCAGCGGAACGCCCGGGGATGAAAGATCACGTCCAACGAGCTGGGAATCCGGGGAATGTCCGTTAACAGTGAAGGGTGTTAAGCGCCGATGCGAATAGTTCATCGGGTGCAGGGGCAATGGTCGCGCATTACGGGCGTCGTGTCTCTCGTGCTGAATCATCCCGATAAGTTGCCACGGAATCTTCTTTTAATCATTCGACTTATTTGGCATACGAGAATATTATCTCGCAACCTTGTAGTCCTCTTTCGGCCCTGGGGGGTCGGTGACGTCACATGCCTGCTGTCCTGCATTCCTGGACTGAGGCGCCGACATAATAATAGCTGGCTGGTCGTCATTACCCCGCCTGGCTGCTGGCGCCTCGTAGCCTCATCCGGGTTGGTAGACGCCGCGGCAGATCGAGACAGCTTTTTTCATAAGGTGGTAGAACATGCATGCATGCCTTCGTCATACTACCGTCCTACTTATCCCGAAGGCCGAGTTCCTGAACAAGCCCAGACTCTCCACATCGCGGACGCGTTCGGGCGTGCGCTGGGCGTCGCGGCTGATCTGTCCTGCGTCCGTCTTCGGCCATCCGGACGCGCGCGCCGCCGGGTGGCGCGCCGTGTGTCGGCGGTCAACCCGCGTGGCAATCCGGTCGTGGTATTTCATCCTGGTGCGACGTGGCCTGTTAAAGAATGGCCCCAACAGAGTTGGTGCGAATTGGCTGAGCTTATCGCGAATAACAGCGAGGCAGTCATGATCAGGATCGGCACCAATGTTGAGAGCAACGGGCGCGTTCGGACACTAAAGCCGTTCCCTCATACGATTGATTGGACCAATGAGCTTGATGTGATGGAAACGGCGGCGCTCCTCGCTGACGCAGACGCTCTTGTGGGCGTGGATTCCGGCCCGCTCCACATAGCTGGCGCGCTTGGCCGTTTCTCGGTGGGTCTGTTCGGCCCAACCTCCGGCCATCTCATAGTCCACCCGAATGCTCCCGTGGCCCTCGTCACGGCCGATGTAAGTTGTCTTGGTTGTCACCATAGCCCGATGGGTCATCTCCATTGGTACACTGGGTGCCCCCATGATATTATATGTATGCTCCAGATTAGCGCCAAACAGGTGTTCGAGGCGGTCGCTCCGCATCTAATCGCTAGGAATTCCCGCAGTAAAACCGATTACCACTCCGGAGGCCAGCATGTCCTTTAGCAAGATTTCCCATTCATTAGATGAAACTGGGCTAGAGATAGCTTATGATGACGATGAGGACAAATTAAAAGCCGGGTTAGGGCTAGAAAGTTTTCCGCTTATAAACCAAGCACTGGAAAATAATGGCCTTCAATATTGGGAGATGTCGCCGTCAGAGCGGGTTGCCTTGATTTTTTTACTGGAATATCTTAAGCCAAAAGTCGCGATCGAAATCGGCACGCGCCACGGTGGCAGCCTCCAAGTCATTTCTCATTTCAGCGGTCGCGTGTATTCCCTTGACATTGATCCAGAAGTTCCAGCACGCCTCAAGGGACAATTCCATAATGTGGAGTATTTAATTGGGCCGTCGCGACAGACATTACCGCCTCTGTTACAAATTCTTCAACGTGATCACGCTGATGTGGGATTTGTGCTTGTCGACGGCGATCACTCATCAGACGGCGTTAGGAACGATATCGATAATATTCTGCAGTTTCGACCCACGTCCCCTCTGTACATTGTGATGCACGACAGCTTTAACCCTGGATGTCGTCTTGGTTTGAGGCAGGCGAAGTGGGCGGCTAACCCCTTTGTTCATGCGGTTGAACTCGATTTTGTCGCTGGGCTGGTCCAACCGACGCCGGCGTTTCGCAATCAGCTTTGGGGCGGGTTGGCGATGGCAATTCTGTTGCCGTATGAGCGGCGGGGCCGCTTTGAGATCACAGCGCGCGCGGAGCTGACTGTCCAGGGATTAACGGCTCCCGGGCGGCGCACCCTCCAAAACGCATGGGCGTGGCTCTGTGCCGGCCTGTCATGGCGGTTTAAAAAATTTTCCCACCTGCTGAGCCGCTGGCAGATGCTGGAAAGATAAATCGCACTACACCCAATGAGAGTGATAATGCGTACCTATTCGGCTACCAACTCCTGCCGCTGCGCATGAAACGGGCGCGCGCCATCGCACTATATCTGCCCCAGTTCCACCCGATACCGGAGAACGACGAATGGTGGGGCAAGGGCTTCACCGAGTGGACGAACACGGCAAAGGCCACGCCGATGTTCCGTGGCCATTACCAGCCGCACGTCCCCGCCGATCTCGGATTCTATGACTTGCGCGTGGCGGAAACCCGCGAAGCTCAGGCCGCTCTAGCCCGTCGTTACGGCATCGAGGGGTTCTGTTATTACCATTATTGGTTCGGGGGCAGGCGGATTCTGGAACGTCCCTTCAACGAGGTGCTCGCCTCCGGCGCGCCGGATTTTCCGTTCTGCTTGTGCTGGGCAAATGCGACCTGGACAGGCATCTGGTACGGCGAGCCGAAGCGGGTTTTGATCGAGCAGACCTATCCGGGCCGCGCCGACCACGAGGCGCATTTCCGCGCGCTGCTTCCCGCATTCTCTGATCCGCGCTACATCCGCGTGGACGGCAAGCCGGTTTTCCTCGTTTTCGACCCGGAGAGCCTGCCGGATGCGAAAGCGGCGCTCGGCCTCTGGCGCGATATGGCGACGGATGCCGGGCTCGGCGGGCTTCATATTGTCGGCATGCCTTGGACATGGGCTTTTAACCCGGCGGCCCACGGCTTGGATGCTAGCGCTGTTCAGCCGGCTCCCCCCGCCCGGGTTTGGGTGTCGCCCCGCAAGCCGTTGCAATGGGCGCGCCGAAGGCTGCGGGTCTGGCGGGGCCTGCCGGCTATGCAGTCTTATAAGTCGTATGCCCAGAGCCAGATGCCGAGCGCAACGCCGGTGTATTCGTGGTATCCTTGTTTGATGCATGCCTGGGACAATACTCCCCGCTCAGGCCGGAATGGGGGGGTTCTCGTCGGAGCGACGCCGGAGCTGTTTCGGCGCGTGCTCGATCGCAGCATCGAACTACTCCAGGACCGGCCGCCCGAGCGGCGCCTGTTGTTTCTGAAGGCATGGAACGAATGGGCGGAAGGCAACCATCTGGAGCCCGACCTAAAGTTCGGCACCGGGTTCTTGCAAGCCGTAGGCGAAGCGCTTGGCGCAGCGCCGGAAGAGACTATTCGGCTTGCCGAACAGTGTGGGGCGCGATGATGAGGGTGTCGCGGAGACGCTCCGCCGCCGCTGGTGCACTGACACAAACGGGCGATTCACAAACGGGCCTAGCCGTGCGATTCTCCGCCGATGGCATAAATCGTTTGTGTGATCGTTGAAGCCGAAGACCGCGAGTGATTGGCCGCCGTCATCGGCGATCGAAACCGCCCGCAGAAGCACGTTAAACGGGCCTGGATCGTTGTGCTGTCGGCTGACCGCTTGCCGGTTCTGGAAGTCGCCCATCGCACCGCAGAGCAAAGGATTATCCGGGTGAAGGTCGGGCTGCTGGAATTGGCCAAGCAGCTCGGCAATGTCAGCCAAGCCTGCAAGATGATGGGGTATAGCCGCGACAGCTTCTATCGCTTCAAGGAGCTGTACGATAAAGGCGGCGAGCCGGCGCTGCAGGAGATCAGCCGCAGGAAGCCGATCCTGAAGAACCGCACCCCGGTCGACATCGAACAGGCGGCGGTGGCGTTGGCGATCGAAGCAGCCGGCCTGAGGCCAGGTGCGGGTCTCCGAAGCGCTGAAGCGGCGCGGGTTGTCGATCTCGCCGGCCGGCGTGCGCTGCGTCTGGCAGCGCCACGACCTGACCTCGATGAAGCTGCGCCTCAAGGCGCTCGACGCCAAGGCGGCCCAGGAGGGTATTTTGCTGACCGAGGCGCAGATCGCCGCGCTCGAGAAAGCCAAGGCCAACAAGGAGGCGCATGGCGAGTTCGAGAGCGAGTGCCCAGGCTATTGCGGCGTCCAGGATACCTTCTATGTCGGCACGCTGAAGGGCGTGGGGCGGATCTACCAGCAGACCGTCATCGACACCTCGACACCTATGCCAAGGTGGCCTTCGCCAAGCTGTATGACCGCAAGACGCCGATCACCGCCGCCGAAATCCTCAACGACCGGGTGGTGCCGTTCTACGACGAGCACGCCATCCGACTGTCGCGCGTGCCGACCGACCGCGGCACCGAATTCTGCGGCAGCGAAAGCCACGAGTACGAGCTCTACCTCGCGGTCGAGGACATCGACCACACCCGTACCAAGGCCAAGAGCCCGCAGACCAACGGCATCTGCGAACGCTTTCACCGCACCGTGCTCGACGAGTTCTACCAGGTGGCGTTCCGCAAGAAGATCTATCGGACCATTGACGAAACTGCAGGCGGACCTCAATGCCTGGATCGCCGATTACAGCGAGCGACGTCCGCATCAGGGCCGCTGGTGCTTCGGTAAGACGCCGATGCAGACCTTCCTTGACGCGCTCCCCCTGGCGCAGGAGAAACTCATGGCGGCATGACCACGGGCGACAGCTACAACGGCTCAGACAACCAGCATCTCCTGTCAGATCAAGTCTCAGCTAATACAAGTAATCCCCGACAATTGGCTCTGATGCACGCTCTGGTGCGTTTCGGCCAAGTCCCCGCCGCTAACACCCTTCAGCACCGGCGAACTCCATCCGCACGTCGCCGCCACCCTAGGCTACACCATCGCGCAGTACAGCCTGGCCTGCCTCGGTTACGATCTCTCCAAACTCCGCGCCAAGGGCGTGCTCGAGAAGCTGCCAAGCTCGAGCCGCTACCGATTGCCGGCCCAGGGATATTCGCTCTGCCTGATCTTTCCTGCCCCCCTGACCGCCGGCCTGCTGAACCCGATCCCTGCCGACGCCACCTTCGTGGCCGCCGAGCGATCACGGCTCGATCGCCTCCATCACAACCTCGTCGATGATCTCAACAAACTTGTCCGCGCCCTCGGCTTCACCTTCTCTTCACCCCTCAGCGAGAACAAAATCCTCGTTGAGGCCCCCATAACGGCCTCACCGCCTCGGGCAGTCTTCCGCACGCTGCCGTCGGGCTGCGCCCGTTCCGTCATGATAGGCCGATGGACAACGCAACAGGGCGTGCAATAGAGTCAATTCGGAAAACTTAGTCATGGGGCTTGGCGATGGGCGGCAAATCGGGGCGATCATGGCTGTCGCCGGCGCTCCTACGCGCACGGCTCATTCGAGCGGTGCCGCTGCTCGCTATAATGGCTCTTCCCGCCGTCGCCGTTCCCTCGCGCGCTGAACTGCCGGCCGCCACGCTCGACGTTGGGCCGGGGAAGCTCTACACGTCGCCATCGGAAGCGGCGGCCAAGGCGAAGGACGGCGACCACATCGAGATCGCCCCCGGCACCTATATCGACTGTGCGGTGTGGCGCGCCAACAATCTCGTCATCGAAGGCACCGGGCCGGGGGTCGTCATCACCGACAAGACGTGCCAGGGCAAGGCGCTGTTCGTCATCACCGGCAATGACACCACCGTCCGCAACCTGACGCTGACCCGTGCCCGGGTGGCCGACATGAACGGGGCGGGCATCCGGCAGGAGGGACGCAACCTGACCGTCGACGGCGTCAAATTCATCGATAATCAGGACGGCATCCTCGGCGCTTCCTCGCCGCAGTCGACTGTGATCATCCGCAACAGCGACTTCGAGCGGAACGGCATCTGTGCGCCGAGCTGCGCGCATGGCATCTATTTCAACGAACTGGCGCTGCTGCGGGTCGAGCACTCGCGCTTTTTCGAAACGCGGCAGGGCCACCACATCAAGTCGCGCGCCGCGCGCACCGAGGTAATCGGCTGCGATATATCCGACGGGCCAAACGGCACCGCGAGCTATCTGATCGATGTTCCGAACGGGGGTTCGGTCCTGGTGCGCGACAGCACGCTCGAAAAAGGGCCGAAAGCCGAGAACCACACAGCGGCGATCGCCATCGGCGAGGAGAGCATCACCCAGCCGACCGAGAAAATCTTCATTGAAAACAACACCTTGCGCAATGATAACGAGCACCAAACCGCGTTCGTGTGGAACGCCACCGCAACCCCGGCCATCTTGAAAGGCAACAAGTTATCCGGACCGACCACCGCCCTGAACGGCGATGGCGAGGTGCATTAGCGTATGGCACAGACCCCACCCCCGCTGATCGTTAATTTGCCACCGCAACCCTGGCAGCAACTGCGGTTGGGACAAATACCCGGGCAAGCACCTGATCCATTCTGGATTGAACGGGAATTTTCGGCGGCCGGCTTAATAAGTACGTATAGGACTTCTAATCCGAAAAATTCCCGTCCGAGACATGGATGCCACCGCGAGAGTGGAGCGTCACCGCAGCGCGGCTACAACCCGGAGAAGGCGGCGAGCTTCTTTGCAACCTACTAAGTCCATAAACCGCAATACCCGAAATCGCCGGACAGCTGGGGTTCCGGCATTGCGCAAAGCTGCAGGTCTTAAATCAGATGCCATGTTTCCGTTGTGTGTCGATCTCGACGGTACCCTGATCCATACTGACCTCTTGCACGAAAATTTTGTTTCGGCGATCGCTGCCAAACCGTGGCTCGTGTTTTCTTTGCTCTTTTGGCTGGCGAGAGGACGCGCCTATCTTAAGGCTCGGCTCGCTGGCCATGTGGTGCTCGATCCCGCACTGCTGCCCTACGACGAGCGTGTGCTCGACTATCTTCGACGAGAGAAGGCGAAGGGACGTCGGCTGATCCTCGCTACCGCATCGATTCGATCGCAGGCCGATGCCGTTGCCGATCATCTCGGGCTGTTCGATGCTGTTCTTGCCAGCGAGCCGGACCGTAACTTGAAGGGCGCGGCGAAGGCTGCGCTTCTCGGCGGGCGGTTCAAACAGTTTTCCTATCTGGGCAACGACCGGAGCGATATGGTGGTGTGGAGGGGAGCCCAAACTGCGGGCATCGCCAACGCGTCGACGAGATTGGGCCGGCGAATTGCTGATGAGCATGTTGTTGAGGTCGTGATCCCGCGCCGGCGAGGCCTTGCCTTGGCCGTCATCAAGGCCCTGCGCCCATATCAATGGGTGAAGAATCTTCTGATCTTCGTCCCCATTCTTACCGCTAACCAGATATCTGACTTGGCCGCATGGCTGGCCGCCACTTCTGCATTCGTCGGCTTCAGTCTTACCGCCTCTGGGGTTTATATCCTCAACGACCTCACCGATCTTGCTGCAGACCGACGCCATCTCCGGAAGCAGCGTCGGCCTTTCGCCAGCGGCATGGTTCCGGTTCTGGCGGGGATCATGCTTAGTCCGTTTCTTCTTGCGGCGGGTCTCGCCATTGCGTGGTACGCCGGGATTTTTCCCCCGCTGATCCTTTATGTAGTGGTGTCGCTTGGCTACACGCTGCGCGCCAAGGAGCTTCCGCTGGTTGACGTTTTTTGTCTAACCTTCCTCTACGTCGTCCGGCTGTTCGCCGGCGGATTGGCGACGGGCTTTTATCTGTCGCAATGGCTCCTTGGCTTCTCAGCCTTCCTCTTTTTGAGCCTGGCCTTCATCAAAAGGGTTGCTGAGCTATCTGCCGCAGTGCGCGACTCCACCAGGATAAGCCGCCGGGGCTATCTCGTAGACGACTACCTTATTCTTAAGATGATGGGGGTCGGCTCAAGCTTTGCATCCTGCGTTCTCCTAGCCCTATTTGTTCAAAGTCCGGAAGTCGCAACACGCTACGCCTCGCCGGCCCTTCTTTGGGTGTTGGTACCACTGATCCTTTTTTGGCAGCTCCGTCTGTGGCTGTCGACGACGCGCGGCTACATGCACGACGATCCCATCGTTTATGCGGCGCGAGACTGGGTCTCGTGGATCGCCTCCGCAACCGGGGCGGCGATCATGCTCCTGGCCAGCCAAGCCAGATTCTCGTTTTGAAGAGGAAGGTATGACGCTATGGATTTGGGCAATTGCACTGCTCAGCATAGTCCTCTCAGCGGCGGCTCAGCTTTTGATGAAGATCGGGATGACGAGCGTAGGCTCCACTGGTCTGGGCGGAAACTCGCTGCTCGCCGCCGCTTCGAACATTTACGTGGCTGGCGGCTTCGCCGCCTACGGGATAGGGGCAATCTTGTGGCTCAAGGTGTTGTCCCGGGTGGAGTTGTCGTTGGCCTATCCTCTAGTTTCACTTGCCTTTGTTGTGGTCACGGTGCTGTCCTGGCTGGTGTTGGGCGAGCGCCTGTCTGCTGGCCGGATCGCAGGGATAGCCTTGATTGTTATCGGCGTCGCGGTGATGGGCGCGTTGTCGACCTGACGCGCCGGCCCATGGCACCGAGGTAACATTGTTCCCTACCTTATCCTTAGTTTTAGTCTAGAAAGGGATGCGCAAGGCGCCGTCGCGAGCCAGAGATCATTGATCGCGACAAACAGACCGACCATCATCAGCGGCATCATCCGGCTCTGATAGCGCCCGTCCGAGGAGGAAAGCGCCCCGCAGAGAAAGGCATTGATCGCTAGGGCAACGAAAACAACCAGCAGGAACAAGGCGATCCGAGAGCGCTTCCGTATCAGGGCATACCCGAGCAAAACCCCATCGGTAACGAGCAGAATGTATCCGAGCGGGAAGTGGACGCGCGATTGATCGAGTCCAGTGGCAGGGCGCCGCGCTGCTGCAGGGAGTTGTCAAACATCGCTGCCTCACGCGCAAAATAACGATGCACCATGCGCCAAATCTCCGAATCATGGTCGTAAGGCGGCCAAAGCCCCCAACCGGTCGGGAAATAGATGAACTGAGCTACGCTGGCTTGGAGTGCAAGTGTGACGTGACGGAGTGGTGCATCCAAAATGATGCGGCGGACCAAGACCGCCGCTTCGGGCGTATCGGTTTCGGAGCCACCCAGTTCATGGATGATGCCGGCTCGGTCCCACATGAAGTCGTTGAATCTGTGCGGCAGCCTATCCCGATAGGCACAAATGGCATAGACCTCGCTGGTGCAGGTACGGGCGAGATAATCCTGCGCTGTCCCGTATTCCATCAGCCGGCTCAAGAGCACAATGGACCCGCTTGGAGCAAAGACGATCTGGCGCAAGGCCACGTAATTGACAGCCATAATCGCAGCGGCGGCCAGAGCGGTGGTCGCCGCGGCCTGCGCCACTGCGGCTAGCTTCATTTGAACTCCGAGCAACCGCCCGCCGAGCAGGATCACGCCGATTAGCGCCGCGCCGAGCGTGATGTGGCTGAAATGAGCAGATTGCGCGATTGTCAGCAGGAGCAAAAGTGCCCAACTGTCTTTGGGATCAGCAACTTGGAGGCCAATCAGGCCAAGCCGCGGGTAAGGAAGCTGAGGCCTTGATGGACGGTATCGGCGCTGACATGATGGCTTACATGCGCTCCCCCCTCAGCGCCGCACAAAGTTGGCAGCATAAGCCCGCTCGAAGGAGAGAGCGGCGAAATCAGACGGCGCAACGAGGTCGCCGACATCTTCTCTAACGAGGCGGCCGTCGTGCGCCTTGTCGGGGCTCGGCGGCTGGAACAGAACGAAGTGGGCCGCACAACGCGCTCACTACATGAACCTGGAAACCATTGCGCCGCTGAGCGATGATCCAGTCGTCAGTCTGCAATCATCGCAGGCTGACAAATCGGTCCAACCCACCAAGCAGTTCCCCTCGTACAGCATGCCATGGGACAACACAGACCAACGAGACACTTGACATCATGATCTGGCAGCAACGGTCTACCACGGCATTGTCCAAACACTCAATCCATTCGTTCATCGTACTGAACTGGTGGGCCATCATCGTCTTTATATTTATCGCGGGTCGGGTTCTGTCCATTTCATTCGGTATTTCTTTCGCTAAAGACTCTCTTTTGGAGAGCTGGGCAATCCTCGATCCCGCCTATCTCACCAATAATCTCTGGCGGAGCATTTATTATCTCCATAGCCAACCGCCACTATTCAATCTCATCATAGGGCTTTTTCTGCAGGTATTCGGGATAGAGTTCTTTAATCCAATATGGGTATTTTTCGGCCTGCTCGGACTTCTTGGAGCACTCGCACTCTGTTCTCTGATCCGACAAATGACAGGTTGGCCGGTTGTTTCCCTTGTCGTGACATGCATTCTAATTATATCGCCCACGATGATTCTCTACGAAGCAGTACTCTATTACGAATATCCGGTCTGCTGGATACTCGTACTCGGGTTCTGGGCGCTGCATCGGTTCCTCGTCGAGCGACGGACAGCAGCAGGCTTCTGGGCATTCGCTTGCTTTGCAGCGGTTGTGCTGATGCGTGCCGCCTTCCATCCAGTTTGGCTGCTTGTGCTCTCGGCAATCGCCCTGTCCCTCGGTCGGGACCGGCGGAAGACGGCGTGGGCGGCCGCATTGCCTGTCTTGATGGTATTGGCTGTCTGTCTAAAGAACTACGTCGAATTCGACGTAGTTGGCCTCTCGTCATGGGGACCGCTGAATTTGGCCAAGATGACTGCTGACCCTCTCCCTCTTTCGCTTCGGGAGCAGTTAGTGCGAGATGGACGGATGGCACCGGAGGCACTACTACGATCCTTTCCAAGGCCTGAGGCATTGCTTGAGATCAAGGGGCCCGTGTCACTAACAGGCGTGCCGGAACTGGATGACGTCCGTGAACCCTGCGGGAAGATCAACTTTAACCATATCATTTACACAAAGGTAGGGCCCGATTACCTGAAGAATGCGCAAGCTGGCCTATTGACTTATCCGCAGGGATTTATAAGGCGGCTCGGTATTTCCCTGTACTACTTCAATAAGCCACCTACGGAATACAAGGGGTTCGAACAGAACCGCGATTTGATTACCCTCTGGGATCGCATTTACGATGTTGTCATCGAGGGCCAGCCTGCGGCGTTATGGGGACCGCCACCGCCCTATGACGGATCGCCTTCTGCGACATATCGGCCCACCCACCCCTTGCTTCAAGTCGGCTACGTCGATCTAACAATTTTCGCATTGACGTGTGCGGCGATCGCGAAAATCTTGGTGCGAACGGTTCGGAGACGAGCGGAGATGCGGGGCGGAGATCGGGTGTTCCTTGCTTGTCTAGCCTGGACGCTACTTTTTGCGATGGTGATCGTTAACTCACTGGATACCTGGGAGAACAATCGCGCCCGCGTGATGTTGGTGCCTTTGATGTGGGCATCTGCTTTATGGCTAGCATCTCTAAGAACCGCTCCGGAAAGATGTTGAATCGGTGGGTTGTGGTTCGATATGTGGTGCGATTGGGAGAGGGGAGCACCACATGTGGACGAAGGAACATCGTTTGGCCGCGAGCGGCAAGAGCCTGCACTATCCGAGCGATCTGAGCGATGCGGAATGGGCCTTGGTCGCGCCGCTGATCCCGCCCGCCAAGCGCGGCGGGCGCAAGCGCACGGTCGATGTGCGTGAGGTGCTGAACGGCATCTTCTACGCCCTGTCGACCGGGTGCAAGTGGAGCGCACTGCCGAAGGACCTGCCGCCGAAAAGCACGGTCTACGACTATTTCGACCTGTGGAGTTGGGACGGCACGCTGGAGCGGGTGCCTCACGCGCTCTATGTCGCCTGCCGCGAGCAGGCCGGGCGGGAAGCCAGCCCGTCAGCCGCGATCATCGGCGATGAACTGATCGATCACTGCCGGCGATCCCTTGCCAATTACAAGGTGCCGCGACGGGTCGAGTTCTCGGGCACCGAGCTGCCGAAGAACGGGACCGGCAAGATCCTGAAGCGGGTCTTGCGCGAGCGCTTTTGCGGTCACCAAGAGCGCGCGGTGAGCTGACGACGAGTTCGCGATGCCCGATTCGAAACCGACCGCCTCCGCGGCGACTCCTTTCTTGCCTTTATCACGCCGGCACCATAAGCAAAGGACCCCGCACCTCAAAGGAGTGACGCGGTGATCGAGGTGGTGATCGATCAGCGGCGGCGCAGCATCGGCAGCTTCGAAGTCGGTCGCGTGCTGCCGTCGGCAGAGTGGCACACGGTCGGGCCGTTCATCTTTTTTGATCACATGGGGCCGGTCGATCTGCCCAAGGGGCTCCCGCGCGACGCCGATGTGCGTCCGCACCCGCATATCGGGCTCTCCACCGTCACCTATCTGTTTGCCGGCGAGATCATGCACCGCGACTCGACCGGCATCGAGCAGGCGATCTGCCCCGGCGAAATCAACTGGATGACGGCCGGAAGCGGGATCACCCACTCGGAACGCTTTGAGCGGGCGCGCCGCGAAGGGGGGCCGCTGCACGGCATTCAGTCGTGGGTCGCCTTGCCTGACGGAAAAGAGGAGACGGCGCCGAGCTTTGCGCATCACGAGGGCGATGATCTGCCGGTGCACCAGGGCCGCGGCCTCTGGCTGCGCCTCCTCGCGGGGGAGGCGTTCGGGTTGCGATCCGCGGTCAGGACGCATTCGCCACTGTTCTACGCACACGCGACGCTCCAGCCCGGCGCGCGCGTCGAGCTCCCGCGGCAATATAAGGAGCGCGCAGTCTATCTCGTATCGGGTGCGGTAGAGGCCGGTGGGCGGGTGATCGATCCGCTGCAGATGGCGGTGTTCGCTGATGGCGCCGAGACGGTCATCGAGGCATTGGCGCCGAGCATTCTGATGCTCCTGGGCGGCGATCCGGTGAGCGAGCGCTTTATCGAGTGGAATTTCGTGTCGTCGTCACGCCAGCGGATCGAGCGGGCGAAGGCGGACTGGCGCGCCGGCCGTATGAAATTGCCGGATCTCGACAATGCCGAATTCATCCCGTTGCCGCCCGACCCACCCCGAGCCCGTGCATCCGATAAAGCCGATTGATATCGCGCCGTGAACCTGACGACCGCCCCCGACGTGCTGCTGCTCATCGTTGTGATGTTCGCGGCTGGTACCGCGGCATCACATCTGCTGTTCCGCAAGTCGCCTATGGCGCGGGCGATCGCGCGGGTCGGCTTTCTGATTCTGTTGACGCTCGCGCTATTGTACGCGGGCATCGTCCCGTACCAGCCTCTGCAATCGACCGGCGTCCCGTGGCACGACGCCGCCCAGGCGGTTCTAAGGATCGCGTGGTGGCTGTGGATGGCGTGGTTCCTGGTCGGCTTTCTGCGCGCCTTTGTGATCGTCGAGCGTCGGCCGCGCGAGGGCAAGCTGCTGCAGGATCTGCTTGCCGGCCTGATCTACCTCGCCGCGCTGTTCGCGATCGTTTCCTATGTGTTCGATCTGCCGATCCGGGGGTTGCTGGCAACTTCCGGCGTCATCGCCATCATCCTTGGCCTGGCGCTGCAGAGCACCCTGGGCGATGTTTTTTCCGGCATCGTCCTCAGTTTCAGCCGCCCCTACCGGCCCGGCGATTGGATCAGCGTCGACGGCGGCACCGATGGCCGGGTGATCGAGATGAACTGGCGCGCGACGCATGTGCTGACCGCGCGGCGCGATCTCGCGATAGTGCCAAACAGCACAATCGCCAAATCGAAAATCGTCAATGTGAGTTCGCCCTCGGGCATTCACGGCAATACTGTGACTTTGCAAGTCGGCAGCGGCACGCCGCCATCGTTCGCAACCGAGGTGATCGAGCGGGCGCTGCTGAACTGCCGGCTGATCCTTTCGGAGCCGGCGCCGGTTATCACGACCAAAACGATCAACGGCGTCTACGCCGAGCTCGAGATCACCTTCTTCATCGAGACGCTCGCCTCGTTGCGGCAGGCGCAGAACGAGTGGTTCGAGCTGGTCTATCGACATTTAGCGGCGGCCGCGATCGACCTGGCTTCGCCCGCGAGCGCGTCGATCCTGGTTTCGGACGCTGCGCGGCCGGCGCAGAGCCAGGCCGAACGGGTGGTCGACTGGATGGAAATCTTCGCCCCTCTAACCTCGGCCGAGCGCGGAGCCATCGCTGCGAAATTGACGCGCCACACCTATGATAAGGGCGAACGGTTGCTGGAACCCGGGGTGCTGCCGCAATCGCTGTTCGTCGTCGGCAGCGGCGTAGTGTCGTTCTCGCGTCGCAATGGTGATGTCGACGTCGAGGTGCTGCGCCTCGGCCCCGGTGGCCATTTTGGCGAGATCGGAGTGTTGACTGATAAGCCGAGCACTGTGACGATTGTTGCACTGACGCCGGTCACGCTGTACGAGCTCGCCAAGGTGGAACTTGGCCGGATTGTCGAAGCGCGTCCGGAAGTAGCGCACGAGCTCGCCGGCGCCATCGCAAGGCGACAGGCCGCCGGTCTTACGGTCGGGCCGGCCGAAGTCGACGACGGTGTGCCGCCGCATCGTTTGACCAGCTGGTTCACCACTCGCCTCCAGCGCCTCTACGACATCAGCAACGCCGCCTGACGTTGCAACCGTCGGACCGCTGGCCGTAAGACCGTAGCGGTCGCCACCCGCCCTCTCATCGGCCGGGATTTGATCCCGCGAGAGACGAAGGTGGTGCCCCGCGCATCGTCGTGGTCGGCGGCGGTGCGGCCGGGCTGGAGCTCGTCACCCGTCTCGGCGAGCGCTTGGCGCGGCACTCGCGCGCTTCATCTCCAACAAAGCGCAGCGTCTGCTCGACAAGATCGGTGTCGAGGTCCGCACCCGCGCAAAGGTGACGGCGGTAACGGCGGAAGGCCTCAGCCTCGCCGACGGCTCCTTCATCGCCGCGGAGCTGGTGGTATGGGCGGCGGGTGTCAAAGCCCCAGAGGTGCTGCGACAGCTCGACGGGTTGGAGACGAACCGGATCAATCAACTTGTCGTGGATCAGACGCTTCAGTCGACGCGCGACCCAGACATTTTCGCGATTGGCGATTGCTCCGCCTGTCCCCAACCGGGCACACCGATTTCGGTGCCGCCGCGGGCGCAGGCGGCGCATCAGGAGGCCGCCCATCTGGCCCGCCAGATCGAACGGCACCTCCGCGAAAAGCCGGTGAAGCCCTATAGGTACCGCGACTTCGGCTCGCTGGTGTCGCTCGGTAAATGGACCACCGTCGGGAACCTTATCGGCATCCTGTCCGGCCGCAGCATCCTTGTCGAAGGCCTCGTTGCACACGTCATGTACCGGTCATTGCGCATCCAGCACGAAGAGGCGCTGGGCGGCACCATCTACGTCTTTTTGAACCTGCTCTTCCGCGCGGTGGCGCGCCGCACGAGCCCGCAGGTAAAATTGCATTGATGCCGGCGCAGGCTGGTCCGACAATCTGCGCTGGCAACAGCAGCGCCGCAGGAGCGGCCAAAACAACAGCATGCGAGGGAAAGAAGTGCGCCGCTTCCACCTCCAGCTAACACAGCATGAAGAGCTTGTTGTCACGCCACTTGGATGTGATGCGGCTCTTATGCACGGAACAGTGGGACGCGTTCCATGAACCGTCTTTTGCGAAGCGAACCCAGGATCATCTGGGCGTGCTCATGGCATCGCCGGGACGGTGAGGCATGACAACGGGTTCGTGGTCGATAACCTCACCGCTCGGGTGCACGCCCGTGTTGCGGGCCGCAGCTTTAGCCGCAGTGTTGCCGCTCGCGGCATGCAGTGATGCCGGAGTGTTGGACCCGCGAGGGCCGATCGCCGCGGCGGAGTGGCTGTTGCTGGTCAACTCGACCGCAATCATGTTGGTCGTGGTCGTGCCGGTGATCCTCGCAACACTGGGCTTCGCCTGGTGGTACCGGGCGTCCAACCCGCGCGCAGTACGCAGCCTGGAGCTGGCCTACGAGGGGCGGATCGAGTTTGTGACCTGGTCGATACCGGCACTGATTGTGATCCTGCTCGGTGGGGTCAGCTGGATCGGCTCGCATCAGCTCGATCCTCGTTCGCCGATTCCGGCGAGCGCGCCGCCGTTGCGGGTGGATGTCGTGGCACTCGATTGGAAATGGCTGTTCATCTATCCCGACCAGGGCGTCGCCGCGGTTAATCAACTGGTGGTGCCGACGGGAACTCCACTCCAGTTTCGTCTCACCTCGGCGACCGTGATGAACTCGTTTTTTGTGCCGCAGCTCGGCAGCCAGATTTACGCGATGTCGGGGATGGCGACGCACCTCAACCTGCTCGCCGAGATGCCGGGAGAATATCCCGGCATCTCGGCGAACTTCAGCGGCGATGGCTTTGCCGACATGCGGTTCACCACGAAGGTGGTGTCCTCCGGTGATTTCGAGACCTGGGTTCGCGAGGTGCGCAGCGCCGGCCGGGCGCTCGACGGGGCCGGCTACACCGCCCTCTCGAAACCGAGCAAGGCGGTGGCGCCGACAACTTACGGTTCAGTCGAGCCGCGGCTGTTCGACCGCATTATCGAGCAAGCGAAAACCGGTTCTGACGCGGCGGCCGCCGGCGCGGCCTGGTGTTGGCCGGCGCTGGCGGTAGGAGGGTGACATGCTGGGCAAACTGAGCTGGGCGGCAATTCCCTTCAATGAGCCGCTGCCGCTGATCAGCATGGGGGTCGTCCTGGTCGTGATCCTCGGGGTCACGGTGCTGGTCGTCGCAAGGGGCTGGTTGCCTTACCTGTGGCGCGAGTGGCTCACCAGTGTCGACCACAAGCGCATCGGTGCCATGTACATGCTGCTCGGGCTCGTCATGCTGCTGCGCGGGTTTTCCGACGCGATCATGATGCGCACACAACAGGCGATCGCGGTCGGCTCGGCCCAGGGCTATCTGCCTCCCGGGCATTACGACCAGATCTTCTCGGCACACGGCACGATCATGATCTTTTTCGTGGCGATGCCGCTCGTCATCGGCTTGATGAACTTTGTCGTGCCGCTGCAACTCGGCGTTCGCGACGTCGCCTTTCCGGTACTGAATTCGGTTGGGTTTTGGCTGACCGCATCGGGCGCGCTGCTGATCAACGCCTCTCTGGTTATCGGCAATTTCGCTCGCACCGGCTGGATGGGCTACCCGCCGCTGTCGGAGCTCGCCTTCTCGCCCGACGTCGGCGTCGATTACTACCTCTGGTCTTTGCAGATCTCGGGCATCGGCACCTTGCTCACCGGCGTCAATTTCGTCACCACAATCCTCAAGCTGCGCGCTCCGGGCATGACCTATTTCCGCATGCCGGTATTCTGCTGGACCGCGCTAGCATCCAGCATGCTGATCGTCGCTGCCTTTCCAATCCTGACCGCGACCTTTTTGATGCTGCTGCTCGACCGCTACCTCGGGATGCACTTTTTCACGAATGACGGTGGCGGCAATCAGATGATGTACGTCAACCTGTTCTGGGCCTGGGGGCATCCGGAAGTCTACATCCTGATCCTGCCGGCCTTCGGTGTCTTCTCCGAGGTGATCGCGACATTTTCCGGCAAGGCGCTGTTCGGTTATCGCTCGATGGTGCTCGCGACGCTCGCGATCTGCGTCCTCTCGTTCATGGTCTGGCTGCACCACTTCTTCACGATGGGGGCGGGCGCCGACGTCAACGCCTTCTTCGGCATCATGTCGACGGTGATCGCGGTGCCGACCGGGGTCAAGGTGTTCAACTGGCTGTTCACGATGTTCCGCGGCCGGATCGTGTACCGGACACCGGTGCTGTTCGCCATCGGCTTTATCGTGACCTTCACGATCGGCGGCATGACTGGGGTTCTGCTGGCCGTACCGCCGGTCGATTTCGTGTTGCACAACAGCGCATTCCTCGTCGCGCATTTCCACAACGTGATCATCGGCGGCGTCGTGTTCGGGGCGCTGGCCGGCTACAATTACTGGTTCCCGAAGGTGTTCGGCTTCACCCTGGACGAGCGCTTCGGCCAGGCCAGCTTCTGGTGCTGGCTCGTCGGCTTCTACCTCGCCTTCACGCCGCTTTACGCGCTCGGCTTGATGGGCATGACGCGGCGCCTGCAGCACATCTCCAACCCGAGCTGGCAGCCCTTGCTGCTCGTCGCTGAGGTCGGTGCGGTGGTCATTTTCTGCGGTATTCTGTGCCAGATCGCGCAGCTCTATGTCAGCATCCGGACGCGCGAGGCGCGTCGCGACCTGACCGGCGATCCGTGGAACGGCCGCACTCTGGAATGGGCGACCGCCTCGCCGCCGCCGGCGTACAACTTCGCGGTGCTGCCCCGGGTCGACTCGATCGACGCGTTCTGGGCGATGAAGCAGCGAGGCGACCTGACTGCAGCTGAGATCAGCTACCAGACGATCGAGGTGCCGCGCAACAGCGCGACCGGGCTGGTCGTCGCCTTTTTCGCTTCGGCCACCGGCTTCGCGCTGATCTGGCACATCTGGTGGATGGCGGCGCTGGGCCTTGCCGGCGCGGCAATCACGTTGTTGGCATTCGGCTGGAACGAGGAGCGCGAAGCCGCGATTCCCGCTGCCGAAATCGCCCGGATGGAACGGACCCGACCGGGATTGCGGGGGGTGGCATGAGCATGATCACGATTGATCGGCTGCCCGCCGACGCCCTGCGAGGGGTCGGCGGCGGCCTGGCGCCGACCCGTACCGTCGTCGCCTACGGGTTCTGGATCTTCATCATGAGCGACATCGTGATGTTTGCCGCGCTGTTTGCCGCCTACGCGGTGCTGTCGGGCAACATTGCGGGCGGACCGACCGGGCGCGAACTGTTCAATTTGCACAAGGTGTTCGTCGAGACCGCGTGTCTGTTGTTGTCGAGCTATACTTGCGGTGTCGGCATGCTTTGCGCCGAACGGCGCCAGCCCGGGGTATTCCTGTCGTTCGCGGCAGCGACGTTTATCCTCGGCGCAGCCTTTCTATCGATCGAGCTCTCGGAGTTCGTCGGCATCGCGAAAGCAGGCGCCGGGCCGACGCGCAGTGCGTTTCTGTCGAGCTTTTTCACCCTGGTTGGCATGCACGGCGCTCACGTCACCTGCGGCCTCGTGTGGCTCGTCTACATGGTGGCGCAGGTTCTCGTAAAGGGATTGCGTGCCGTCGTGTTGCGCCGGCTTTTGTGCTTCAGCCTGTTCTGGCACGCGCTGGACATCGTCTGGATCGGCGTAATGACGCTGGTTTACCTCATGGGAGCCCGCTGATGGACGGAACCGAACGCCTTATCGACGACCGCTCGCCCGGTGTCGAACACCATGAGTCGACGGCCAACTTCCTCTCTTACACGGTGGGACTTGGGCTGGCGGTAGCGGCGACGATCGCGTCTTTCGTCGTGTCGCAAACCGGTCTGCTCTGGGAGCCGGGCGTCCCGGTCGGCCTCGTCGTGCTCGCTTTCGCGCAAATCGGCGTGCACCTCGTGTTCTTCCTGCATCTCGGCAGCGGGCCCGATAACACGAACAACATCATGGCTCTCGCTTTTGGCGTATGGGTCGTCTTTCTGGTCATTGCCGGGTCGTGTTGGATCACCGCCAATCTGCACGCCAACATGATGGACTTACCAATGAACATGGTCCGCTGACCGGAGTGCATAGCGATGTCGGCCGTTGGACAGATGGGTGCAGTGATCGCACCACGGCGAAGCACCGCCCGAATTCGCGATTTTACAGCCTTGACGAAGCCGCGCGTCATGTCGCTGGTGATGTTCACAGCAATGGTCGGCTACACCGTCGCGCCCGGTCGGCGAGATGCCTTGACCGCCTGCATCGTGCTGCTAGGTATCGCGGCCGGAGCGGGTGGCGCCGGCGCCCTCAACATGTGGTACGAGGCCGACCTCGACGCTGCGATGACCCGTACTGCCGGCCGGCCACTTCCGCGCGGCCGCGTCTCACGCTCCGAAGCGCTGGCATTCGGGCTTGCGCTGGCCGCCGCGGGTGTTGCGGTCCTCGGCCTGGTGAACCTCGCGGCCGCGAGCATTGCTGGCCTCTACGGTCTTCTTCTATGTCGTCATTTACACGATGTGGCTGAAGCGCCAAACGCCGCAGAATATTGTCCTCGGCGGTGCCGCTGGCGCATATCTACCTGATGAGCGGCGGGCCGCCGCTGCGTGGCCATGTCGAGAGCGTCAGCCGCGGCATTACCGATCGAGACAACCCCGCCGGCCCCGAGCTCCTCGCCAATGCCGCTCCGACATTCGAGTGGGTAAGGCTGGCGCAGCGCATTCCCGTACGCATTCACATCGACAAAGTCCCCGATGGGGTCCTAATCGCCGCTGCGATGACCGCCACCGTTGTCGTGAAGGCGGCGCCGCGGGAGTGGGCGACCCTTGCGGCGCTGAGCGGAACCTCGCCCTAATAGGGCGGCCCAGGCGTAGCGCGCGATCTGAGGTTTATTCTGTTGGAACCAATCTTCCCGGATTTGCCTGACCTGGCGATCGCTGCCCTTGAGGCGTTATGATCCCGCGTCTCGACACTATTTATCGCCCTCGCACGATGCCGAGGCACCTCGACCGATCGCAGGAGGAGAACGCGTGCCCGAAAAATCGATGAAGGAAAAATTGGCGGCCGGCGAACTCGTGCTGTGCATGAACCTGCGCCTCGCGCGTTCCGTCGACATCGCGATGGTCGCGAAGGCCGGCGGCTACGACGCTCTCTATGTCGATATGCAGCACGCACCCTATTCGATCGAGACCACGGCGACCATCTGCGCCGCTGCGCTCGGCATTGGCATAACCCCGCTGGTGCGGGTGCCCAGCCATGACGCGCAATGGATGAGCCGGGTGCTCGACGGCGGTGCCCAGGGCGTGATCCTCCCGGACGTCAACACCAGCGCTCAGGCCAAGGCGATCGTCAGTGCGTGTCGTTTCCCACCGCTGGGGAAACGCTCGGTAATGGGATTGGGGCCGGCGCTCGGTTACCGCGCGGTGCCGTTATCCGAGCTGAACCCAAAACTCAACGCCGAGACGGCGGTCATCGTCATGCTCGAGACCGCGGAGGGCATCGAGAATTGCGAAGCCATCGCCGCGGTCGATGGGATCGATGTCCTGTTGATCGGCTCGGGTGACTTGACGACCGATCTCGGCATTCCCGGAGAGGTCGACCATCCGCGTCTGCGCGACGCTTACGAGCGGGTGGCCGTTGCCTGCCGGACGCACAAGAAGGTGCTGGGAGTGGGCGGTATTCGCCACAACACCGTGTTGCAAGGCGAATTGATCGCACTTGGAGCGCGGTTCGTGATTGCCGGGACCGACACCAATTACGTGCTGGCTGGTGCGCGTCAGGACACCGCCGCGCTCCGCGCGCTCAAGATAGACTGAGCCCGCGGCTAGCGATCGATCATCGCTCTCTTTATTACTCGGAAGCTTCATCCCGCAGGCTCCGGTAGCAAAATTGTAGCAAACCGCGCGCCGATTCGGTCATAACCCGCGGAAATCCTAACGAGAGGCCGACGATGCAGCTCTATACCTATTACCGCTCGCAGGCGAGTTTCCGCGTGCGCATCGCGCTCAACCTGAAGGGGCTCGCGCGCGAGGATAGCTTTCTCCACCTGGAGAAGGGCGACCAGTTCACGCCGCAATACCGCGCGCTCAACCCGCAGATGGTGGTGCCGACCCTGATCGACGGCGAGGTAAAGCTGTTCCAGTCGCTGGCGATCCTCGAATACCTCGACGAGAAATACCCCGAGCCGCCGCTGTTGCCGGCCGACATCGCGGCGCGCGCCTGGGTGCGCGGGCTGGCGCTCATCAACATCGCCGATTCCCACCCGCTGATCGTGCCGCGCATCCGCCACTACCTGACCGACGACCTCGCCCTCAGCCAAGAGCAGATGTTGGGCTGGGTCGGCCATTGGCTCGGCGCCGGGCTGGCGGCGATGGAGACGCTGTTGTCGGAGCACCCCGAGAGCGGCCGCTTCTGCCACGGCGACAGGCCGACCCTCGCCGATATCGGGCTGGTGACCCAGGTGACCCCGGCCAAGACCTTCGGCACCGACCTCGCGCCCTATCCCCGGGTTGTGCGGGTCTACGATAGCTGCATGGCAATCCCGGCCTTTGCCGACGCCCACCCGGCCAAGCAGCCCGATGCCGAGTAGGGTTACCTTGTAAAAATCCGGCCGCGCATTACGCGGTACAGCAGCGATCCCGGGAATGACACGATTCGCAGACCAAAAATGACAAAAACCGTGCCGGCAATGACACCGATCCCGAGCCAAACCAAGAGCGGTATTTCGATAGAGCCCGAGTTGCGATCCGGCATTACCAGCAACAGCACGAATGCCGGCAGCGAGATCAACAGCAAGATGCAGCCGATCATGATCGGAAGAAAGTCGGTCGAGTCTCCGGTGGTGGCGATCGACCATTTCGGCCATTTCATGCGTGCATTCCTCAATCGCTGGTGCTGACTGGCACGGCGCGACGGCTTGGTATGTGGTGCGCCAGGGTGCCCTGCGCCACGCTAGTGGATGACCTCCAATGCGTCGCTCCCTAAACACCGTCATACCGGCGAAGGCCGGTATCAATGGGAGCCGTGGGTCCCGGCCTTCCCCACGGAACAAGTCCGTGGGCTGAAGGCCCACGGACGACGAGGAGAGTGGCAAGCCTTTGGCTCGTACCACTAGAGACAATCCCAAAGCCGTGGTCGAGTTGACGGTCTCCTCGCGATGACGAGCCATTTTGCGCCATACTCTGCGCTCGCCGCGAGATCGAGAGGCCGGAGATGAGACGCCGCGAGTTCATGGCGATTGTCGGCAGCGCGCTGACGGCGTGGCCGCTCGCCGCCGGGGCGCAACAGCCGGAGCGGGTTCGCCGTGTTGGCGTGTTGATAGGCTTCGCCGAGAACGACGCGTTCACTCGGAGAATTGTGGCGACCTTTGCGCAGGCGCTGGCGGGTTTGGGGTGGGTCGAGGGCAAGAATATCCGGCTCGACTATCGCTTTGCGGCGGGCGATCCGAGCCTCTACAAGACCTATGCGGCAGAACTTCTCGGCCTGGCACCGGACGCGTTTCTAGGAAGCCCCTCGCCGGCGATCGCGGCATTGCGCCAGCAGACGCGCACAATACCGATCGTTTTCGTACTCGTGCCCGATCCCGTCGGGCAAGGCTTTGTTCAGAGCCTCGCACGTCCCGGCGGCAACCTCACCGGGTTCAGCTCCTACGACGCGCCGCTGATGGGAAAATGGCTCGAATTTCTCAAGGAGATCGCGCCAGGCGTCACGCGGGTCGCCGTCATCTTCAACCCGGATACCGCTTTCGCTCCATCTTCCAGTGAGATCGAGGCCGCCGCCGCGTCCTTGGGGATGACGGTGACGCTGGCTCCGGTGCACGACGACGCGGCGATCGAGGAAGCCCTCGCCGCCCAAGCGCGCGAGCCGGGAGGCGGCTTGGTCATTTTGCCGGACAGTTTTGCCGCCACCCATCGCGATGTGATCATCGCCGCAGCTTCCCGTCACCGTTTGCCCCTAATCGGTACGCCGGCCTTTCCCGGAGCCGGCGGACTGATGTCCTACATGTTCGACTCCGTTGACCTGTTCGCGCAGGCGGCATCCTACATTGACCGCATCCTCAAAGGCGCTAGCCCGGCCGACCTCCCGGTTCAGTACCCAACGAAATTCTCGCTGGTCATCAACCTCAAGACCGCCAAGGCGCTCGGACTCACGGTGCCGCAATCGATGCTGATGCGCGCCGACGAGGTGATCGAGTGAGAACGTTGGCGGCACTACCGCCCTCGGGCGCTGTTCGCGTATACATACGGCTAACGTCTGTACTTTGAGGCATCGCGACCCATGACCTCCCGCCCGCGCCCGCTCGTCTTGTGCATCCTGGATGGCTGGGGCGAACGCCCCAACGGCGCCGACAACGCGATCGACCGCGCCCGGACGCCGGTATGGCATGAGCTGATGCGGCGCTGGCCGCATGCGCAGCTCCAGGCCAGCGAGCACTATGTCGGGTTGCCCGACGGGCAGATGGGCAATTCCGAAGTCGGACACACCAATCTCGGTGCCGGCCGCGTCGTGATGCAGGATCTGCCGCGCATCGATCGGGCGATCGCCGAGGGTAAGCTCGCCGGGCTTCCGGCGCTGCAGGACTTCATCGCCAAGGTTAAGGCGCGCCAAGGAACCGCGCATGTCATGGGCCTCGTGTCGCCGGGCGGGGTGCATTCGCACCAGCGCCAGATCGCCGCGCTTGCCACGATCCTCGCCGATTCGGGCCTCTCGGTCGCGGTGCACGCATTTCTCGACGGTCGCGACACGCCGCCCAAATCGGCGATGGGCTATTTGCGGCAGTTCGAGGCGGATGTCGCCAGCCATGGCGCGGTCCGCATCGCGACGGTCGCCGGACGGTATTACGCGATGGACCGCGACCAGCGCTGGGACCGCGTCCTGAAGGCCTATCGCGCGCTGACCGCCGGTGAAGGCGAGCATGCCGAGGATGCGCGCCGCGCGGTCGAGGCCGCCTATGCGCGCGGCGAAACTGACGAATTCGTACTGCCGACCGCGCTCGGCGACTACCGCGGCATGAAGGACGGCGACGGCGTCTTGTTCGCCAATTTCCGCGCCGACCGCATCCGCGAGATCGCCGGGGCGCTGGTCGACACCAATTTTTCCGGGTTCGCGCGCGACAAGCCCGCCCTTTTCGCCGCTGCGCTCGGGCTCACCGAGTATTCGGAGGAGCTGAACCCCTTCCTCGCCACGCTGTTTCCGCCGGAAGATTTGAGCAACACCTTTGGCGAGCTGATCAGCAGCGCCGGCATGAAGCAGCTGCGCATCGCCGAGACCGAGAAATACGCGCATGTGACGTTTTTCTTCAATGGCGGGCGGGAGGCCACCTTTCCCGGCGAGGAGCGGATCCTGGTGCCCTCGCCAAAGGTCGCGACCTACGACCTAGAGCCCGAGATGTCGGCCCCCGAGGTGACCGACAAGGTCGTCGCAGCGATCGGCTCCGCCCGCTTCGATGTCGTCGTCATCAACTACGCCAATACCGACATGGTCGGGCATACCGGACATCTCGACGCGGCGATCAAGGCAGTCGAAACGGTCGACCGCTGCCTCGGCCGGCTGACCGCAGCGGTCGAGGCCGCCGGCGGCACCCTCGTCATCACCGCCGACCACGGCAACGCCGAGATGATGCGCGACCCCGTCACCGGTGAGCCGCATACCGCGCATACGCTGAACCCCGTGCCGTTAATCATCGTCAACCCACCCGGTGCGATCGCGCGGGTCGCGGATGGACGGCTCGCCGATGTCGCGCCGACCCTCCTCGATATTCTCGGGCTGCCCAAGCCGTCGGCGATGACCGGGCATTCGCTGATCGCATCGGATCAGAGGCGTGCGGCTGAGTGAGGCAGCATTGTCGGGCGCCGGCGTTCCTGGCAAGCGTGGCGGCGGCGCTCGCCCTATTGGTGGCCGCCGTACTGACAGGCGCGGGGCCGGTGACCGCGGCGCCGGCGAAGGCGCCGCCAAGCGCCGTGGGCGAGCTCGACCTGGTGCGCCAGCAATGCATCGCGGCCGCGCGCGACGCCCAGAGCCGCGAGCAGACGGTCGCGGCGCTCGAACACACCATCGGCCTTCTCGAACGCGACACGGAGGGGCGGCAGCGCGATCTCGACGAGAGCCGCGCCGAGCAGGCACGCCTGCTCGGCACGCTTGCCTATCTCGCACGCAATCCGCCGGAGCGGCCCGGCTTTGCTCCGCCCGCGGCAATCGAGCGCATCCGGGGCGAAATGCTGCTGCAAGGCACCCTCCCTGGGTTGCGGGCCGAGGCGCGCGCGCTGGCGGGCGAAATCGAGCGGATTGCCGTGCTGCGCGCGCAGATCGCCACCAAAGAGGACGAGCTGGCGGGGGCGCGTCAAGCGCGCGGAGAGGATCGCCGGCAACTCGCCGAACTGATCGCACAGCGGCTCGATCTGACCCGCCGTATCCTGCCGGAGGATAGCGCCGGCCCGACGCGGACCCTCAGGCTCGGACAAGAGGCAAGCAACATCGGCGATCTGATCAAGCGGGCCGCCGCCGCCGCCGAGCACCGCGACAAGGAGGTGCTCGCCCGCGCCCGCGCGGCGCTCCCCGCCGACAAGGCGAGCGCACTGACCGCAGAGGCCGCCGACCCGACCCGGCCGCATCAGCTGCACGCCTTCGATCCGCCGCATGCCGTCCTGGTGACGCCGGTCTCCGGCCCGATCGCCCGGCGCTTCGGCGCCGCCGACCCCCCAACAGCCGCCGGGGCGCCGCCAAACCAGGGCCTCAGCCTCGCCGCACTCCCGGGCGCCATCGCCGTCGCGCCGTTCGATGGCAGGGTCATTTATGCCGGGCCATTCCGCAATCTCGGGCTCTGCTTGATCATCCGACACGGCGGCCTGTATTATTCGCTGCTCGCCGGGTTGGAACGGATCGACATAACAGCCGATCAATGGGTTTTGGCAGGCGAGCCGGTGGGCATCATGCCGGAGGCTTCCGGCGGTGCTCTGTATTTCGAGTTGCGCCATGACGACCGCCCGGTCGATCCCCAACCGTGGCTGGCGCCTGGTGCGGCGGGACAGGACGAACCAGACGGGGACCAAAGGATGCGTGAATGAAGCGATTGGGGATGATCGCGGCGGCTGCCGCGGCGGTCTTTTTGTTTACCCTGCACCAGGATGTCGGCGCCGCCTCGTCGAACACCCCGGATTCCTATAAGCAGCTCGACCTGTTCGGCGACGTTTTCGAGCTCGTGCGCGCGGAATATGTCGACGATGTCGGCGACGAGACGCTGATCGAGGGCGCGATCAACGGCATGCTGACCTCGCTCGATCCGCACTCCAACTATCTCAATGCCAAGAACTTCAATGACATGAAGGTCCAGACTCGCGGCGAATTCGGCGGGTTGGGGATCGAAGTGTCGATGGAGAACGG
>Ga0210394_10002260_pt1 | contig 26908 bp, 20 predicted proteins | sample IncBWC12MmetaG_FD_160121 | JGI IMG/M metagenome (GOLD analysis project Ga0210394, IMG submission 160121) | Forest soil microbial communities from Barre Woods Harvard Forest LTER site, Petersham, Massachusetts, United States - Inc-BW-C-12-M | ecosystem: Environmental > Terrestrial > Soil >...
TGGTTTACGAGTCGTCTTTCCCGAGATGGTCAGCGGCTCCAATAGGAAAATCCTTATCGGCTGGTTGGCGTCCACTGCAACAATGGGAATGCTCATGGGCTGCTGCAAGCGATTGGAAACCTGGTTACCCTGATTAGCCAGCTCTGCGGCCATCTGGTTTCGGAGATAATCACCCTGCGAAAATGGCTGGCTTAGGGACCTCTGGCCGGCAAACTCGGTGGCGACAACAGCCGCGCCAGTTCCGACACGCGCAGCACCAGCGAGGACTGGATTACCTTTTCCTTTGAGCTTCCCCACCAAACCCGCGCTGCCATCCTTCATCAGCGCAAGACCGGAAATCGGCATTTCTCGGTCATTGGGCAACACGACTGACGTGAACCGCACGTTGACTCGATCCTTTACGGCGCCGCCCGTGCGGCCGATTACGTGTGTACCTTCGGGGATCACTACCGCGTTGCCTAATTGAACGCTTCGATCCACCACGGCAACGACCGGAGATTCGAGCCCACTGCTGATGGCATTCGTTGTATGCGCCACGATTTCAGTGCCTGCTGGAAGTTGAAGCTCGGATTGGGACGAGGACTGGTTCTTCACGTCTTGCATAAGAACAGGATTGGCTGCGGAATCGGCCACGAAGACCGTCGCGGGGGTCGCAAGTTCACTTGCCCGGCTCTGCAATCCGGGTTGGCTGGGCGGATTCCCCTCTGTGCGCTCGCTTTCCGCAAAAGAGAATCGACGGGTAGAGGAGTTTTCTGCGCCGTTCTTTTTTGAGGTGCCATCAGTTGGTCGAGCATTGGCGCTTGCATCTCGACCGGTAAGCTGATCTTCAGTGACCGGGGCTTCGGTTGCGGTGCTCGCAGAAGCATTCTGACGATCGCTTCCGGCAAGTCCTACAGCCTGTCGAAAATGGCTCGGCACAGCGCTCTCAGGCTTCGACAACAGGAAAACCAAGCCAGTGGCGAACAGGAGCAACAGGCCAGCGGACATCATGATCGGGGCTACCTTCAGATGTGATAACCCCTGTTTTGAATGCGAAGCCTTCGACGCCCGGAAGAACTTCTGTAGCCTCGTCACGAATCGCCCAAAGGAACTGAGGCGCTCCGTGCTGCGAATCTCTTCCAGAGCTTTGGCAGCCAGCTCATCGTCCGGCGTTTGCCCGACGTCTGGTACCGCAACGTTCTGCTTGGGCTCAACAACCTCAGTTTTGTATCCGTTATTCATCGCCATTTCGTCCTTTATTCAAGGCGGTAAGTAGCGGGCTTATCGGCCATTGCGCGATTTGAGATCGAGAGGACGACCTGTTGATCGGAATCGTGGACCGGCGGCTTGAACGCCACCACACACACGGAGCGAGCGCCTGGGGCGAGCTGCTTGGAAGAAACAATCGATTGCGTGAGTTCTACCGGTTCGACCTTTGCCGGTGGCTTTTTGCTGTCTTTGGTTTTGTCGGCGGCGGTGACGAGATTGATCTGTGGGTCCTCTAAGTCCACGATTTCCGAGGAAGTGTTCTCGACATCGAACGAGACCAGCGCGATGGCATCTAGGCGTTTGATGGCGTAGAAACGAAAGTCCAGCCCCCCGGCGCGGATGCCCAGCTGAGACTTCGGGCGTTCCTTTACTTCGGCAATCATGTTCTCGACAAGATCTGACCGCTCCTTGTCGCGAATTTTCTTCTCCAACTCCTCAGGCGATATCGGCGGCGGATCATCTTTTTTGGGCTGCGGATCTTTCGGTTCTGCTGTCGGAACTGCATAGTCAATCGAATATGCTGTGCCTTCGAGCTTCCCAGCCTTCAGCATAATGTCCACCACCCGCCCAGAGGCCATGTACACCAGCATGTTCGTTTCAACCGGTAGCTTGGCTTTGCCTGTCGGCGCTTCGATTTGCTTGATGATCGCGTAATGCGCATCGGTCTTATCGGCTTCGGCCAGAAAGTAATTGCTATCGCCCAGGGCTATTCGTCGAATGGAATCCGCCTTTGGAAACTCCACGAATACAGCAAAATGGGGCTCGGTCGAGATCGAGTACGGATAGATCAGCGGTGTGACGTCAGCATAGGCCGTGCTGGCTGCTTGCTCTCCCTGCTGTTGCTTCACGATTGCGGCCGATTCGGATTGTGCGAAACACGCAAAACATCCAATACCAACGAGGAGGAGGAACAGAGCGAAGCGAGGTGCATTTCTCATGGCTGCAAGACCTCTTCCTTGTAATCACCGATTTCCAGACCCGTCCACCCGTTGGCCGCGGTGCGAGGCACGGGCGCCAAACGGATCGTGTATTTCACGAGCAAGTTCTTCTCGTTCTCCTGACCATTGATGAGAGTGGTCATACGCTTTCGGCCAAAGACAATGGCGGTGTAAGGATCACCCGAAACCAATTCGGCCGATTTGACCGCCAATGTCGAAGTCACGTTGTTTTCCCGGACGGTATCGACGAAGTTTTCTTGATTGAGCTGCGCCAGAATCTGTTGGCGCAAGCTGTAAGTCATCTGGTTAAGCGCCAAGGTGGTATCGCGCTTGACGGTCAGCGGATCGATGTTCACGAAGCGATTCAGAAACGTGTTCACAAATGACAACTTCTCAGCGTTGTCGGGCTGCTGCTGCGCGGCTGTCTGGGCGACCTGGACACCTGGGCCGTCCAGCGATGAGACTTTGCCATCTTGAACTCGAAGCAGAATGGGCGGCCGCAACTGCGCAAGGATTGCTGAGGCGATGGAGATCAGTGCCACAGCGCACGCGACGAGCGCCACTCGAGACGCGCGGCGCGTTTGCATGGCCAAGTGGCTGTAGAAGTCCGTGTAATCGCCAAGTTCGGCCTTGCCTCTTTGAGCTTGCTCAAGCGTGAACGGAGCCGTCGTCATGACTTTCTCCCTCTCATGCCGTTTCCGGCGGTGGCAGCGCCCGGAAGTTTGTTTGTGGCGGCACACTTGTTGTTTCCGCGCTCCGGCTTCTAGCGAAATATCCAACCGCTTGCGGAACCGTTACCGCCGAGCCGCCAGTCGCATACGCGATCGCAGCCGACGCGCCGGTCTCGACAACCCTGTACGTGGCATAAGCTAAACCAGCCGTGACAAGCTCCGAAGTCACTGCCCCTGCGGCATTCAAAGCGCCACTCGTCAGGTATCCGGTCAGTCGGGGAATCTGCGTAAGGAGAATCGCCAGGAGGACTAGGAATATAGCGGGCACCAAGTTAACGAAAGGAGTGGACGTAAGCACTTGCAACAACGCCCCGGTGAACAATGCCAACACAAGACTCCAAATGGCCGGCCACAGCAATACCTGCATTAAAGCTTTCAGATACGTGTAGGCGACGATGCTGAGTTGGCGGCTGGGCAGCAGAGCGAGCAGTAGTGGACCGAAAATGTACAAGAGGATGATGGCTAGGGCTTGAGCTGCCACAAGGCCGATGTAGGCCAAAACCAGTATTACGGCGGAAAGAAGGATCAATAGCGTCACAATACTCGTCGCTAACCGCGCAGTGAAAACAATCGCGCCGCTGAGAGTGTCGAACTGAGATTGAATCTGTTGAAAAAAGTTTTGAAAACTGTTCGGATCACCGAAATGATGGGCGAGGTCCGAACTCAGGACGTTGAATTTTAGGAACAGGTTCCTGTAATCGCCAAGGATCGCCAGCGTAACCCCGAACCTGCACATAATTCGGAAATAATCTTCCTCACAGCCATCTTGGAAAAATGCCTGCAACATGCTGAAGGTGAATACCAAGGCTGCCAAAGGCAGTGCGAGGACCAGGATTAACGGCAGATACTGCTCAGCGCGGTCCCACAGACCACCCAGTGCTGCCAAAAATCGACTGATTGTGCCCAGGTCAGGCATTAGTGTCCCACCTGATCGCCAATGCCATAGGACAGTCGCATGCCGCCTACCATGTTAGAGACTGTGGTCAGTTGGGCCTGGCGAACCTGTTCTTGCTCTTTCTCCAACGAATTGTCGCGTGCAATATTCAGGGCTTCGAGCCTCATCATCCTTGCCAGGAGTCTTTGGTCGTAGGCTTGCGAGCGGAGCATCGCGCCATTGGCAGCAGCGGAAAGTTTTGCTGCGCCAGCGGGACTCGCCATTGCTGCACGCGATTCGATATCGTCTGCATCTAACTCTTCCTGTTGAGAAATCAGTTCTGCGCGTGATGATTCCAACAGGCCTAACGTTGCCGTGGCGTCAGCTGAGTCCATTCTCTTCTTGCGGCTGATCGGGAAATCCATGGACGGAATAGCCCCGTAGGTTTCCTCTAAGTCTCCTCGGAGAGTCGAAGGATCGACCGTGGCGGTGGTGAAATCACGCTGCAGTTGCTGGAATTGTGGGAATTCGCTGCCGACGCCTTGGTTCAAGATTCCTTGAAGCCGCCGACCACGCACCAGCCCGATGCCTTCCTGAGTACCCGCGTTGACGCGGTTGTACTGCTGGACATACAGACCCAACGTATTCAGTGTGTCTTTTGAGATGCCAATCTGTTGGCCGATGCGAACCACGGCAGTCCAGTCGATGACTGGCATGGTACCGATAAACGCCCGCGCGGTGACTGGCACAAGTAGACCGACGGCAGCAGCGAAAGAGAGAACTACGAATGTTCTAAAATGCCGTCGCATAGATTTCCTTTTGATTCTTCGACGAGGGCGATGCCAACCCTTTCGGGTGGGCCATTCCGAGCCTGTAAATGATTTCCAATGCCGACAATTCGGGATGCTCTTTGGCAAATTTCTGGCGAAATTCGGTTTCAAGCGGATGGCTCGTGCTCGCCCAGTAATCAAATGGTGTTGCAGTGAGCTGGATCACCGCGCTCGATTCAGGCTGGTTGCCGACGAGCATGTAACTCTCCGCAAAATGCCCCGAAACATTGCGCAGCTCTTTGACCACCTCGGCGGCTGGTTCGGAAAGATGCAATACCTGACAGAGTCGCGAGAGTTCGCCCAATTGTGCACAGACGAACTTGGCCTCTGTGTTTTGCAGGATTGCTAGCCCAACGGTATGCGGTGACTCAGCAGTGCCTACAAAATCCTCAATACCCTGGCTTGCAGCGATGATTGCGCCGTACCGCTTCCTGGCGGTGCGGAAGGCGTTGAGGATTTGCTCGCCCAGCACCGGATCAGCCAACATCGCCCAGACTTCATCGAATACAGCTATCGTCGGACGGAGATTCCCGCCAGTATCTTTGCGTCCGATCTGCTGGTCGATGGCTCTCGCGATGGTGAACGCGACGGCGGTCTGCAATTCCGGGGACTGTTTTAGCCCGTCGATGTCGTAGCAGATGATGTCTTCGGCCTTTTCGAATTCGGGGCTCGTTTCGCGGTCGAACAGTTGCGCGTAGACACCCTCGCCGGTCCAGCGATTGAGCTTCAGAGCTACGAGCTGCGCCAGTTGCTCAATCACCGCGTTCTCGCAGGGGTAATGCTCCAAGGTCCATTTCAGATCAGAGAAGCGGGGTGTCTTCCCGATGGCGAGAAGGCGCTCGTATGTCATCCGAACGGCCTTCTCTAGAAAGTTCAGCGTGACGGAATCGTCTGAGCCGGTCTTGCCTGCCATGTGTGCCGCAAGTGAGGCGACGCCTGCGATCTGGGCCGAGTTGGGTTCTCCGCTGTTCGCCTGAAGATCCCAGGAGTTTTTCACTAGGTTCGTTCGAAGGCTGATTTCGCGGTACTGCCCGCCCAGCAACTCCACAAGCGCGCGGTAATCTGCACCCTTGGTGACGATAGCGATTCGCGGATTCAGAACCTGCAATTGCAGGAGGAGCTGCTTTATAAGAAACGATTTGCCTGACCCAGTCTTGCCGGTGACGAGGATGTTGCCGTTCGGCAACGCAGGACTGAATGGGTCGAAGCGGAGAAAAATCCCTTCACGCGTCCGGGTCAAGAACGCCGGCTTCCCGTTGTGAGTGCTGGTCCAAGGAGCTTCAATCGGAACGAAATCGGCGGCCTGACTGGAAAGTATCGTGAACTCGCGGTTGGTCTTGCGGACACCGTGGACGCCGGGCAGGAAGGCGATAAACGTTGGGAGCAGGGCGGTCTCTTCGCGATAGCCACGAGCTCCGTTGATCTGCCCGAACGCCTGTAGGACAGACTCGACCCCTTGTGCCAGGTCTTGTTCTGCTTTCTCCCGTTCGGCCGAACTGCGCGTCACCTTCGAAGTGGAGACAACTACCGCCAGTTCGATCTCGACAATGCGCTGCGAGGACGTGATGGCCGACGCCAGAGTGTCAACTGTGTCCTTCTCAAGCGCTGCGGCCTGGAAATCGCGGCGGCGGCTGCCATCTTTCCGAAGTTGAAAAGCCAAGCTCTTCTTGAGCAACACCCGGAGTTTGCGAACCTTCGCAGCCTGATCGGGAACGCGTACGTTCAAAGCGACCTCGGATGAGAAGTCGAGCGCCAACAGCGGTCGCAGCAGAGAGGCAAACGTAGCTTCGGGCAATTCCGAAAGCGTGACGACCGCCTTCAGGACTCCGCCGAGATCGAGGAGCCGCACTCCTTCGAACCAATCCGTATTCAGCAGTGCTATGGATTGCGTTTTGGCCTTCGGCAGTTGGCGATCCGCAGGGTTCAGTGCGTGATAGACCAACTCAACCAATTCAGGTTCAGTGAGCCGACGAAGCGGAGTTATGGCTTCAAGACCAAGGCGGTAGGTTTCGAGGATGTGATTGAATTCGGCGACCAGGCGGTTGTGCTCTTCTCGATTCCGCTGGAGGAGTGCCGTTGTACGCGTTTCCTTCAGCGCCGCCCTCACAACGTTTGCGAAGCTTCCGAAGCCTTCTTGTACGAGCCCTTGCCACAATGCCGCTGCAAAGCGCGACGCAGCAGAGCGCGTTTCCCAGGTCTGTTTCGGTTTCCAAGAGACGAACGCCACAAGCCGGATCGAGCGCATCTGACCGGCATCAATGGCCGAACGCCAGAACGATAGGCGGTTCTCTTCGAGCCAGCCAGCGGGGGAATTTGCGCAATTGCCCAGCGCTTTTCGCTCTTCAAGGACTCGCGGAGTCTCGTAATCAATCAAATAGCGGAACTGCAGTTCGATTTCTGGATGGCGGATGCCCTTGATGAACGTATCAAACGCAGCGGTCACTGCTTCCAGACGCTCAGCATCGGCAAACTGAGTAGCAACGCCAGAGCACTCCCATCCCGCACAGAAAGAGCCGTCCCTGCGAACGATCAGGCCATCGCGGATCTCCGAGATTGGCACTCGCGCAGCAAGCGAGGACAGTTTCAACTCGCTTTCCGTTTTGCTCTCGGACCGAAGGCGCCCTGCGGCAGCCTGCGGCAAGAAAACGGCCAGAGCGAGCACCGCAACCGCAAAAGCGCCGATAAGGGCAGCCACAAGGTAAAGTGTGAACGGCTGAATCATTGCTCACCCTCAATCAAGTAAGGCATCTCCAGCGAGCCACAATGCGCACAGTGGGCCTTTGTCCGGAAGTAGTACTGAATCCACGCGACGAGATAACCGCGTGGCTTGCCGTGTTTCGCCCAGCGAATTAGCCCCACTAGAAGGACAGCCGATCCATAAGTCATCACGGTCGAGACCGGCACAAATCCAAGGAAGACGCGATGAATGTGATCTCCAACCAATCGCATCACGATGGCCCAGCCGATCACGAGTCCCCAGTCCTCGAGTTCAAGGCCGAGGAACTCCGCTCGTACCGAGAGCGATCGGGCAACGGGTTTGAGCCGAAGCGGCACGGTTCAGCCCGCAAAAGTCCGAAGAAGCTGCAGAACCGACGACAGCAGCAGTGCGCCACCAGCACCAGCCCATTGCTTGCCGCTCGGCCGCTCGCGGGCGATGTTCGCCACGGCCCAAATGACCAGGAATCCTGCGCCAAAAATGCCGAGGCTCTGGGCATAGCTGAGGGCATTCGAGAGGAACGAAGTAACGCGGTCGCCGCCGAATTGGGCAAACGCCGGTGAGCTCAGCAACAGCGTGGCGAGAGCCGATCCGATGGGACGCGCGAACCGACGCAGGTCGATCCCATGCTTGCGGCTGATGATACGAGACATCGGCATCCTCCTCATGCGAACAAGCTGGGAGTCTGCCGGAGCGAAAGACGTGGGAGCAGGATCAGCAGCAGGGGGTGGCATCGCTGAGAATCCTGCTCCCGGTTGGTTAGATCAGCGCTCTATCTCCGGGTCTCGCAGTTCGTTGGTCCGAGTCACGCCGCAATCGGCGGAACATCAGATTCGACTTGCGGTCCCCGGTCGCTTGGCTCCGGTGAGAGTCCCTTCTCACTATTACTAAATGCACATCTCCCCGGAGAAAATGGTCCGTTGGATTCAAATAAATTTTCTGTTTGGCCTGGAGCTAACTCTTCCGCTCCTTCCGTCGCCTGCACGTCGATGGTTTCGGCAGCTTGGCGCAGCCGTTTGATGATCTTCTTGAGACGCATTTGGACAGCGTTCGTACTGGAACCCGCATCCTCGCCTGCCAGTTCCCTGGCTTCGAAGCCTTCCCACTTAAACCTAAGCAAGAGTCGGTGTTCCTCTTCGGAAAGCAACCCCTCCCGAACCATCTGCTGGAGGAATCTCTCCAGCATTATGGTCTGTTCGAAGTTGCTCGGCGCTGGTTCGTCGTAATCGACGAGCCCTTGCTGGAGAGGCAGAGACTGTCGATTTTCCCTCATGGCCCAGCGAAACAGGCTTTGACGGAACCTATTCACGAGTGCCCGAGGTAGTTGGCCGTTTAACCGGCGCATCTCGGATGATCTTGCAGTTTCAAGGAAGCACACAGCCGCCTGTTGCGCTACATCCTCATGCGGCAAGTGCGGAAACTGCGCTCTTATGTTACTGCAGGCTTTGTGGATAGCGGGGGCATAGGCAACGAGGAGCAATTGCTGCCCGATGTCTTCACTAGTCCTGTCCGCGATGGCACTCACCAGCGCGTGCAGGATTTCGTTCCAAGCCTTGTGATTTACAAGCTCGACGTGCTCGTGGTCGTGCAACTGCGCGATCACATCGGCAGGCGAATCGAAGTGGTTCAGACTTGTGTAGTTTCGGGCAAGAGCCTGGAAGTGGGTTCGGGCTGTTTGTGTGCTTAATGAATTGAGCAGACTTCGCTCAACGTCACAGACGACACATCGGCAATTGTTCTCCTTTTGCATTGAGACTTGTCTCCTGAAGGAGGCTCGCGGGCGGCAAGATTGACATCGACGCGATTCTCAGGCCAGACCTTCGCGGCTCGATGTCGTTCCGGCCGCCCATTTCGAATTTCCCCCCTCACTATATATGAGGCAAATTTTCGGGAAAAACTCTCAAAGAATTTTCGAGAAAGTTTGGCACCCATATAGGCTGCCGCGATGAACGTCGCGGAAGGTGGCGAGAAAATTTCCCTCGACCCGTCATGGTGAGGCTCGAATGATCTTGGTCGGAGAGAGCAAATTGGAGGCGCCGAAGAAAACCTTTGAGTTTGCGCTGAGGATCTGGCTTGCAGTCCGCTGGGCGTATTCGCCCTCATGGTGGAAAGCCTTTTTGCATCGCCGGCGTACAAATTCGGTATGGTCACCTCAGACCGGCTATCACGCTTTGCGTTTCAGGCCAGCCAAAATCTCTATGTAGCGTCTGAAGCAGGGCGAACAACAGGTTAAATGTTCGCTGACTTCTGCGTCGCGGGCCTCCACGGGACACTCAGCCATGCGCTGGAGGTCGGAATCGGGGGGGCAACCAATACGCTGACGGTTGGGAAAGGCTTCTGAAAGGTAGGTCTTGAGGAAGTCGCGGAATTCGACTTCGCTAAAATCGTCACGCTGAGGTCGCTTTTTTCTTGGCATCGGTTCGCATCGCCGGCTTCAGTTCCTCATTCGGATCGGTCCGTGTCGTGCGTAGCAATGATTTCTTTCGTTTGGCGAGTTGTTTTCTCATGCGTCGTACCGCATTCCAGAATCTTAGCTCCGCTGCATGTCCCGAGATTCCGTGAATTTTTCCTATTTCGTCCCAAGAGTACCCTGCCATCCATCGCGAGCATATGTCTCCCACCTCGAAGTCGAATCGGGCCAAGCACTCGTCCGACAGAACCTTCATTTCCAGCTGGCGCGACGGGTCAACCCATCTCTGAGCCAGTGTGTATCTCGGAGTGTCATCGTCCAGCAGCGCGATTTCTTTGCGCTTCAGGCGATTGATATCCCTTTCGAACGCGCGGAAGACATAGCCCGCCAGATTTCGGATGGGCGCAGCTTCACATACGCTGGCTCTCCACGTAAGTTGCAACGAGGCCTCTGCTGCAACCTCCTCAAGCATATTTGCGACAACCGCATAGTCGATCCCCAAATTGATGGCGAGCTCAAGCGCCCTCTGAAAAACTGCCTCAGCCGCCGCAAGTGCTGCTGGATCGATATGTCTGCCGTGCCGATCTACAGAATTGAGCCGAAGAGAATTTGTGGAATCATCGGTCGTCATTGTGGTTCGTCCCTAGCCTGGAGCAAGTTTGCCAAGCTCGTTTTTGGGCCGATTTGTGACTGAACCGTATCGCGGTCGCCGACGGCGACTGTCACGCGACGCTGCAGATGGTATTCAGGGTTGCGTTTGCGACAAGGCCGGGGGACGAGGGCCTAGTCGGCGAGAATGTTAAACGTTTTTCGAGGTAAGATGCTGCGATGAGACTCGCGCTAGGCCGAAATAGGACACTAGCCTACGGGTCTGGCAACGCTTTACCTGGCTGGGCGGCTATATACTGCATCAAATTCCGCCTTACGGGGTAATTAAAATTAAAATGCGCGATCAGCCATTGTCGCTTGTCTCAATCATCCTCTCTTTCGCACTCTTTTCATCCGCCGGATGCACTTTGCGCCGAGACATCTCCGGAGTCTGGAAGGGGTCAATCGAATCCACGGACAAGCGCGGACACAAGTGGCAAGGACCTGCTGAACTGACGCTCAGCCAAAATGGGAATGCTATTACCGGAACCCTTGTCTTCACTCCTCCTCAGGCTGGCCGTGTCCAAGTGCCGATCACTTCGGGCGTCGTGTCCAAGGATTCGTTGACGTTTTCAGGCCAAAATCAGTTGCCGATGGCTTCCGTGGAGATTTCGTTCCACGGCAGCGTGAGCGGCACTACGCTCAGTGGAACGGCGGAGATAACATCTCGCAGCATCATCCTCGGGCCGGCTACAGAGACGGCGTCATTGAGTCTCCAAAAGCAATGATTGAAATCTAATATAATCGGACCCCAACGTTTCAGACGGACTTGTTTGCCCTGAGGCCGCGCGGCGGGTCGTAGGGCTCGCCCCGAGCTTGCTGAGGGGAACGTAGACCCTTTACTGTGTCAAGCTGAATGCTATTCGTGCGGATAACCTGGTGGTTCCATCTGGGCGAATCCTCAGCGACACGCAGTTTGAATATCCACTCCAACAGCCACACCACTGTGAAGTGCGGGCGGCATTACCCAAAGAATTAAGAAACCGTTGAGATAACACCCGCAGATTTTCCGTGCCCCCGCCGTGCTGCTCTGTCTATCATTTTGGAGCCGGATACCAGAAATGTTGTGAAATGACAATGCAAAATGGAAAAGAGAAGGTCGCATTGTTCGTCCTCATCCGTGTTTGCGCCGGTGCTGCGATCCGCGCGGGAATCGCGCTCTAACGCTGTATGCTCCCTCCAGGGGCGGCGCTTCACGGGCGAAAGTGACTCCAGAAGACAGGGCGCTGGAAGACAAACGCTTTCAGCCGAGTGCGCGAGTGCTGGAATTGCAACCGAACCGATGCCCCTGTCCCGAAATTCGATGGCACATTCCCGTGCGTCTTTGGAGTCTGTAACGAATCTGACCCTCCGCAAGTCGGAAGATGCAGGCTCCTCAGCGGCGCAACCGGGGCAGGTGGATCGCTTTGAGATTGATCTACGCCACGGTGATTTCGTGGTGCGCCAATCCGATCAAGCATGGCTAACCGCTGCGGTCGGGGGCCATGAATCAGCAATCGTCAGCACGGATCGACTCTTAGCGAAAGACGATGCTCTTTTTTAGTAATTTGATCATGGGCCAGTGACGATCTCCTTGACATCGTAAGAGGAGAGTCTGCCATCCGAATCAAATCTAAATTCAATCTGAATATCCGATCTCGTCAGTACGCCCTTTTTTGACCCCATCCCGCCCACAATCCGCGAGTCAACTTCTGTGTAGTTGATGCGATGATTGTGTAAGAATGTAAAAACATCTTGCTTACTTGCGCCAATTGCTAACTCTTTTTGAATCCAGCTCTTCACTTCCGCTTGGGTCGGATTCGGTCGATCGCTCACACGACTGCAGCCCGCTAAAGTCACAAGGGAGAGTAAAATCAAACGCGCCGCTTTAGGGTTCACAATCCCCTCCGTTAGTGCAATGGATGCCCCCATCCCGGCGCCGAAACGGGTGGTGCGGATGTTGGGAGCCCAGCACTGCCAAGCAAGCTTGAGGTGAACGCATTACTGTTCGTCGTAAATGGATTATAGGGGATCTTAGCATTCCCTATGGCATCTGCGGCCTGCTGAAAGGCTGAGTTATAGTCCTTGCAAGAACCACCCACGTTGAGAACCTGAATGAAGAACTGTCCGGTATCGTAAGTCCCATCGGGCTTAACAGAATTGTCGACAGTGTATGGAACGTAGTCGCCTGACGTTACCGTAAGTGGTCCGTAACCCGGGCCAGAGCCCGAGTCAGAACCCGAGCTACCAGAGTACCTTCCAGAGGTAGCAGAGGCGAGGTCTATGATGCCGCCAGAATTAGCTGGGCCACCTCGGAAGAACTGACTGCCATTGGCGTCATTACTGACTATAAATGTGTGGTAGTTACCAGCGCCAAGTGGCGAATAGCCGACGGCCACTGTGCACAGACCGCTTGGATCGATTAGCGTGGACGGATCATTATTCGCGTATCCGTACAGATTCGTAGCTCCACTCCTAAAGCCGACGGGATCCTCGCTAATAAACCTCTGGAAGGTGGGGCTATAGTATCTGGCCCTGTCGAAGTAGAGACCTGTGGCGTCGCTTTCTCGGCCTGTGTACTGGTACGGATTTGCCAAACTTCCGCTGGTTACTGTCGTATTCCCAAACGGCTCGTAGGCGTAGGACGCGAGCGTGCTGCCGGAAGAATTTGTGAGCGCTATCGTGCTTCCGAGCGCGTCGCTCAGGAAGTTCCCGATGCCGTTTGCGTCGGTGCGCGTGAAGCGCTCGTCGACTCCTAGGCCGGTCAACAGATTTGCCGTTACCGTCGTGCCTGACAATTCCTGCACAACGTTGGCGTCGTCATACAAATAATTCGTCGTTGCACTGGAGATTGTCTTACCGGTGCGCCGACCATAGCCGTCGTATAGGAAGGTCACATTGCTGAAATTCATCGAAGTTAACTGGTTCCGAGCGTTCCAAGTATAGGAGTTGGTCCCATCGCTGGTCATGTTGCCGTTCGCATCGTAGTAGAGATTGGCCGTTCCCCAGGTGGTGAGCTGGTTGTTGGCGTTATATACAGTCGCGCTCACGGCCAGTGGCAAGTTCACCTGGGCGTAGCTTCCGCCCACGCCCGTGCGCCGTCCCGCCAGATCATAGGAATAGATCAGATTCCCCAGTGTTGTGCTCCCATTCGTATAGGTGATTCCCGTCAACTGCGAAGCAGTATCGTAGCTGTAGGTCACAACGATGCCATTCGGCAGAGTGAGCGCACTACGCTTGTTGGCGTTATCGTAGGCAAAAGACACCGAAGTCGAAGTTCCTTGGGTCATCCCGGTCAGCCGATTCGCATTATCGTAGCTGTAGTTTACCGCTGTCTGCCCGGCCACTGTCATGCTGGTCCGACGGCCAGCTGCGTCGAATGCGTAATTCACAGTCCCTTGCGAGCTGACTTCCTTGGTAAGCCGGTCCAAATTGTCGAAGGTGGGAGTGATCGTTCCCGCAGCCGAATCCACCACACCGCTCAGCCGGTTTCCGGCGTCATAGCCGTAGCTAATCGTGCTGTCGTAAGTGGGACCAGCTTGGGTGTTGAAGCCGGCGAACGTCCTGCGATTTAGCGGATCGTATGTATACGATGTGACTTTGCCGCGACGGTCGGTGAATGTCGAAAGGTTTCCGGCGACATCATAGGTATAACTTTCCGAGTTGTTGAGCGCATCCTTGCGCGTCGAAATGCGATCCATATTGTCGTATGTGTATGTGGTCGTGTGATTGTTGGCATCAGTCACGGTCAGCAGGTTTCCATTGCCATCATAAGTAAAGGATGTCAAATTCCGCAAAGCGTCGGTCGTGCTAGTCACCTCGTTCAACCCGTCGTAAGCCGTCTGGGTTAAAGCGCCCGTTGGATCTGTGTTTCCAATGACCCGGCCTGCGCCGTCCAGCGTTTTTGATGTGCCGCGCCCGAGCGGATCAACGGTTTCAGCCAAGATTCCCTGTGAGTAAACGAACTTCGATGTATTCCCAAGGCTATCCGTAGCTGACGTGACTTGCCCCTGGCTGTTGTATGCGAACGTGGTTTGATGGTTCAGCGGATCAGTAATCGTGTTTACGTTTCCGCTCGTGTCATGACCGTAGCCCGTCGTGTGGTTCAGGGGATCTGTAACACTGGCGAGCTGATTGTAGGTAGATTCGTAGGTGTAAGTAGTTGTAAGAGCATTCGAGGTTCCGCTTAGGCGGGTTACCTGCGTTGTATCAGCATTCGCGTCATAGACGTAAGCAGTCGTGCGATTGAGCGCGTCTGTCGATGATTGCGCGAGGTTATCTGGGAAGTATTGATACGTCACGGTCTGTTGCTGGGACGTGCCATAAGCGCGTGTGTCGCTCGAAATGTACCCATTCGAGCCGAACAGAACCTTGCGAACATATCCACGCTGGTCTGTAACGTCAGTCTCCGAAATCTGAGGTGTGTACGCTTCTTGGCATCCTGAGCAGTTACGAAAGCCGGTAATATCTACTCCCGGCCCACCGCCGTTGTAGCCGCTCCCTAGCGTAACGAAATGCGTTTGGCTGGTGTTAGAGGTTAGCGTATATGAGAATAGATATGTCGTACTATCGCCAAGCGTTTGCTTGATCACTCGATTGTTCGAGTCGTACTGGTTGGTCAAGTATGTGATGTTTCGTGGATCGGTGATCGTCAGCATGTTGTTGTTCGAGTCGTAGGTAAATGTGGTGACGCCGTTTTTGGCGTCAGTAACCGTCCATAGCCTGCCACTGGTGTCGTAGGCATAGGTGACCGTCCGACCGATATTGTCTTGAGCTTGGTTAATACGGTAACTCGAATCATAGGTAAACTTGATCCATCGTCCACTCGGGGTCGTGATCTGAGTAAGGTTGCTATTGCTGTCCCTTGAGATAGTCATGGCATTACCGTAACGATCCCTAATTGAAATGAGGGCCGCCTGTTGAGGCCGCGATGCGTTGTATCCATCAGGGAAGCCATAAATTGTGCCGTTTTTGAGTTTGAGGTTCCATCCCGAACCATTCCACGAAATGACGGAACCATAGAAAATCGAACCAGTATCACTATGCACATACACAGCATCGGTATAGCCTGTGCCCGACGACGTGCGGTTGTAACGAATCCGTCCACCATCGGGTAGGATCAACTCGGCATAAGTGTATGGAAACGTGTCACCGACAAGGAATATGTCAAAACTGTGCGTAGTGCCGATGCCAAAAGCTCGGGAAATAGAGTCACTCTGCCGGTAGGTTCGTTTCAACTCGACGGGCAAAATGTCTGGCAGAACAAGATCAGTCTTTTGATAAACAAATAGTCCAGTCGCAAGATCGACAGGTTCTCCGTCGCCATCAGGCGGATCGTTCGGAGGAGGGTCCGGTGGAGCCCCTGGTGGGTTGCCACCAGAACCATCTCCCGCCGGTGGGAAGGTTGGCGGCGCCTGGCCGGGCGAACCAACCATCGCTCCAGTGAATTCATAGATAACGACGCCCGGGTCGGGAATGATCTCCTTACGGTCGGGTGCAACGGATCCATGTCCATAGACGTACCAACCCTTTTTGTCTGGATCATAATTCCAAAAATCGTATCGAGTGCCCACGGGGGCATTTCCCGCATTCGGGTAGTAGAGCCGCGCGCCGGTCCATCCAGGATTATTAAGATAGGCACCACCCGGCTGAATAGTGAAATAGATCGGAACGGGGACATTCGGCAACGGGAACGGAGGCTGCTTGAGCGGAACGGGAGTGATAGTAATCTGAGTAACGACATTGCCCTGATGGTCTCGGATGACCGTGCCTGCAGGGATGTGAAGTTCGAGTCCGGGCAGAGTTGGGTTCGTAACAACAACGTCGTTCGTAGTTGGAGATGAAATCTTCACCGCATGAGCAGTATCCAATTCCGTCATCCAGATCGTGTAGGTCAGGACATTCGTCTGACCAGCCGTTATGTCAATCCCGATCTCGTAAGTACCGTACGTCCGGTCCTTCTTGCTAGCAGGGCGCCCGTCGACGAAGAGAACATGATGGCCAGCGGAGAGGCCTTTGAGGAGAAAGCGCCCGGTTCCATCCGTCTCAGCTGTGATGTTTTGGTCTTCAACGGTAAGACGCAAGTCCTCGAGCGGAAGGCCATTAAGCCGAAGAGATTGTCCGGCCACGGCGGTGACACCCGGAGGGGCCTGTAGCGGGGGTAGTTTTTGAAATCGCGAATCTATGCCATTCGTTCCCGAGTTATTAGGTTCGCTTGGCCCAAATGGAATCCCGGCAGCCTCAGGCGAACCCGCTGTTGTGAAAGTGACGAGCGTCTGAGGTAATGAATTGCCGCCGGAATCAATCGTGCCTGACAGGGAAATGGTGTAAGACGTGCTCGCGAGCAGCGGCGATTCAGGCGTAACGAAAACAAGCATCCCATCTTCAGCGGGAACGACCTTTGCTACGAGGGGGCCGGACGGTCCCGTGAGAGTAACCGTCGTAGAGTTAACTGTGGTTACCAACAAGGGTTTTGAGAAACGAAATGCAATGAGCGTATCTAAAGCCGCATTTTCTGAACCGTCTGCTGGAATTGAGGCCTCAAGAACCGGCACCTGATTGATTGGCAGAACCGGAGCGGTTTGCATTCGAAAACTAAGGGTCTCCGGATCAAAAATTTCGCCAAAGTTGATTTTCGATCCATGGCTATCGATTCCACCCCACAGGAGTACTTCGCCGTTGGGCTGTAGAAAGGCACTGTGATCACGCGCAGGGATCAAAAGATTTGCAGGTAAACCAGCCGTTGCCGAAGTTCGAGAATCCCATAGGTCTCCCGTGCCAAGGATCTCTCCGCTATCAGAGATTCCTCCAGCGAGTAGGACCCGGCCATCGGTCAATAGCGTGGAAGTATGATGGGCGCGTGGTATCAGACCAGCGGTGACGGCAACTTGGGATAGTCCGGTCGCTGGATCAAACCGCTCCGCTGTACTCACAACCTGACCGTCAGTGCCAATACCGCCAAAAACGAAGATGGTCCCATCGGGGAGTAATGTCGCCGTATGCCACGCACGTGAAAACGAAAGGCCATTTGGCAGTGGCGTTGTAATCCCGCTCGTTGGGTCCCTTATCGCAGCGGTCGAAACGATGCCGCGTGGCCCTTCTCCTCCCAGCAATAGTAACTTACCACTCGGAAGCAACGTCGACGTTTGGCCGACAACCGAAGAGGGCGCTGTGCCTTGAGGCCTCACGGGCTTCAGTAGCCGCGGTTTGCCCGGTACTGCTGCGCCCGCCATCCCAAGACCCACCGCTAGTCCCACAAGAACGAGTAATTTGGACTTCTGGAGATGTCTCATCGCTCTCTCCCTGTCCTCAAGGCATTACAGCGAACGAGTTGTTGCTGGTGACTGTTCCGGCCGACGTGGTTATGCTGACGGGACCGGTTGTCGCACGGAGCGGCACAGCGACTGTCAGTTGTGTCGGGCTCGCTGACGTCACGGTTGCGACGACCCCATTGAACTTCACCGTATTTTGGCTTGGAGTACTGTTAAATCCCGTCCCGTAGATTGTGACAGCTGCGCCAACCGGGCCACTGCCAGGCGTAAATGAAATGAAAGAAAGTTGGGTCGAACTTTGCTGCGTAGTCGACAGCACGTTTCCAACGGCGTCGTATGCGTAGATAGCGGTGTTACCGCTGGGATTGATCACTCCTACCAACCGGCCAACTGCATCGTAGACATAAGTCACTGCTCCAGTGCTTTGCGCTTGCAATGAAAAGTTCGAAGTAGCGTTTCCATTGGCTGTGACCGAAGCCGATTGCGTGTTAGATACATATCCGCTGGCTGAGGCTTGGACTTGATAATTTCCGCCATTTAATCCAGAGAGAGTGTAGGTTCCGTTCGAGGCGGTGGTAACCGAGGCTACTAAGGCGTAACCGACAAGCGCCTGAACGGTCGCTCCGGAAATAGGCGTTACTCCATTCGTTTGAGTGACCGTTCCGGAAATCGACCCCGGCGCTGATAGGCTTACGTTTAAAGTCGTGGTGGAATTCGCAATCATTGGAGTTCCATTATTGAGCGATGTTCCAAAACCGGAGGCCGAAGTCTCGATGTCGTACGGGCCAGCACGGAGATATATCAGATAGTTTCCATTGACGTCAGAAGTGTCCGCGCCTTCCACAACGCCCTGCTGCATCGCCCGCACTGACGCTCCGCTAATCGCAGCTCCTCCGCTGGCATTGGTAATTGTTCCGGAAAGTACTCCAAGTGAACTGGAACTCGTTGAAAGGACCTCAACGTGGTCGAACGTCGCGGTCTCCATTGTTCCAGTGCTGCTGCTGGCCACGACCAAACCAATATCAACGTTGCTCGCCATACTTATGGTCTGGCTAGTCCCTGTTTGCGTCCAATTCACGCCATCGGTCGAGCTATAACCTGTGAAGGTATTTCCGCTGCGCACCATCTTGAGCCAGACGGGAAGGTTCTGCGCCGCACCCCCCTGTTGGCTGGAGGTGCTACCGCCGGTGGTCGTTCGGTAGGTCAAATATGAGTAGTAGTAGCCAGCTCCGTCATTGGTGCGATCTACATCTGCATGCGTTGCCCCTGCAGCGAGTGTCTCTCGAATCATCACGCCCGCGGACGCCGAATTCGACAGTGACGGAAAGCTGGTTATTTGGGCCACGATCACACCGTCGCCATACCAGGGCTGGTAGACAAAGTGAAGACCATCGGCAGTGCCCCCAATCCCTACGCCCTCGCCCTTCACCGTGAAGATCCCGCCGGTATAGGTGGCGCTCCCCCTCAGGGTCACACTTCCCACGTCAGAATCCAGCCAAGGAGAGGGGAGAGGTTGCGAAGTCAGTGTGAAGAAGACCGCGTTGCTGTCCATGTCGGGCGCGACCGACACCACTAAGTAGCCCGAAGTCGCTCCTGATGGAATCGTGATAGTTATCGACGTGGCGCTCCAGGAGTTAATCGTGACCAGTGAACCGTTTAGCAACACGACTCCGCTGCCTTGGGTCGTGCCAAAACCGGAACCCCCGATCACAACTTGACTCCCAATGGACCCCGTCGTCGCGGAAATGCTAGTGATCAACGGGCCTGGAGAAGACGGCGTCGTGACTGAGACGTTATCGAAAGTCGCCGTCCCAAGCGTGCTTGTATCGCCGCTATTCGCGAACAAGCCGACGTAAACGCTCGTTGCCATGGTGATGCCTACGCTGCTACCCAGTTGCGTCCAATCTACGCCATTGGTCGATTCGTAGGCGGTGAACGTGCTGCTGGCGCGCACTAACTTCATCCAGAGTGGCAGACTTTCAGTGTCACCTGAGTTATGTTGTCCCGACGTGCTGCCGCCTGTGCTTGTTCGCCACATAATACTGGGGTAATAGCCACCAGATCCGTTGTTGCCGTACTCTACGGCCGCATATGTTGAACCCGCGGTGAGCGTCTCTCGGATCATTACACCGGCTTGCTGCAAGCCGCTCCCTTGCAAAGTAACTAATCGGGCAATAATGGTGCCGTCGCCGGACAGAGACTGGTACGCGAAATTGAATGCGTCAGCCGTATTCCAGAGTTGCGATCCGTCTCCAGTTAAGGTGAAGGTGTCTTTCCCGAAACTCGCACTGCCGGTTTTCCCGACACTACCGATGTCCTGATCCGACCACGCCGTGGGAAAGACAGTAAAATTGAAGCCTCTGCTTGGTATACTAGCCACGGTGACTACGACATTTCCCGAGGTAGCACCGAGCGGGACCGTTACCAAGATGCTTGTGTCGCTCCAGCTGGTGACGGTGGCCGCGGTGCCATTGAATGTAACGGTACTGGTTCCTTGGCTGGAACCGAAGTGCCTTCCGGATATCGTGACTGACGTGCCGAAATAGCCGGTGCTCGGTGACAAGCTTAGGATGGCAGGGCTTCCTTCATCGTAAAAAAGCCATGGAGAAGCCTGGTTGCTGTACTCGGTTGCAATCCAATCGGCGGAACGTACTGTGTTTGAGGCGTGGACCTCGGTCAACAACCCACCACCAGAGTTTCCTCCGAAACCACCAACAGTGAGGGCGCCGGCCGAATTCGCCGTAACGGAGCTGGGCGTTACCGTCCCATAAAGGGAACCATCTAAATAGAAATCGAGATGGTTGCTACTGTCTACGGTCCCGACCAAATAGTGCCAAGCGCCGTCGTTCACGCTAGATCGGGGAATATTTACGAGAGTGTTAGGATTCGGAAGCGTACGAAAGAAGACGTGCGGGTCATACTGACCGTTGTCGTCTATCCCCCAGCCAGCCGTCGCCCACTGTTCCTTATCGATGATGATGGACTGAGCATTTGAGTTGAGTCCTGTAGTCTTGATCCAAAGCGATGCGGTGACAGGAGGGCCGCCCGGAGTTGACGAACTAATCGCCACGCCATTGGAATTGGAAACACCATCAAACTTTAGGGAGGCACCGGCAACGCCGTCGGACGACAAGGAGATACCCGAAGAAGCCGGGGTTCCGTTGTACCCATTACTAGTGGAATCCAGCTCCGAACCTGAGCCATTCGGGGTTTGGTTAAAGTGCCAAACACCTTTGTAGTTGCTGTCCCAGGTGCCGTTCTTGTTCGACTGATCGGTCGTGATGGAGGAATTGCCGTAGAACAGAAAAATTACGGTATCGTAGGCGTGCGACAGCGAGGGAATCTGAACCCAGTAATTTATGGTTCCTGTGGAAGGATCGTAACTTTCCTTTTCAAAGGAAAGTATTCTCGTGCCAGCCGCATCCAGGGCAAAGATGATGTCGTATCCGTTTGAGTTCGTAACGCCGCCACCATTGCTTGTAGTTGCCAAGTAGGGATACCTGCCAGAAAACAACAACGGAAAATTCGCCTGATCAGTATTGGGAATTTTGGTGTGATCAATCGTGACCGATCTTTGGTAACCATATCCGTTGGACCAGGAACCACCAGTTACTGTGAAACGCACACTGTTACTCGGCTGACTCGCAACCGTTACAATTACATTTCCTGAAAGTATCCCGGTCGGTACCGTAGCGATGATTTGTGTGGAACTCCAACTCGTGGTCGTCGCGGAGGTACCCGCAAACGTCACCGTGCTTGACCCTTGGGACGAGCCGAAATTCGTTCCCGTGATGGTGACCGAACTTCCTAGGTTCCCTGAGGTCGGCGACAGACTCGAAATACTGGGCCCAGTATAAGATGTCGCCGTGCCCGTGCTATAGAAAGTGGATGGGGAACTTTGGTTCGTGTACTCGGTGGCAATCCAATCCGCCGAACGTGCTGTCGTCGAAACACGGAATTCGTCTATGCTCGCGTGATCATAAAGCGATTGCTGTGGCCATGCCCCGATGTCAATGCCCGTCGCGGCAGAGGTTGGGACATTCGAATTGACGTTTGAAGCTGCGAGACTCCCGTTAAAGTAGATAGAGTGAGTCGTGTTTGCAGAGTTATATTCGAGTACCACATAAGTCCACGAACCCAGATAGCTGGTGTAGTCGGTGCTGACCCTTCCACCGCCATTGTAACTGCCATAATCCCAATAGAGAATCTTGTCCGACCATGGGGCGTGTGCCGAAATCCTATTTGGATTGTCAGAACCTCCCACAGTGAAACCAGCCGAGCTCTGCAACTCGGCGCTGGTCACGTAATTCCAAAATGAAATGGTGATCGAAGAGCCAGCCGCGATGCTGCCGAACGAGGAGCTAGAGAGGTAATTGTTTGAACCATTGAAACTGGCGGCCCCGTCGATTTGGCCGGTTGTGGCGGAGGTACTGTTGTTATTTGTCAAGGTCGATCCGCCAGAACTGGAATCTGCCCCGGAAAGAGTGCTGCCGTTTGAAAGATGCCAAATGCCCTTGTAGTTGTTATCCCAGACACCGGTTTTGTTTGACTGGTCGGTAGTCACTGAGGAATTGCCGTAAAACAGGTAGATCACGGTATCAGCCGTGTGGGAGACGGTCGGAACCTGGACCCAATAAATCACTGCTCCTGTGGTTGCGTTGTAGCTCTCTTGCTCGAAGGGAAGAACGTTTAACCCGTAGACATCAGAGGCAAAGGTGATGTCATACCCATTCGAATTCGCTACTCCACCTCCATTACTCGTCGTCGCCAGAAAGGAGTACGTGCCAGATAACAGGAGAGGGAAATTGGATTGATCGGTATTGGGAACCTTGGTGTGGTCAATGGTGACTGTGCGCCTGGAGGAATAACCATTTGGCCAGGCCTGAGCTCTCGCAGGGATATGAGCCACTACAGAGAGCAAGAGGACAAATGCGGGAATACATGCCGCCTTGCAGGTCCTTACGCGCATAGACACGACCTCCCACAGCCGCTGAAATGGACCACGGACGGTGACCCGAATTTCACTTTTGCCGGTGTTGCTTGTGGGCAGATGCGCACACCACACCGGCTGCTTGGCATTTAGGAAGAGAGGCTGGGACGTTCAGTCAAGCACTACAGCAACCGATATGTAAAAAACAGCCTTGCGTTACCGACTAGATACGTACTACATATGTTATCGGGGGAGATTTGTACGGTGTTTGCCGTAGGTCTGTCAAGATCGTTGATGGGACACTTTGGGACGGAATAGGACAGAATGAGACACAACGGCACACTTTCAGAAAGATTTCCACAGTTTGGAAGCTACAGACTGACCTTCCAATTTTTTGGTGATCGTGCGGATCTATTGCGTTCCTGGCTTCTCACTCAAAGCCGAAAGCAGCACAGTGTCCAACTGATGAATTTGGATAAGTGATTCCAGGCAGATTAGACGCCGACCATTTGGCAGCTCTCGCCAATGAATCCACTCTCGGTCCATCCAACGGTATATCGTTGACCTGCTGACATCCGCAAGGAGAACCGCGAATGGAATCGGCAGAAATTTGGATTCTTTGCGGCAGCGCTCGCAGAAGAATGAGGAGTAGAGCAGAGAACCCACGGAGCGATACTCTTTCTATTTCTTTCTTGCCAAGACATACGAATCACGCGTCACCGAGAAAAAGCGACGCCTGCTGTGAGCGGTTGGGCTAGGTCGGGAATGCTATTCTCTTTCCCTATGAGATGCAAATGATTGACAGCTATGCGCTGTGAAATGGCTTACCGAATCCGATCGGTGGCAGCTTTTTGACCGTGTAGTTCATCAAAACCATCCGCGCACAGAAAAGGCTGTTGTCCCTAGCGCCTGGTCCGCGAACTTTCGACGGGACTTATTGATCGATCCCGGCAAAATTGAGTTGATCAGTTGAGCCCGATCCCACATAAAAACAAGGATGGGCCTCGAAATGGCTAAACAGTGACCTCGTTCCTAAAGCAGAGCCGCCGCCTATGCTGCCAGTGCGTAGCGATGATGCAGGCCGCCGAGTCGCGGGAATGATCGTATAGAATTTTTTATTACGGGACGATCTGCAGACAACCGGCCTGCTGGAGTGTCCTTCGCAAGTCCCAGGTGCGTCCGATCTTCATGGTAGTAGCGTACGTACTCAGCCATCAGTCGCTCCAGATGTCGGTCGTTGAGGACGATCACGTGATCCAGCAAGTCTCGGCGGCAGCTTCCAACCCAACGCTCCGCGACGCCGTTCTGCCAGGGGCTGCGATACGCGGTACGCACCGGCTCGCTTCCGAACTCCCTGACAGCGGACACCACATCGTTGCCAAACTTTGAGTCGAGATCGAAAAGCAAGAATTTTGGCGTCGACGCGTACGGCCACGCTTCTCGCATCTGTTGCACGATCCACAGCGCACTGGGATAGCGCGTCACATTGCAGCGTAGAATCTTGCGTCGATCATGGCTGATTACAAAGAAGCAATACAGGACGCCAAACGTGATCGTCGGCACCGTGAAGAAATCCATCGCTGCAATGGCTTCGCGATGGTTCCGCAAGAATGTCACCCACCGCTGCGCCCGATCCGGTGTTCGCGGCACGCGCCGAAGCCATCGTGAGACCGTCGGTTCGGAGATATCGAAGCCCGGCTTGAGCAGCTCGCCATGGATGCGTGGCGCTCCCCACGTTGGGTTCTCAGCCGCCATGCGGAAGATCAAGGCTCGAATCTCTTTGCTCACGGGTTTTCGTCCGCCCGGCTTATGCACTCGAGAGATGAGCCGCCAATACATGCGAAACCCCGCACGATGCCAACCAACCACTGTTCGAGGTGTGACCAGGATGAGCGGCTTTTTCCAGCCAGCCCATAGCCTTCGCAACACTATCCAAAACAACTTTTGCAGAGCGCTGACTCGGCGGCGAGGTCGTCTTGCGCGCAAAGCCAAGAGTTGCTGGCGGAGGGCCAAGTTTTCGAGGATGAGATCCTCACGCGAACGGAAAACACTGATAAACCAGCCGATGAGGTGCCGGAGCCACGAGATCATCGTGCAAAATCTTATCGGAAATCCGGCAACAAGCCGCTTGCAACTCATTCATTTTCCGAGTGCACTAGGTTTTGACGAGGGACAAGGCAAATATACGATCACGTCAGCGACCTACAGCAGCAGTTCGGAGAGCTACACGACGCGTTTCAGGCTTCTTTGCAGATAATTGATGACAACAGACCTTCCGTGCGATTGCATCGGGTTCTCAGACGCATGACAGAAACATGGCAGGCGCTTATTCTCAGGCTTCGCAGCAGCACGGCGTTGGTGATTCTTGGGGCTGTGGGCGCAGTGGGTTTGGTTGTTACAATTCTGAAGTACGTTCTTCACTACTTCGGAAGGTGAACCTCGCTGCTGATTAGCCGCACTGCTTTACGGCGGGCCATCAGCGCAGAACAACAGGACGTTTGTGCCTATGATTACTTAAACGTTACACGTGCCCAATGAGGAAATGCCGCCTATCCTTCCTTCCCTATACGCTGTCCATTAGGAGGCGACCAACTATCATGGCCAAACACAAACCTCTTTTGCCTTTCTCAAAGCCCGAACCAAAAGCGCAAACGCTTTCTATTCCAAGACAGGTAGATACGTGGGACGAATACTTTTTGAACATCGCGAAGGCAGTTTCGATAAAGTCTAAAGACCCGAAGTGTTCCGTAGGCGCGGTCGTGGTATCGGAAGATAATATTATTTTGTCGACAGGCTTCAATGGCCTTGCGCGTGGTGTGCATGATGATGACGAGACTCTCAGTGACGCGGACGAGAAACTGAAAATCATCTGCCATGCCGAAAACAATGCAATCATGAATGCGGCCAGAATTGGTAGCCGCCTCCAAGGCGCGACTATTTATGTGACAAAATTTCCCTGCCTTGCGTGCTGCAATGCGATCATCCAAGCAGGTATCAAGCGAATTTACACCCACGATAACGAGTTTTGGAAGGATGATCCCGCAGATAACGACCACTCCCGCAAGCCGCGGGTGCTCCACGAAGCACGCATAAAGGTCGATGCTCCATTTCATTCCGCATTTACCCCGATTGAGCCGATCATGGTTCCGAAGAAATCGCCAGCTAAGAAGACAGGGGTTTCGCCTATCTCCAAGGCAGGTTAAAGAAACTGAATCCCTCAATCAGCATGCGCATCTAAGTTGCTAATTCCAACATATCAGCCCCACGTGCTCTTGGCGTGGGGCTCTCCTTTTTGTCCGCGCGACTACGTTCCGGCTAGGTTGATTTCTTCAGTGGCGCAGTCTCACGCGCCAATTTTGGTGCTATTATCCGCAGCCATGGAAATAAGGGCATGGGCGTTGAAGACATTGGACGGAACTGCCAGAGGTTGTGTCCGCCGTTCCAGAAACATCCCCTTGGAGCAACTGGTAGGTCTTGAATCGCGCTTTCGGCGCAACGGAGTCTTATCGAGGGACGAGTCTGTAGCTGCAATTCTCGCAGCTATTGCCGGCGTTCCGAATCCCGATCCCACCAAATTCGCAGCAGTAATGTCAGCGTTTCGAGCCTAGCCGCTCACGCCTGCAACTGCCTATCAGCAGGCGCATCTAAGTTCCTAATTCCACATATCAGCCCCACGTGCTCTTGGCGTGGGGCTCTCCTTTTTGAGCTTGTGATGCGCTGCCCGCTTCCGGAGCGGTGATACACCCCCGATCCACCAATGGCAAAAGTCTATATTCGGGCAGTTCGCCTGGGGAAGTGGTTTCCACCGAACGACGCTCTCGCCGTCCAGATCGCGCGGCTATGTATTCTGCGGGAAGATTTGATGCTACAGCTTCACGGCCTTCACGCGGAGCGCATTAAAGCTCTCGACCTACACTCGACTGCATACCGGCGAACGTATTTCCTGCGAAGTGCCGTGCGGACGATGTGGGAATTTCAAGGCGCAAATACTGTAATCCGCTCGAATCCCGCATTCAAAAAGATGCTTGTGAAATGCTCCCCCGGCGATCAGCGCAAGCTGAAGGAGATTACAAGGAAACTGAATGAAGCTGCTCCGCTCGTCCAGAGACTTCGAAATGCACTGGGCGGGCACGTCGATACGGATCACGTTGCTACCGCGCTAAAGGAAATGGAGTGGGAACGCTTTGGATTTCTGGAAGTCGGGGCACCCTCTTGGCAGCGGCTCTTGACGGTGGTGCGCGTCCTACCGGAGAATGAAATAAGCTTGGCTGATTTCTCCGTCTCGTCCGGGCTGCACGCGGCTTAGGCGTTACAGCCAGTTAAGATACAGGCT
>Ga0210394_10002261_pt1 | contig 26906 bp, 19 predicted proteins | sample IncBWC12MmetaG_FD_160121 | JGI IMG/M metagenome (GOLD analysis project Ga0210394, IMG submission 160121) | Forest soil microbial communities from Barre Woods Harvard Forest LTER site, Petersham, Massachusetts, United States - Inc-BW-C-12-M | ecosystem: Environmental > Terrestrial > Soil >...
CTGGAAGCGGTAGCCGAAGAAGCGTCTTTGACCTGTACGGAGAAGGAGAAGGAACCGGCGAGAGAAGGAGTGCCGGAGACAACGCCGCCAGAACTGAGTGAGAGTCCGTTGGGGAGTGAGCCGCTGGTCAGGCTCCAGGTGTAAGGAGTGGAGCCGCCGGTGGCCGCAAGCGTGGCACTATACCCGCCCGCCACGAACCCTTCGGAAAGCTGTGAGGTTGTAATTTGTAACGTTGAAGTTGCATTCACGGTGAGAGTGGCTGTGCTGCTCGTTGCGCTTCCGACCGCATTGCTCACTACCACAGTGAACTGCGCTCCGCCGTCGGAACTCGTCGCAGCAGGCGTTGTGTAACTGGACGAGTTGGCGCGGCTTAAGGCGACACTATTTTTCTGCCACTGATAAGTCAGCGGAGCCGTGCCATTGGCCGTTACAGAGAACGTGGCAGTCTGGCCAACGGTGACTATCTGACTGGCTGGTTGCGCCGTGATCGATGGAGCCACCGCAGATGCATTAACTGTTAGCAAGGCCGCGCTGCTGATCGCGCTTCCAGCCGCGTTGCTCACGACAACAGTAAATTGCGCTCCATTGTCCGAACTTGTCGTGGCAGGCGTCGTATAGATGGACGAGTTCGCACCGCTTATGGCGGCACTATTTTTCTTCCATTGATAGGTTAACGGAGCGCTGCCGACGGCTGCCACCGAGAATGAGGCGAGCTGGCCCGCAGCGACCGACTGATTAGCCGGTTGCATGGTGATTGATGGCACCACCGGGGCAGGACTACTGCTGCTACTGTTGCCCTGAACCACCCCAGCGCATCCCGAATTCAGAATTCCAAGCCATACCGTCACTAAGACCAGGGCCCAACGATTCATCGCGTGTCTCTCTCACAAGATCTTCTGCGGCGGCGATTCAGCCGAATCGAATGGGAACAATCAGCCGAGCAGCGCATGTTCTTGCAGTCCGACCCAAATGGAACACGGGCGGGCTGTACGAGAGACGTTAAGCAGAATTAAGGGCGCTCACAACTGCTCGGAGGGCCAGAAAATGGGCGGTAAGGTTTCCATCTAGGAGGGCTGTGAGTCGCAGTCCTACACAGGCCAAAGGGTAGCGCGAAGCTCCTAACTACATGATAATAAATGGGATAGAAAAGAAGTAGAAAATCCGGGAAGGGGCATGAGGTACAGGACGCTTGTATCGGCCATTCAAGCCGTCATGTGTGTGCCTGAAGAGCAAATACCGGTGCAAGTGGATCGTCTCGCTGCAACGACAATTGGGCACGACTGGGCTGCCAGCTAAAGACCTTGTCGGCTTGAGCCCACCTCATTGCACACTAGACGTGCTAAGAGGATGCTAGCGTGATCTAAATGCGAGCACTTGCTTCGGAAAACTTCGATACCTGAGCGGCCATGAACTGTGGCGTCGCCGTTTGCGTTGGCCGGCCGAAGCAGTAGTACTCAAAACCGCGCTCCATCATCGCCTCCGGATTGAGCAAATTACGGCCATCAATCACCAGGGGCCGGGCCATCAGGCCGTGGATGCGCTCCCAGTCGAGCAGGCGGAATTCTTCCCACTCGGTGAGGATCAGCAGTGCGTCGGCTTCGCGAGCTACATCATATGGTTCGCGGCAACAGTGAATCTGGGGAAAAACATTTGAAGTCCTGTCCATTGCTTCCTGGTCATAGGCGCGGATCTGCGCGCCCTCTGCCAACAACCGGCGGAGAATTTCGAGCGACGGCGCGAAGCGTATGTCGTCGGTGTTAGCCTTGAACGCAAGACCGAGCACGCCTACTTTCTTGTCCTTCACGACCCAAAGGGCTTGGCGGATTTTCTCCAGGAACAGATCGATTCGGTGTTTATTCACGCGCTCGGCCTCCTTCAACATGCTGAAGTCCACGCCGGAGCGTTCGGCCAAGCGGATAAACGCCTGAACATCCTTCGGCAAACAAAATCCGCCGAAGCCGAGCCCCGCATCCAGAAACCTCGGTCCGATGCGCGGATCCAAACCCAGGGCGCGCGTCACTTCTTTGATATCGCCTCCGACTTTCTCGCACACATCAGCGATCATGTTGGCGTATGAAATCTTCATGGCCAGGAACGAGTTGGAAGCGTGTTTGATAAGTTCGGCGCTGCTGATGGTGGTAACCACCAGAGTTGGCGGCTTGGTGGTGGGGCATCCAGTCAAATGAACCGAGCATCGGAATCGCCGCTCCAGGATAGGGCGGTAGATCTCTCGTAATTGTCTTTCCGATTGCTCGTCTTCCACGCCAAATACGATGCGGTCCGGGTGAAGAAAATCCTCTACCGCGGTGCCTTCCCGCAGGAATTCCGGATTGGAAGCCACACGGAACTCTGCACCGCCATTCCGGCGGTACACTTCAAGCACGCGCTTCAATTGCTGCCCGGTTTGCGCAGGTACCGTACTTTTCTCCACCACCAGCTTTGACTCAGAGGCTTCCGTGGCGATGAGGCGTGCCACGTTGTCGATCGCGGAAAGGTCAGCCTCCCCGTTCTCCAGCGGCGGCGTACCGACGCAAATGAAAATGGCTTCTCCCCCTCGCACGGCCGCGCCTGCATCACTAGTAAACGAAAGTCTGCCCGAACGGTGATTTTCCGTCAGCATGGCATCGAGATGCTGCTCATAAATCGGAACGACGCCAGCCTTCAGAGTGGCGATCCGCTCCGGATCGTTGTCCGTGCAGACGACTTCATGCCCCGCTTCAGCAAGACAAGTTCCCGTCACTAAGCCCACATACCCACATCCAATCACCGAAATTCGCACCGTAGTCCTCCCAATCCCCTTCTCAAGTCTCCACGTTCGATTCGCGATCGACTCTCCTGAAAAAAAGCGATGCCAACCGGCACCCGGCGTTAGCAAAGTGCCTTTTTACCGATCCTTCAAACCTTCCACCTGGAACCCTATGCGAACTGGATATGTGCAACAATCCGGTAAAAACTCGAAATCCAATGCCGGTGAAACCCCGATGAGGCGGCTTGCTGAACACTGAGGTAAGGGGACCTCTAGCGAGGGACTCGCAGCATAGCCACACTGGCCCGTTCACCCTAATTTGGGCTCGCCAGTGCAAGGAGCTAGGAGCGAACAAGGCTAAGTCGTTATCGACTGCAGGATACGTTTGCCTGCGGCGTAAGCAAAGAGCGGCAGATCAAGGATTCCCGGTAGTGGGTCTTCCCACGAGAAGATGGCAGATTCCAGCGGGCCGCGAAGCGATCGCAGATAATCGCGCAAGGAAAGCCGGCCTGCGGCAACTTCTTCCATGGCCAATCTCAAATCCGCAGTCCAGTGCACCCAACGCGCTCCTGCCCGTCCGCGCGATTTGGGAACCGGCTCACCTCGCGTTAACAGCCAAAGAAGGTATGGGAAATCAACGCCAGCACGTCTGGAAAGCGTGTGCCAGCCCCAAACTCGCGGATTGATATCTAAAACCTTGAATTGACCGCTGCGCGGATCTTTCTTGAACTCAACTTCCGCCAGGCCGGTGAAGCGGACCGCGGCCAGCAAGCGTTCTGCGGGTTCGATGACTTCTGGCTCGTCAACTGTCTCAACATAAGTACTTAGCTGCCCAAAATCCCTGGGGAATTGACGCGTGCGCCTTGCCACAAGAGAGGCCAGAGGGCGTCCGTCCTTACAGAGAGCAGCATAGGAGAACTGCGCCTCTCCTCCGCCAGGGATAACTTCTTGGATGATCAGATTTTCGGGGGAGAGTAGCGCACTGGCCTCATCGTACCGGCGGAGCAGCGAGTCGTGATTTTCGACCAGCCATGCTTTAGGAACAGCGAGAGTGCTTGGGCGCAGCCGGATCGCGGGCTTGAGAATAACCGGAAAGGGGCAATCAATCCGTGCGAGTTCTTCCCGGTTCGAGGGGCAGGCGGTCCATGGCTGATGAATCTGAAGTCTTTCCGCAAGCCGATGCAGTAGACGTTTGTCGCACGCCCATCGTAGCTTCTCCCAGGCGGGGACTGTTACCCGATACTTGCTCGCGAGCAGATCGTGATTGCCAGAGACTAGTCCAACCGTGTAGTCGTCCGTCGGAATAAGCATCCAGCCATCCAGCTTGTGCGTGGCGCAAAGCGCCTGCAGAAATTCGACCTTTCCACGGTCGTCCCCAGCAGGCCATGGCAATCTTTGGCGGACATAACGCGAGGCCGTTGCAACCAGATGACCGCCCTGATTGATTACCCAAACGGGGATCCCTCGTCGTCCCAGACTTCTCACCACTCCGAGGGCTCGATAATCCGCGCCCATCACCAAGGCGCCGCAGGTGTCCGTGGTGATTGCTGCACCCCGTGCCGAGGACTCGATCAGGTTCGGTATTGTGGCTGTAGCGGCCATGATTTTTGTGAAACGCCATTCATACTAGTTTCTCTGAGGATTCCAAGAGCCACCGCGCGGGACGCAAATTCCCCTCCGGCAACGAACCGCATGAGGGGGCCAAAACTCCAGGCTGCCGGTGCCCCAAGGAAATGCAAGCCCGGAACCGAAGATTGGAATCCAGAATCAAGCTGCGGGTAACCCTCGGTTCGCCGAATCCCTTCCAGGAGGCGTCCAGACAGGAAAGGGTAGCGAGCGATGTCTACTCGATAGCCAGTGGCGAGCAGCACATGATCGACGAGCCGCTCGGTGGTGTCGCTCAATTTGAGTCTCACGTGCTCGCCTGCCGGTGAAGCTGAAATGACTGCGGTGCCGGTCTTGATTCGGAGCGCCGCACAGCGCGGGTTTAGCCATCCCGCACCAGCGGGCCGGATGGCGCGTTTTCCCCAGCTAGTCTGCAACGACCGAGGTATGCGCCGGAACACATTTGGACGGGCCACAAGATGACTGAGCCCGGCTTGTCCCACATCGGGCGGCGCGTACAACAACCGCGCAACCGGCCGAAAAGTATGAAACCATTTTTGACGCCACAGCCAGCGTACGAGGGGAGCTCGGGCCAGCACTTCGACCTCAGCACCTCCCTCATGAAGCAATGCGGCGGATTCCAACGCACTTTGCCCTGCGCCGATCACGGCTACAGTCTTGCCCGCGAAGCGGCTGAGGTCGCGGTGTGCGCAAGCATGCGAAGCAAGGCTGAATGGCAGACTCCTGAACTCCGGCGGCTGCCATGCGAAAGGCATTATTCCGGCGGCAATAATGACTCGCCGCGCCTTCCAGGTTTCCCCATTTTCCAGAGTCAGCTGAAAACCCTGTCCATTTTTTTCGACTCGATCCACCTTTCGGGGGTTCAAGTTGGGAACGGCTTGCGACTGGAACCACCGTCCGTAGTCGATAAAACGGTCAAGAGGAAGCGGTCCGGTGATCTGGTTTCCACTCGCTGTCGCATAAGCTTGCAACGTGTGGGACCGAGAAGGATCCGAGAGGTGGGATCCTGCTAGTGGGGAGCGAAGCAACATCCCCTTCGGCATGTGCTGTTCCCAAAAAGACATCGGCTCGCCGAAAACACAAACGTCCATACCGTCGGCGACCCGCAGGTGAGCTGCTGCCGACAAACCGTAGGGGCCGGCTCCCACAATTGCTATGTCACAAGTCGTCATAGTGCCTCATTCAGTCCGAAATGAACTGCTCCTGAGCTTCGAAGTCCAAACCCAAAGTGCTCAAACCCCTAGCCCGCCAATCATCGAACGCAGACTACCTGCCCTCGCATGTACGAACAATCCGGTACCTAACGGAATAGCGCGTGGGGAAAAGCCTGAAGGGATGGGCCGCGAATCTGAGGACGAAAGGCTGTTTGCCCTTGCGACGTTTGGTGTTTTTTTTCAGCACTAGGATCCAACCTTGGGCTTGCCTGATTCTCGGAGCAATCACAATTCAACCCGCAACTCCGGCCAGAGAACTACTTGGCCATTTAACAGCCATTCCCTGAAACTGCAATCCGACTCCAAACCGTCCGTCGGGGAGCCGTTCACAGTAAACAACCCGAGCCAGGGTACGAAGATCGCCCACGACCGAGCTGATCATGAGCCGCTCGTTTAAGTCTCTAGCGTGCTGGGCAAAGATACGAATGCCCAGCGAACAGACGTTTTCCGTAATAGTCCTCTCCGTCGTGGCAGGGTCCAAAGGGCTGGAGATCTGCACCGGGATCGCTACCGAAATCCGTTTCTCAAGGCGTCCAGACCGCACAGGCATTTGTCAAATAACCTTTCAAACTTGATTCCGTTCGTTGGCACCGGGCTGGACGATGCCAGAAAGCTTCGAAACCTGAAAAAAGTTGAGCGATGGTACTCCTCACTGAGCCATAAGGCCCTATTGAGCCTATGAATTTGCCGCCGTCTCGAAGCGCGATTTCGATCGGTGCCGCTTCTGCTCGTACATGGCTTTGTCGGCCTTCATCATCAATTCTTCGATGGATGCGTGGCTACACGGATCGAATCGTGCGAGGCCTAAACTGACGGAAATTTCACAGCGACTCTGTTCCGCGCTAACCGATTTCAAACGCTCGAAAAACCGCGCCCTGAATCTACGGAGGCGGCCCATTCCTCTGGTGCCAACATAGCTGGTTGCCACAGGAATTCAATCCAGTGAATCACCCATTTCTGGTGAGTGAAATCACCTCAATCTATCTGCAGGCCCTTTCGGAGGGCCGTTAGGGCTGAATCAAACCGCGGCGGATGGCATAGCGAACCAAGCTTGCTGTTTCGTGGACGTCCAGCTTCTTCATGAGCCTTGCTCGGTGCGACTCGGCAGTTTTTATACTGATCCCCAGGTGTACCGCAACTTCCTTCGTGGATTTTCCTTCACCAACCAATTGGAGAACCTGGCGTTCGCGACCTGATAAGGGATCCGCAGAGACATACATTTTGGATAAATAAGCGTCGACAACCGTCCGCGAAATGCTCGGGCTAAGGTATACGGATCCGCGGGAAACTTCTTGTATCGCATGCACGAGGTCTTCCGCCGCTTGGCTCTTCAGTACATATCCTCGGACACCGGCGCGCAACGACTCCGTGACATATTGATCCTCGTCGTGTTGCGTAAGCAGAATCACCTTTACTTTTGGCGATGATTTTCTTAGTTCTCGCGCAGCGTCAACGCCATTCAAGATCGGCATGCTGATGTCGATGATCGCCACGTCAGGCTGGGTTTTCTCTACCGAACGAATCGTCTCTTGTCCGTTGGAGGCCTCGGACACAATTTGAAATCCCTGTTTTTCCAGCAAAGCCTTTAGCCCCTGGCGAATCAGGGCATGATCGTCGGCAAGAAATACGCGTGTAGTCATCGAATCGCGGCAAGAGTAAGGAATTCCAGCACTCTCAGGCAATTGGGTCGATGCCTCTATTGTTCTGGGGGAAAGACCTGATCCGTGATGGAACTGATGAAGGAAAAGCATTCACAACAATTCCCCATAACACTGAATCCGAAGGACTTGTGAGGAGCATGAGCAAAGAAGGTCGACAGCCTACTCCAGGATCCATCACCGGTCCTCAAAATGATTCCTAAGATGGGAGGTAGAATCGTCTCGAGGAACTAACTGACTCGGTCTCGCTCTCCGCCAGGATGAGCCGAGCATTGATGCCCGGCTTGTGATTGGCTTGGCGGAGGTGACGGACTGCACCGAGAAACCTTCGAGCACGAATGAAACTTGAACGTCGTTCCACAAATAGAGAGAGGCCGGAAGAGCTCTCTTATATCCAATTCGAACCGGAAGGTGGCGGAATTGTCGTCAATGCTTCCGAGCAAGGACTTGCTTTCCACGCCGCGGCCGCATTGCGACAGACCGGGCCGATCCAACTTTGCGTTTCACCCAATCCCATGCAGCAGATCAAACTCACCGCCGAGATTGTTTGGATAGATGACACGAAAAAATCTGGCGGCGTAAAATTCGCAGAGCTCACAGCGGAAGCCAGGAATCAAGTTCTTCAGTGGCTGTCTCAAACCAGTGAATCGCTGGGGCAAACGAAAAAGTTCACGGATCCATCGCGCACACTTGTGGAAGAAACGGGCCCTGCCGCCCGCCCGGAAAACCGAACACCTGAACTACAATCGCCCATTCCGCACAATGCCATGCCAGTTGGCTTCGATTCTGCGACACCGCTGGTACGTCGAGTTCCTAGCATCCAAGCGACGGGATCCTTGCCGGCTCCATTTTCGCGCGAAGTCCAGGTTTCTGTTTTGCATCCACGGCTTCTGCGTGGCCTCACAACTACGCTTCTAATTCTCGTTTTCCTTTTTCTACCAGTCTATTTCATACGAAACCTCCGCCAGGAAATCGGCGACACACTCGTCCGCATTGGAGAGAAACTCAAAGGCAATCATGATCCCCAATTTGATGCCTCTTCGTCGAAACCAGCTCAGATCCCCAGCCCAAATTCGGTGACGCCATCCTCTGTCGCCAACCCAAATCCAGGGACCTCCGCAAACCAGGCTTTAGATCAGTCCGACCAAGTTGCATCCGCTCACACAGTGCAGCGGGCAGTGAATTCCGCGGACTTCCCACTTGTGGATCGCCAGAATTCCCCGAAATCCGTTGCACTCGCCCGTGCGAGGAAGAGCCGCAGCGCGCTTGCACGGCAGCTCTGGTCTGCGTTGGGCGCGGGCGACAGCTCGGCAGAGGTTCGGCTAGCACAGCTTTATCTGACGGGTGATGGGGTCCCAAGAAGTTGCGACCAGGCGCGGGTCCTGCTCAGTGCGGCATCGAAAAAAGGCAATATCGAGGCTTTACGGCAGTTGCAGCAGCTCAAGAAGAACACCTGCCGGTAGCATAGAGGCCATACAGGAAACATCGAACAGCGGAACTCGAACCATCAGGAAACCAGTTGGGAATCCGAGGCAGCGCCCGCGGGCATTCCCATTCAAGGCTGGACCAAACCCCGGCGGACCGCGTAGCGGGTGCTCTAAAGGCCGTCATATCTCCGCATGACGGACCACGTGACGGGGCCATCTTGAAATTTTATTCCGATGCCGTAGCGGTTGTTTGGGAGCCTCTCAGAGTAAACTACCTGGGCCTAAACCGAGTCTTCGTTCAGGGGAGTCACTCGCACCTCATCTCCAGCTTGCCATGCGTGGTTCGAGAATATGCGCGCGCCATGCGCACTGATGTTATCAGTGAACGTCCGCTCTCCATCGGTCGCCGCACTTACTGCTGGTGCGAGGCGCAGTACGACGATGATTGGCAGCCGCCTTTCCATTCTGCCTCAGCAAGGTCAGCAGGGCGCCGCACAAGCACTATCAGTGGCTGGGAAGATTGCGTCCGTTCTCCGAGAAGGGTTAGCAATGAAGAACGTATGAGCCATCAGTGTCCACGTCACTTCGTAAGCCCGGCGAAGGCAACTGACTCAACTCCGTTCTGTCTGGGGACTCTTCCAAAGAATTCTTTCCCATTCCTTTCGAGGAGTCCCAAAACAATTATTGTCATATCCGCAAGGGGGAGTACCCTTGTCGAATTGCTGCAACCCCTCTCACACTTAATTGCCAAAGATTGAGGGAAATCCGCGACGCGAAGGGTCTAAAGCCAGGGCCGCATTGAACGGGAGACTAGCACAGTTTCTGACTTGTGTTGTGAGCTAAAGCCGAGAAAACTACGAATGGCTGGCTTGTGCCTGATAAACGCTTACAGGAGAAGGCGAATTTATGATTGAGAACTGTCAGGAACTACGCTGAGCGGGATTTTTTCCATTCTAATGGCGGCAGTTCTAAGTGACCTGCATTGTGAAGATATGCCCTAGCATGTGCTGCAGCTCTCTCTTTTCCATGTTCGATATCATCCACTGCCTCGGAGGGTGCGATCCAATTCTTCGCGGTCACATTGTACACAGATGCCTGCACCCCCTGTGCATTGTGTTCCGAGAATAACCGCAGGTGTTCGTCACCCACTCGGACTTCCGCCCAAACACCTTGGTCCAACATCGAGGAACTCCGGAAAGACGAGATTTCGCCGCATCCAGTCTACCGGTTTAAGGGAAACTTCGCTTATCCGCCCGGTAAGTAATTCCTGCCCGGTAATTAATTCCCTGTAGGGCCTTCCCGGTATAACGGATTTTCTGCCGTAGGTGTCGAATTTCCACACCGTCAGGTGTTAATGGCTTTTCGCTTTCTTCCATAACATGCTGAACGGCCACAACTTCCGTTTTTCTGAAGGTGCTTGGCATAGCCATTGCACCTGTCCGCGTGGGTGACACATTCACCCAAGGAGAGCTGTATGAAAAAAGGACCATACCGCAATGCCGGGCTAGCACTCCTAGCACTGGCCGCCTGCTTCTTCCTGTGCAAGCCCGCGGCCGCACAGTCCACTCCAGCCCAAGACACGAGGCCGGTTCAAGATCGCGACGCCAACCGCACGGAACTGGCAAATTTCGATCGCTTCCTCGATAGTGATCGGGAAATTTCCGAACAGCTCCGGAAAGATCCCTCTCTCGTGGATAACCGGGAGTTCGTAAAGAACCATCCGGCTCTGCAAACGTATCTGCAGGACCACCCAGGGGTTCGCGAGGCAATCAAACAGGATCCGAACGGCTTCATGCACGCAGAAGCTCGTTTCGACCGCCGCGAAGACAATCGCGACCGCGACATTAACCGAGAGGAGCTGGCGAATTTCGACCGGTTCCTGGACAGCCACCGCGAGATTTCCGAGCAACTTCGCAAAGACCCTTCGCTGGTAGATAACGGAGAATTTGTGAAGAACCATCCTACTTTGCAGACCTATTTGCAGGATCATCCCGCAGTTCGCGAGCAGATAAAGAGTGATCCGAATGCCTTCATGCACGCAGAGGATCGTCTGGACCGTCGTGAAGACAACCGCGACGCCAACCACGCGGAACTGGCAAATTTCGATCGCTTCCTCGATAGCCATCGGGAGATTTCCGAGCAGCTCCGGAAAGATCCTTCTCTCGTGGATAACCGGGAGTTCGTAAAGAACCATCCTGAACTGCAAACGTATCTGCAGGACCATCCAGGGGTTCGCGAGGCAATCAAACAGGATCCGAACACCTTCATGCAGGAGGAAGCTCGCTACGAGCGCCGCGAGGATGGCATGGACCCCAATCGTGACGGCCGCCATACGGACGCCGATCGCGACATCGCTCACCGGCACTTTGGAGAGTTCCTCGGTGGCCACACCGACGTCGCGGAGCAGCTCTCCAGAAATCCTTCTTTGGTTAAGGACCAGAACTTCATGGACGGCCATCCCGAACTCAAGGCATACCTGAATTCGAATCCCGACGTTCGCGAAAACTTGATGTCCGACCCCGATGGATTCGTCAAAGCATCCCAGCAATTCAGCACAACCAATGGCCAATCCGTGAAGCCTCCGGCGGCCAAGCCCAAACCGAATCAGTAACACTCAAGAGCACTCCAGGTTGGAAGGCTGCGAACTGGCCTTCCAATCCTGCGAGTGCCGGGATTCTCTGTGATCGCGCAGTCGTTCGGTTGCGGACATGAACTCGGTTGCAAGTTCAGTTGGGCCCAGATACGCGCTCAGGAGGTCATATGAGATTCAAAAGTTTTTTCGTTCTGGCTGTCGTCTTGGCCACTGCGGTTCCCAGCAGGGCTGACAAGGACAAAAAGAAGAAAGAACCCGGACGGGCCATGCTCGAAAAAATGGACGCTGTCCCATGCGGTGCCAAGCAGAAAGGCGTGACCGGCTTGGGTAGCATCTGGGCATCCGTGGGTATCACGTCTATGAGCTCCGATGAAAAGCTCTGCCCGCGTTATTTGCTGCGCTCCGACGACATGGAGTACGAGATCCAGCCCAAGGATAAGAAGCACGCGGCGGTTTTGCCGGTCGGGAAGGAAGTCGTGTTTAAAATCAAGAACGACCACATGACCGTCAAGTGCCCGGACGGAGATAAGAAATCGCGGGACTATGAAGTAGTGGCGATGAAGCCGACAAGCCCGGAACCGGATAGCGGCGCGCAGAGCTCGTCCGCCAAGAACGACAGACCTTAGCAACGCGCGCCAGGTCACCCAGCCTTCTTCTCCCTGCGCATGAACACTTTCGAAAACAGGGGAAGGGGGAGGCTCGATAAAAGTGAACCCCTACGGTTTGATCTTCGGCACCGGGGTTAGCGCCGCAGGCAGTGATTTGGCACCCGACCCACTGGTCGAAGTAATACGGTCCCGAATACTGAAGCAGGTGGTGCCGGGCATAAGAGTCGAACCTACACAACCTTGCGGTCCCCGGATTTTGAGTCCGGCGCGTCTGCGAGTTTCGCCACTCCGGCTAAATCATTCTCCCGAACTACTTTCTTGGAGCAATTTTGGAGCAGCACAAGGACGGCCCGGAACTCGTAAGCGCAACCGGAGCAACGACTTGGATTGAATTTGCGTCCACTTAGAAGGCAGACGCTCTATCCAACTGAGCTACGGGCGCCTCGTTCTCTGCAATTGTATCATTGAGTGAAAAGTTCCGGCGGATCCGCCGCCTATCGCTGATGGGTATTACCAATAAACCGCACATCCGCGCGCTTCGACCGCGCCTATCCATTCTGGCGCTTCTAGCCCATCCACCCACCGCAAATCTAGTTTTTCCAGCCGTGGCAGCTCCGCGAGCGTGGCTGGCAAATTCGTTAGTGGGTTGCCGCGCAGGTCCAGGAGCCGCAGCTCGCGGAGCCCTCCAATCGATTCCGGCAACGTACTCAACGTATTGTCTCTGAGATGTAACTCTCGCAAGCGCGATAAATCCGCAATCGAATCCGGGAGAGACGTCAGGGAATTGTCGGAAGCTCGAAGCTCGATCAAACTCGACATGCTGGATACGCATTCCGGCAACGCTTCGAAGGCGTTCTCGCTGATGTTCAGGTACCGCAGCTTTGTCAGTTTCGCGAGCGACCCTGGCAGGGAATTGAGCCGGTTGTCGTGAAGATATAGGAAATCACTCAGGCATTCGAGCTCCGCCAGTCCCTCCGGCACCGACGTCAGAGCATTGTGTCCTAGATCCAGCATGCGCAGCTTCTTCAGCCACCCAATCTTCTCGGACACTTCCGACAACTCGTTATCAGCCAGGACCAGGCTCTCGAGCTCGCTCTTTTCCCACACTAAATCCGGCACGCGCCCGAGCCGCTTCTTCCACAAGTTCAAATGTTTGGAGGGATCCCGCACGCTCGGAATGCTAGCGCAATCCAGCCCGCGAAGTCGCGCCCGGCTGCATCGCCAAGCCGGGAACTCCCCGGCAAGCCCTAGCTTTCTCGAACTGCTTCGTTGACACCGCCTGCGATTAAGGAACGACGATGGATGCCTCGTTCGAACGGACGCTCTCAACGCCGCCAGAAGCCGCCGCGGTCACAACGTAAAAATAGGTGCCCACTGCAGTGATGGTGTTGTCCTGGAATCCAAATGTGGCCGCGTTCACCGAAGTAACCAGGGTGTACGGGCCGCCGGAGGTTGTGCCACGGTACAGGTTGTAGCCAGTTACGCCAGCGGAAGAGCTCTGCGTCCAGCTCAGAATCACGTCGGTTGTCCCGGCGATAAGTGTTGCCGTCAGATTGGTGGGTTGCTGCGGCGCTATATTTATCGAAAGCGCTTCGGTATACGATTGCGCCGGAGTAGAGCTGTCCGTGGCCTGGATCACAAACGAAAAAGCGCCCGCCGTGGTCAGCGGCCCGGTCAACAGCCCCACCGTTGGCGTGGACGTTGTCACGGAAAGCTCCGGTGGCAAGTTCCCCGAGGAATAGTTGTAGGTAAACGGAGGAGTGCCGCCCGTGGAAGTCAGATTCTGCGAATAATTGGCGCCAACGGTTGACGCGGGCAGCGTATTGGGAGTCGTTCCAGCGAACAATGGAACCACTGTGAGCGCAAATTGCTGGCTCGCGGTGGACGACGGCGGTCCAGCACTCACCGCCTGAATCGCAAATATGTATGTGTTAGGCGCAGCCGTAACCGCGGAGGATGTGAGCGCACCCGTTGCCGGATTCAGCGTAATGCTCGGGGGTAGCGCGCCTGATACGACGGAGAAGGTAAGCGCTCCTCCTGCTCCACCCGTGGTTTGAATTTGCGCTGAATAAGGAATGGCAGGCGATCCCGAGTTCGAAGGCGCATTGGGTAATGTCGCTGGAGTGATCGCCAACGGTCCCACGATCTGCAGGCTCAATGTCGCCGTGGACGTCTGCGGCGGCGTGCTGCTATCCGTGATTTGCACCGGGATGCTAAAGGTGCCGAGTTGTGTCGGAGTACCCGTCAAAATTCCGTTCGCCGAAAGGCTGAGGCCAGGAGGCGGAGCATTGATGGTCGACCACGTCACGGCGCCCACGGCACCATGTTGGAGCAGAACCTGCGTGTACGGCAGATTCTGTACGCCCACCGGCAAAGTCGTGGGAGTCGTTATCACGATGCCCGGAGTCAATGTAGGCGGATAGAAGATCTCCGAATTGGGGATCGTCACGCCGGACGCGTTGACCCCGCTCGCAAGTAACACCGTACCGTCAGGCGCAACTGCTTGCCGCTGGCCAGTCTGCACCGTGGTGAATGGAGAAGTGGCGCTGAACGTCCCGCTCGCCGGATTGAAAATGTCCGCGTTTGCACCGACAGGCAGGACCGACAAGCCTGCGCCGGCGCCGATGAAAATCGTGCCGTCGTCAAGCAGCATCGAAAAGTACTGCCCTCGTGGGACCGACATGCTGCCGGTCGGGGAGAAAGTTCCCGCGACAGGATCATAAAGTTCCGCCGTAGCCGTCAGTGCCGTAGCCGCGCCGCTGGGCGTCAGCCCCCCCGCTACGAGAACCTTGCCGTTGTAGAGCAAAGCAGAAGCGTGATTCCCACGTGCCGTGCCCATGCTGCCGGTCAGAGTGAAGGTATCCGCTATCGGATCATACAGTTCAGCGGACGCGAGTGGATTCCCGTTGGTATCGAATCCTCCGCTAATCAGCACTCGCCCATTCGTAAGAAGGTCCGCATGCTGGATCTGCCGGACGGAGTTCATTGTGTGAGTTGAAGCGGTGAAGATTCCGACGACAGGATCATAGAGTTCCGCGCTTGCCAGCGAGTTGCCACTGGTGTCGTTTCCTCCGGCAATCAACACTTTTCCATTGGGAAGCAATGTAGCGGTGTGCTCGGCCCGCGGGCTGGTCATCGGTGCGGTCGGGAGCGCAAACGTATTGGATGTCGGGTCGAAAATCTCCACGCTCTGTATGGAGGAGATCGTGTCGTTGAACCCTCCGGCGACAAGCACTGTCCCATTCGAGAGCAGCGTCAACGTGTGATCCGCTCGCGCCACATTCATCGGGCTGATTGCGGTGAAACTATGCGCCACCGGATCATAAAGTTCCGCACTCGTCGTAACGCCAGTGCCATTCCCGTTTACCGCTCCTCCCGTTATCAGAATCTTCCCGTTGGGAAGAGCGATCACAATGTGATTGCGACGGGCGGTGTTCATGCTCGCGGTGTCGCAATAGCCAGTCACGTTGAATAAATTGGAGATCGCCGTCAGACCCTGAACGTTGGCCAGCAGCGAAAATCCATTCTGCCCTCGATTAACGGTCAGGTCCGGGAACGTCGCCACGCCGAGACCGTTGGTGGCTTGCGCCAGCGTTCCTCCCAGAACCGCCGTCGAGCAGGGCAGCGGGTTTTGCGACAAGCTCATCGTCACAAGGGCGTTTGCGATCGGCGCATTGGTGTTGTCCGCCACGCGCACCAGGATGGGGCTTCCCGCAAGAACCTGTTCGCCGATGGAATTCGCCGGCTGGGTGGTGAACGTAACGTTCCCGCCGGTCGCGGCGGCGAACGCTATCGTGTAATTCGCTGAGGCGAACTGGTTCGGGTTCGCACTATCGTGCACGGAGACGCTAAAGCTGATCGTGGGCGCTTGCGGATTCGTGATGCTGAGCGCCCCATTGCTTTGCAGCGTTACACCAGTCGCCGGAGCCGGCGGACCAAACACATACCCGCCAATCCCACCCGTCGCGCTCAGTTGCGCCGAATAAGAAACACCGATAGTGCCGCTAGGCAACGTCGCCGGCCCAATCACGATGGGATTCCCAACGCGAATGCTAAACGTCCTGGACAGCACGACCGGCGGCAAAGCCGAATCCGTCCCCGTTGCCTGAACCGTGGAGCCCGCCACGTTCATGGTCGTCGGAGTGCCGCTGATCTGGCCCGTAGTTGGGTTGATGGACAATCCCGGAGGCAGACCTGTCGCCGCCCAAACGATCGGCGAAGTTCCCCCGGTCGTGCTGAACGGGAACGCCACATACGGTTGGCCAACCACGCCATCATTAATGATTCCCGGCACGTTCTCCAGGAATACGTTGTTCACAGGAATCGAGAAGGTCTGCGACGCCTTGTTGGCGGGCGTGGCACCATCCGCAACCTGAATCGTCACGGAATTCGGCCCCAAAGACCCAGTTCGGCCTGTGATCAATCCAGAGGAACTCAAGCTCATTCCCTGCGGCAATGCGCCGCCAATGATGCTCCAGGTATCCGTTCCAGGCTTTCCTCCCGTGGACTGCAACTGGAAGGAATAAAGACCTTGGTCAGCCTGATCGGTCGCGGGCAACGTAGCCGGGGATAGGATCGATAGCTGCCCATAAACAGGAGGCGCGGTCAGAGTCGTATTTCCAGGATTTGCGAGAACCGTCTGCGTGTTCACCGCCTGAGCGATCGTCACCGGAGTAATCACTGTCAAAGGATTGAACGGAACCAACTTCGAGGGATTCACCACTCGAACTGTAATGTAGGCTGTCTCGCCTGGCGCCAAAGTCACCGAAGCTTCGTTCGGCGTTGCGTTGGTGATGTCCGGATTGCCGAGATTGGGGTCGGTTGAGGTATACAACTTCGGATTTACGATGTTCGCCACCGTGACCCAATGCGTTTGCGTCGTGAGCTGGCAACTAATCGCCGTCGGCGTCTGGTAAAGCTTGTTGACGATCAGTTGAAATACGATGCCCCCCGGCGGCGTCTGATTTGTCGCAGTTTTGACTGTGTAGGTCGCCGTCGTATTCCCGGTGTTGGTCATCGGGTAAATCACATCCTGAATCGCCCCGTTGGTGACGTCCGGATTGGTGACATCGGGGTTGGTAATATCCGGGTTTGTGACGTCCGGGTTCGGAATGCTGGTGTTTGTAACGTCAGGATTCGTCGCGCTGACATTGGTGACGTCCGGATTAGTGACGTCGGGATTGGTGATGTCCGGGTTTGTGATATCCGGATTGGTGACGTCGGGATTGGTGACGTCCGGGTTTGTAATGTCCGGGTTTGTGACTTCGGCGTTGGTCACGTCGGGATTCGAGACACCTGAAACTGTCGCACCCGGGTCGGTGATGGTCGGGTTGGTTGCGTCCGGATTGAGCACAGCGGATGCACTGAGCCCGTTCGCGACCACCGATCCGCCGATGGCGCTAATCTGAGCAACGTTCACAGTTACCGTGGCATGCGGGTTGCTCGACGTCACGAAGACACTGCGCGAAACCGATGAAAACGCCGGGATCGTCAGGTCCAGGGTCGTCAACTGCGAAAATTGTAAAAACGAAGCGGCGCCACCCGTCGGCTGATTTGCGATCGTGAAGCGGACAAAGATCTGCTGATTCGCCACGTTCTGCGCTTCGACCGCGAAGGCCCGCTGGAACGGAACTGTCTCAGTGACGCCGGAAGAGTTGGTGAAGGTGGTCGTTCCGAGCGGTTTCGCGTTTCCCGGAGCACCGACAATAAGCCCGCCCGTTATTTGCGCCGTATAAATGTTCTGATTGCGCATTCCTTCCTGCCCCGTTTTGCAACTAACGGTCTTGCCTGGCTGGAAAATGCTAGGTGTGTTCAGGGGTACCGCCGGTGTGTAATTCGCCCAATTGCCGTCCGCGGGTGGCACAACGTCGCGATTGTCCGTCCACGTCGCATGGAACAGTGGATTCACGCTGGGCGTAAAGTTGTACGCCCACGAACTTCCGTTCGGCACAAAAAGTGGAGAGGGAACGACCTCAATGTAATCGCCAAGGAACGGTTCCGTTCCTTCCCCGAATAGCGGCAAGTTCGGCACGTTGAACTTAAACTGTTCGATGTCCGGCATGCCTGGGTTGACGCAGCACCCGTACGCATACTGCGAAACCGACACCGACGGCCCGAGCGTAACGGTGGGGAAAATTCCAAGCTCCAATACTCGCAAATCAATCGTATGGCGGCGCAACGTCAGGCCGGCATCGTCAATATAATTCGTGAATACCAGTCCGGTCTCCGCCGGCGTTAGCGCCAGTTCGCCTTCCGCTTCCAGTGTTTCGCCGTAACCCGTGGGACTCGTCGCACTCGGCGTGTAGAAGCCTGCATAGTGATCCAAACGGAGATCGTAGTAAAGAAGCGTGAGTCTTCCGTTGGCAAACGTGATTGCCGGCATGATTTGGTGCCCGCGTCCGGACGGGTTGCTCTGCGTATTCTGTGATGGGTTGTCCACCATGATCGCCGGCGTCCAGTGCGTGCCATCGATCGAGCCCGCTGCAACGACTCGTGCGTCGCCGCTGGCAGTTAGCCCGCGCGCCGAAAACGCTACGTACACAAATCCGAAAAAGTCCGTCGTGATCGATGGATATGCGTTGGTGCGGAATGACGTGGGCGAGGTCCCCTGGTCGAACGGCTGAAACGTCGAAATCCGCACCGGTGCGCTGAAGCTCTTCCCCGCGTTGGTTGACTGCGCCACCATGATGGCGTCCGGGACTCCCGTCGACGAAAACTGACGCCACGCGACATACACATTCCCATTGAGCGGGTTGACTGCGATGGCGCTTCCCTGGCTCGTTGTGGTTCCCGTGTTGATCTGGACCGGCGTGCTCCAGGTCACGCCGCAATTCGTCGAGCGCGTGAACATCATGTGCGTCGGCGTGGAATTACCTTTCGTCGCGGCGAGAAAATCCGTGTACGCGATGTAAACATTCCCGGCTGCAAACGATTGAGGCACCGCAAGCGTGCCGCCGCCAGGCCCAGTTCCCGGTTCGTTCGCCGTGAACGAACACGTGGACGCGCCCGCGCGCGGAATATCCACCGCCATCGCCGGCTTGTCCAGAAACTGCGAGCTGTTGCCCGTCGCCACAATGTGCGTATCAATGTAGGTGATTGGATCAGTGTTCTCGTTGTTATTCAGGTCGTTGTAGCGCGCCACGAAAATGGAACTCATGGAACTTGCCGTGGTCGGACTCGTTGCGCGGTCAAACGCCAGACCCGCGTAGTAAAACATTCCATTCGTCCCCGCTCGCACCACCGGGTCCGAGGCCGCCTGATATTTCCCACCTAACGCTCCGTTGTCTTTACACTGTGGGACAGTCTGCTGCACGCAGCCCGGAAGCAGCGTGCTCTGCCACGTCAATCCGCCGTCGAACGACTTGAATAATCCGAGCCAGGAATCGCCGGTTTCCGCGCCACCACTCAGCGCCAGTTCAAGATCAACCGTTCGATAGTCGTTCGCGCCCGCCAGAATATGCATGGGATTGCGCGTCGAAACCGCCATGGATGGCTCGTTCTGCCGCTGCAGAAAGGGATCGCCCGTCGGCCACGTCGTCCCCGACACCATGTTGACGTTTGTTCCCGCCACTTGCGCCGTCGCCGTTGGCGACAGCCAAAGCGCTCCAATCAACACCAGGACAAGGATGGAACACAGTGTTCGCACACACATTTTCACGGTGGAGCTCCTAACAGGACTTAGTCGCTCAACACTGCAGGCGGCTAGCCATCTTCACAGGAGCGAGCATCTGTGAACACGGCGAATCGATTACCTGTGGAAGTCAATAGTGGAGGGGACTTGCCACGTCTCGAGCAACCGATGCGGAAGTCTCTTGCGAAAGCGCCGGAATGTCAAGCTACAGTTTTCTGGAGGCCCTGCTTAACCATGGCGCCCCGGGCGCCCAGGCTCCTTGCCCTTAACGTAAGTTACTTGAAGGATTTTATATCCAGAACACGTTGATAAATATGAGTTTGGGCAATCTAGTGATGGGCAAGCCGCCGCTGCGCATCCGCTACCAGTGCATCCCCCGCACCTTTTTCTTTGATGGACAAAAACGTCTGGTAAGACTCGGCCGCTCCCGGGCTGTTCAATCCCTCGCGCGCTCGCCCTTGGTAGTAATAAACTGCCGGCAACAAATGATAACTCGGCACATCGTCGAGAAACACAGACGTCGCTTCGCCCCTCCGCTTCAGGCACACGTCGAACTCGGAGGATGCTTCCGTGAACGCCCCGGCATCGAGATACGCCCGCCCCATATCAAAATGTCCCAGCCAGCTATCGGCAAGTTTTTGTGCCTCCCCGAACGAATTCAGCGCGTCATGCGCATTACCCTTCTTGAGCAACGCTTCGCCCGAAATTAATTTCGCATAAATCTGCGGCTCGGTTTCCAGGCGCTGCGAAAGCGGCGCCACCAGCGCCAGCGCTTTCGTTTCCTGACCTGCTGCAACATAAACCTGCGCCGCGCGATACAAAACTCCTGCTTCGGTGCTGCTCGACGATGCTTTGCCTGCCGACGCTACCGCCTCTTTCATCTTCCCCAACTCCATTTGCGTCTGCGCTTGTGTAGCCGTTCGGTCCGCCAGCGATTCCGCGTCCTTCGCCGCAACGTCCCCCGCGATGGCTTTTTCTAGAATGCTTTCCGCATCCGCCAGCCTGCCCTCATATAGCGCCAGGTCCGCCAGTCCGGTGGCCGCAATGGAAGCGCCGTACGTGCTCACCCCTTGGAGCTTCACGTATTCCTGGCGCGCCTCTTCGTTATGCCCCAGTCCCATCTCTGCCAGCGCCGCCGTCCGCAGCACATGCTCAAACTTGGGATTCTCGCCGAGGATCGCCTGTGCTTCCTTTGCTGAGGTGTCAAAGTCTCCAGCATAGAGAGCGTACATGGCGAAGTTGTTCCGTTGCAGAACACTGCGCGGCGTGATCTCCAACGCCCGCTTCTGCTCCTCGAGCGCTTTGCTCATGTTCCGGTTGTAAAAATAAGCAAGCGCCAGATTCGCGTGCCCAGCAGTATCGGCGGGATACTGGCTCACCAGGGCAGTCAACTCCTCGATTGCCTTTTGCTGCTTTCGCATGATCAGGTAGTAGCCGCTCCGCGTGCGGTACTTCTCGCGGTCCGTCATGCGATCGATATGCGCCAGCGCCAATCCATAATACTTTTCCGCCTCCTGCCGCTTCCCATGGTTCGCCATCATCGCGGCAATGCCCGCATACGCGCGCCCAAGATTGGGATCGAGTTGCACGGCTTGCTGGTATGCGTTTATGGCCTCCTGCCACTTTCCGGCCTGCTGAAAATCCTGCCCCACCGCGTACTCATGCGCCGCCTCAAGCGATCCTGCCGTAAACGTCTCCGCCGCGGCTTGTTGCGCCGACTCCGGCGTCGTATCTCCCAGCCCCTTGCGCAGGCTTTCCGCGAGTTTCCCAGCGGTCGCCAGAACATCCTGCTTGCTGGCAGCATCTCCTTGTTCCTTCAGGATGGATTTGCCCGTCACAGGATCCAGCGTCGTCACGAAAACCTTGTACCCGCTCCCTTCCTGCGAAATCGATCCCGTCACTACCTCATTCACCCCTTCGCGCACCGCCACCAGTTGCGCCAGTGCCGCGTCCATGTGCGTCGCCCCCGGCTGCATCTTCGCCGCTACCTTCTTCGCCTGCCCCCGATTAAACGACGAAATAAACGGCGCGCCTTCCAGCGCGATTCCCAGCATCGGCTCCAGCGTTCCGTCAAACACCGCGTCTCCCGTCTTGTTGTCAAAATCCGCGATCAGCAAGCTGACTGGTGGATGTGCCGCGACAGGCTGCGGACTGAACTTTGTCCGCAAGAAGAATCCCGCCACCAGCACGACAACGATAACTCCTGCGCCCGCCCATTTTGCATACGCTGGCAATCCTCCCTGTCGCCGGATGTCCACGCGAGTTCCAGCGGCTGGCCCTTGCCATGCTTCAATCTGGTGAAGCAGTTCTGCCGCGCTGGCAAACCTCTTCCCCGGATCGATCTCCAGGCATTTCCGCACAATCTCGCAAAGCGGCTGCGGAATCGTCCTGTCCAGTTCGCCCAGTGGCCGCGCCGGTTCGCTCGTTCGCTTCCACAGCTTTCCCATCGTGGTGTCGGCTTCGAACGGCGCCTTGCCACTCAGCAGTTCGTAAAAAATAATTCCAACGGTGAAAAGATCCGATCGCGCATCGAGAGGAATTCCTTTGGCCTGCTCCGGCGACATGTAGTCCGGAGTTCCGATCAACGCTCCCGTTTGCGTCATCCCCGGCGTCATCACCGAACGCGCAATCCCGAAGTCCATCACATACGCCCGCCCCGTCTTGTCCAACATGATGTTCTGCGGCTTCAGGTCCCGATGAACTACGCCTTCCGCGTGCGCCGCCTCCAGCGCTCGGCACACTTGCGAAATAATGTTGGCCGCTTCCTTCGGCTCCAATTTCTTTTTCCGGCGAAGAAGGCTCTGCAAATCCTCGCCTTCGATGTACTCCATGGTGATGAACTTGATCCCATCCGCCTGGCCCAAATCAAAAATGCGGATTACGTTCTTGTGCGTGATCTGCCGCGCGAGGATCAATTCTTGCTTGAATCGTTTCAGGATTTCAGGATTCGCCGCCATGTCCGCGCGAATGATCTTCAGCGCAACCTGGCGCTCCAGTTCGCCGTCGTGCGCTTGGTACACCGCCCCCATCCCACCCTGCCCGAGCAAACGCAAGATTTCGTAGCGCCCGCCTAGCACCGTCCCGGCACTCAACTGTTCAATCTTGGTTGGAGAAACAACCACGTCCCCGGCGGGCACCGACCAGCCCGCTACCCCGGTCGCCAGCGTCAGGTCACTCAGCGGAAGGGGCGTCGCGCACTTCACGCACGCAACCGATGTCGCCGTATTTTCGTAGCTGCACTGTGGACAAACCATGGATGTCACGCCCTGGGCGCGTGAACCCGTTCATTATGTAGCCTTTACCGGGAAAATCAAGCATGCCGGCTCTCAGGTGTTCCGCCAGTCTCCTGTACTACAAGGGCATCTTTGCAATTGAAATGGGGGCACCAACTGAGAAAAATTTTCCCATTGCCATACTCTTGCCAACCTCCCGCCTCCCATGTATCCTTATTAATATGTTCGCTGACCACCGGAAGAACTCTCAGCTCTGTATCTGTTGTCTCTGCTGTATGTGTGTGTCTTCTGGCGCGGGGAGGCTGAGCATCTAGAGTTTCAATCTTAGCCTCAAGAGTTTTCAGCCCACCGCCAGAAATCAACTGGCAGGTGGGTTTTTTGTTTTTGAAGCAAACAAGTTTCGAAGCCAAGCAAAAAAGGAGAAAGCCATGTCCGAGTACAAACACCCAGAAGTTCTGGTTTCAACCGAGTGGGCCGCTCACAATCTGAATTCGCCCAGTCTCCGCTTTGTCGAAGTCGACGTGGACACCACCGCCTACGATCAGGGCCACATCCCTGGCGCCGTCGCCTGGAACTGGCAGACTCAGCTTCAGGACAACATTCGCCGCGACCTGATTGATAAGTCCACGCTCGAAAAGCTTCTCAGTGCTTCCGGCATTTCCAATGACACCGGCATCCTTCTCTACGGCGACAACAACAACTGGTTCGCCGCCTACGCTCTCTGGCAACTAAAGCTCTACGGCCACAAAGACGTTCGTCTCATCAACGGCGGCCGCAAAAAGTGGCTCGAAGAGAAGCGCGCAATCACCAAGGATCCCGCCAACGTCACTCCAACTTCTTATCACGTCTCCGGCACCGATGACTCTCTCCGCGCTCGCAAAGAAGAAGTCTTCGCCATTGTTGATGGCCGCAAGCCCGGCCAACTCGTCGACGTCCGCTCCGTGGACGAATTCACCGGCAAGATCATCGCTCCTCCAGGGATGAGCGAGACCGCGCAGCGCGCCGGCCATATCCCACAAGCCGCGAATATTCCCTGGGCCCAAGCCGCCAATGAAGACGGCACCTTCAAGTCCTACGACGACTTGAAAAAGCTCTATGAATCCAAGGACATCACCGGCAAGGACGAAGTCATCGCCTACTGCCGCATCGGCGAACGCAGCTCCCACACCTGGTTCGTCCTGAAGTATCTTCTCGGCTTCAACCAAGTCCGCAACTACGACGGCTCCTGGACCGAGTGGGGCAATCTAATCGGCGCCCCCATCGTCAACGAAACCCGCGCCGCCCAGCCCGAACTGGCAGTAGCCGCCCGTTAGACCTGCAGTTGTAGTGGCGGGTCTTTAGACCCGTCAGCTGTTCCGATTGTCTTAAGTTTGCAGTCGCAGTGCAGAGCAGAAAACTGGACGGGAGAAGTTTCACTCTCTCCAAGCTTCACCCGTCCAGTTTTCATTTCGTCCGAAGGCGCGGTCGCCAAGTGGTAAGGCAATGGTCTGCAAAACCATTATCGGCGGTTCGATTCCGCCTCGCGCCTCCAAATCTTTTCAAGCACTTAGCTAGGTTTGGCGTCTCGCTTAGTTGCACAGTCATTGCACAATGCTTCGAGTAGTTTCATCGCCCGCAAGGTGCTTTCTGGAACGTCTTTGATGTAATGCCGTTCAGTTGTGCTCACGCTTGAATGCCGCAAGAGTCCCTTTGCGGCGAGCGGGTCCTTGGCAAGAGAAGCCACGGCCGTTCCGACTCCTCGTCGCAGAGAGTACCATCCCCGCCAGACGGGAAGCGAAGTGTCTAGCTGAAAGTCGTGTTCCGCGCCTTTGTGCTTCGATTCGAGGCGTTTGCAGACAGTACACCGTTTCAATGTAGGCCTCACTACTCTCTGCCCCAGCTTGTCCAAGTCAAGAGGCTTCTCCCCTGGCCCGCGCAAGATTGGTCCAGAAGTCGGATTGCCCTCCACTTCGCGTAGTGCCGCCAGGATACCTCCTAGAGGCTCGATGACAGGCACGGGCTTGACGCTCGATTGCGTCTTTGGCGAAGTCGTGTAGGTGCGCCAGACGGATTGTCGAACTAGCAGGTGCTTGCCATTGTAGTCTTCCCAACACACGCCGCGAGCTTCACCGGGACGAAGGCCCGCGAAGAACATCAATGCAACTGCGGCCACAGCCTTTTGCTGTCCGGCTTGCTCCAGAGTGTCCATGATTGCGAGCACTTCGTCGGGTGTGGCGGCATGTGTCTCCTCAGGAGCGGCTGCTTTCCTGGGAATCATGGCGTCCCTGACGGGGTTCATACCATCGAGCAGACCCTGGTTTTTGGCGTAGGTAAAGACTCCACTCAGGAGCGATTTTGTGTGCTTGAGAATTGTTCGCCCGACATTGTGTGCCGCATGAATTTCCTGGAGCAAGTTTGCCGCGTCTACAGTGCGAAAATCCCGAAGCACAATCTTGCCGAGACGTGGGGCGAGATAGATCCTCCACAGAGTCTTGTAACCCGCAACTGTAGAGGGCTTGTAATTCTCTTCTACGAACGGGAGGTAGTGGCTCTCTACAAACTCCGCGACGGCAAGCGTGCTCTCTGGCCGAGTTCTGCCCTCGTTGATCGGACGGAGCTTCTCGGCGAGCAAGGGCCGCACATCAGCCTTGCAGCGGTATCGGTCGGACACCTCAGCGAGTTTGGCAGCTCGTTGTTTCCGCACGACTCGGCCTTCTTCGAGAACATCCTCCCGCCAGCGGCCGTACCAAGAACCTCCTACTTTCCAGATGTATCCTGATTGTTGGCGCGCCATTCTTAGTTTCCTTCCGTATGACTTGGTGTTCGTGGCTTAAAAGCGCTCTTTCGGCGTTCGAGCCAGTCAACTACATCCTTCCAATCGAACCGGAGATAACGACCCATCTTCATGTGGGGAAGCGGGTCGGCATTGCGGACTTCGGCGCGCTCACGCGTCTGCTCGTAAACCCAGGACGGCTTTACTTGCAGGCGTTGGGCGACTTGGGTGGGGGTGAGTATTTCTTCCATAGTGGGGTGGGAATGCTCCTTTATTGTGCAAATTGAGTGCAAAGCGATGAATAAGCTCTGCGCTCTGAACTGTTTAGGGTTGGGTATCGGTTGCGGAAACCTGTACTCAGGATTTCAGCGGTCCCGCATCAAAGAGCCATTAGCTCCACTTCAAGGCGCATCAGGCAATCCCTGACGTTGTTGCGGGAGTCCTTGGCCAGTCGCTCGAAGTCTGGTCCGTTTCCGTTGCCGCCTTCTGCGTGCCAAATCCTATCGAGGTAGGCCGCAATCTCCCCGGCCAGACCGTAGCTTGAAAACTCCAGAACCTTGCAGCGGGAAAGGAATCTGCGTTCGAGCCGTTCCGTCTCGTTAGCGGTGAAAATCCAAATTGTGTTGGGTGCCGGGTCGGTGGAATCCAGTTTCGAGAGCAGCGCTAATTGCGCCGCATCTGTCATCTGGTCGGCCTCATCTGCCAGCACTACGTGGAAGCCTCCGGGAGTCATCGGGGCATACCAGCACTGGCGCACGGTGTCCTCGATGCTCTGTGCATTGCACTTCTGCGAGGGAATCTTGTGTAACTCTCCCTGTAGTTCACTGGCGAGAGCCAGCGCCATCGTGCTCTTGCCCACGCCAGACGGCCCAACAAACAACCAAGCGCCAGACACGGGACGTTTGCAGAATGCGGCCAGAACCTTCTTGGGACGTTCCAGCCCGACGAAATCGGCGATGCGCAATGGCCGGTACTTCTCGACGAGAGACTGAGGGAATGCCGGATCAGCTTGCATGACCGGATTCCGTTCCGAGAATTTCATCGACTCGTTGCCGGAGAACATCGGCGAGCAACTGTGCGTCGTAGTAGGCATCAAGAGGGTCGGCTGCGAGTGCTTCGCGTAGCCAGTTCTTGAGGCGAAAAGTGATGCAGGGATCAGAGAGCAATTCCGGAATGGCGGGGGTGCTCATTGCACACCCCCTGATTGCACTGGCGCTGAGACTGCGCCTCGGATGTAGTCGGCGGCCTTCTGCGCAGCACTAGCGGCGGAAATCACCAGCTTGGAATCCGCCCTGAGACGTGCAATCCAAGTTTTGAGGTATGCGGCGGAGTTGGCGAGAGTGCTCTGTTCGATGCCAGCGACGCCGCACAGCATGGCGCTACCCATTTCTGCAATTAGCTCTTCCTTGCTGTAGGACT